>Ga0209119_1002232_pt1 | contig 17988 bp, 23 predicted proteins | sample COG_03_FD_184747 | JGI IMG/M metagenome (GOLD analysis project Ga0209119, IMG submission 184747) | Pelagic Microbial community sample from North Sea - COGITO 998_met_03 (SPAdes) (version 2) | ecosystem: Environmental > Aquatic > Marine > Neritic zone/Coastal water | place: Helgoland, sampling... | reverse complement strand
CTTTAGTTCTTAGTGAAAAAGAAAAGGATCAAATGATTGCTTGCAATAAAGCGGCTACTCAGGAAGGAAGAGATGACTGTGCAGAATGGATGAAATTAAAGGAAACACATCAAAGAGATATTACGCCATTGACTCCTGATCCTGCTCCCGTTCCTGATCCTGCTCCTGCTGCTGAGATTGGAGATGGACACCCCAAAAAAAAAGAAAAGAAAATAAATGGATGTCCCTATTGTCGTGTGGTCCATAAGAAGGGCAGGTTTTGTCCCACTGAGAGGAAGGCGCGTAATGAAAACTACCACGTCCGCTATTCTATGGTCCAAGAGGAGCGACCAGATTTTAGAGGTCTTACGCTTCCCGAGATGAGATGGATTGCTTCGGAGCTCGCAACATATAAAAACGCAACGGTGACTCCGTGGGAGGTTCTGTATATATTAAAATTGGGCGGAAAGGAAAAAAAGAATGCGAGAAGAGCATTTAATAAAAAAATGGAGCGTTGCCCTATATCGTTGGATTTATCAAAAAGCGAAATAAAAAAGGAATTATTAAAACGATGGGATGAATATCAGTCGTCGTTTCGCGATCAAATTTCGGCGGGTCCTCCTCCAATGGATCTACCAACATTTGAGTGCTATGTGTGTGATAAAGTGTTTGACGAGAAAGAACAATATTGGGACAGACTTACATCCAAATGGGAAATCCGCGATAAACATTTAAGCCACGATGATAAGGATGAAGATGGTAATGCCTTGTGTATGTTGTGTTATATTCGTTAGTAAATAGAAAAAGTAAACACAATTACGTGGTATTTTTTTCATGTATGGGTGGCAATAGAATATAAAACAAGTTTATTGGTGTATTAAATAGTTATCATGTAAGTTAATATACGCATTGGGTCGCGCATGTAAGTTACGTTGAATATAAAAAAATTGAAGGGCGGCGTACTATATAGGATATATATAAATGAAGCCAATGTAATACTCTACTTATAATATTATGCACGGATTCCCGAGCGGTCAAAGGGGACAGACTTAAGATCTGTTGCGTTAGCTTCGTGGGTTCGAATCCCACTTCGTGCAATTGTATCTATAGCTCAGTTGGTTAGAGCGTCGGTCTTATGAGCCGAAGGTCGGGGGATCAAAGCCCCCTAGATACACCATTGTAATCATAGCTCAGTTGGTTAGAGCGTCGGTCTTATGAGCCGAAGGTCCTGGGTTCAAATCCCAGTGGTTACACTGCACGGTTTCCCGAGCGGTCAAAGGGGACAGACTTAAGATCTGTTGCGTTAGCTTCGTGGGTTCGAATCCCACATCGTGCACTTATGGGACATAATATAGTTCGCCTCCTCGTGGTGTGTCCTGGATATAAAAAACCAAATGAACTATTCCCTTTTAGCACAGCGAGATGCTAATTGTCGTCGGTTTAAAATCTAATTTAACTTGTACATGATTATATTATATGATTATATGACCTGGATAGGTCATTAAACTGTCCTGAATCCTGCTTAAAAATCCAAGCAGGGGGTATGTAAATCCTTAACCGGCCTGCATACTTATGTAGCTTTCCCATACCATATTTATCGATAAAATGATATTATGGGGCCGGAAGGCTCATGGCCCAGAAGTATTCCAGTATCTTTATACTATGATCTAAGAGAGCCACTTCTTCATGAGGTGTGATGACTCGGTAGTGTATAGATTGGGTGAGAGAGGAATATGTGCTTCTTACTTGGCACAAACACTTAAATGTGGATGTAAAGTAAGTCTCGCTGCGTATTCAGGTTAAGGGAAAGCCTGTTAATACAGTGGGGAAACGTGAATATATGAACGGGTGTGTTTGATGATTAATTTACTCTGATCAAGTCAAATTTTGATAAAACCACGCGGAAACCATGTTTATGTTGACGCTATTAGTCAGAGGTTAAGTCTTCTACTCTGATTGAAATAAATATAATTGGGTGTCATAGAGTTTGTTAAAAAACCTATGACCGCGGTGCTTGGATGGAAGCAGATAAAAAAAAAGAAGATAAGGGGACGCCCTTTTTTTTATCACAAATATTGTAATGTTTTACATGACCACTACTTTTAAACCCAACCATATTAAAAAATTGAATAATATGACCATACTTGTAGTATTTATACAATATCAAAACATGTCCGCAAAAAATGAGCAATTAACTCTAGCAACGGAGTTACTCTACAACTCTGGGTGTCAACCGAATTGGACACGCCTCCCTCGTGAGATGAAACGTGCGCTATGTAAAATCATGAGGAAGTCTTACAACAACATCCACGATCCCAAGTTCTACACAGACCTACGATCATTATGGACCAACCACAATGATTACCGCATGTCTCAAGTGAAAACAACAGAGGTAGTATCCTGTGCTGTATGTTTAGAGACATACAACCTAGATGGCAAGGACAAAGTAACCACGTTGATGTGTGGGCATCAGTTCTGCTCTCCTTGTATTTTCCGACACATGTTGGGACAAATAGAAATGAACTCACGGAGAAGGATCTCAGTTTGCGCACCATGTCCTATGTGTAGGGCCAATGTGTTTGAGCAGAATACTTGTCTTACGAGAACTACGGTCAATGCTACGGCCAATGGTGTTGAGATTGAAGCACAACGAATTGAACAACGTAGACAACGGAGAAGGGATGAGAGGCGAGCAAAACATCAACATCGTAGAGAACAAAAGGAATCTGGTACTATTGTCAATACCAGATAAACAAAAAAACAAAAAAACACAAAAATATATTACATTTTTTTTGTTAAGACAATAATGTAAAGTGGAGAGGCATTGAATATAATAAAATTGAATTACGAGTTTAATAATAATATATTTGCCCTCTCAAAATCCAGAGTGGGATTATTGTGCGTAACTCTTCTATTTATTTAGAGTTACTCCAGCGCGTATATTATGTATTATATGTGTGATAAAGTGGAACAATACAATAATAATGGTCCCTTATCCATACTAACAGGGTGAGAGATGTATGGGAACCGTCTGTATGGTTCAAATATCGTTATACAGATACATGCAACTAAATTGTCATGTAAGTGAAAGAATGAGGGTATTGTTAAATTTATTATATATGTGTCCGATCAACACTGTATAGAATAAATGGAACAGTATATCAGCATGTAATATGCAGAGAGTAATATTAGAGTATTTTATATTTTGAGTGTAAATTCCCGCCAAAATTTAAGTATACTTTGTATTATTCTTCATTGTTAGTAGCTATGCTAGTCAGTGAGTTTTTCAAGATGTTCTTGGTGGATTATAATATAATTTAAAAACATCTAATAAGGGACGCCTTATTTTTTTTCATATAAAAAAATTGATACATATATTATCACGTATATCTTTTAAATAAAACAAGTGATTACAAAAACTATGACATCCCGCAAAGCTACAAAGAAGTGTCTGTACTGCAACAATACGGATCACACTATTTTAAAGTGTAGAAAGGATACCATTTTGTTCTGTAATTTGTCTATGAGAGAGGTAAAGGATAAAAATAGATTACATGCATATTCAAAGAAACAGCTACTACGTCTTATAGTAGAATTATGTAGAGGATTTACAACTCCTCCACATGGTACAAAACATATGGTTGAACACATATCTCCACATAGTAACAAAGATGCAATAGTTGAATTTATACATTCAACTATTGCAGTTGAATTAGACAAAAATAAAAAGGAGTGCCCCATTTGTTACGACGCGTTAGGAAGGACTAAATGTAGGACTAGTTGCGGACATGACATGTGTACTGGTTGTTTCACACGGATTTTCACAACCAATCCGCTTGCTAGCCATACATGTCCGATGTGTAGAGCGTTATTATAAGATAATACACGTTAATCTAGCTTTTGTTGTTTATAGTGTAAATCTTTTTTATATACTATCGCCTTTAAGATGATAGTATATAAACTAGGGTCATTCATTGGAATCAAGATATCGGTAACAAATTGAGATATCGGTAACGAATTGATAACTATATATCCACCGAGACTACGTATATTTTATATAAAAAAATTGATTTTTAATGAATGTAGTTTTATATCAACATACTGGAAATTGTAATTATAATATGAAACGGGAATCAAAGCATAACATTTATACTGGTGGAACCATAAGATATATTGGTAATATGAAGTATTGTACGAAAGGACTAGTGGAAGTCTATAGCAGAGGAAAAATATACACATATAAGAACAACTATCTACAGCATTGTCTCAAATGCGGAGGGTCAAAGTTTTCTTGCAAAGCTATACCACATGAAGCCAACCAATATGGTAATAAGACTTGGACACCACGAAATAAAAAGACATTCATTACATACACTGAATACTAGAGTTTTATATTGCACCCTTGCATCTAACTATTATTATCACTACTCTTTGGAATCTTTATGTAAAACCATCTTTAAACCATATTGCACTATATCATCTAGGACCATTGGAATCAAGATATCGGTAACAAATTGAGATATCGGTAACGAATTAAATCACTTAGATTATAATAAAAATTGATAGGTGTATAATATGAGGGCACGATAAATCATGGGTAATAATCATTCTAGTACTATTGTCACAACGAATGTTGAGAGATGTCTAATATGTTGGGATGATGTATTACAAGGTCCTGCTGCTAAATGTTTACAATGTAATATACAAATGCACACACACTGCGAAGAAACATGGCGAGGTGATAAAGGGTATTGTAAATGTCCTCACTGTAGTAGAGTTGGATTAATAGGTTCAATATTTGTTAATAATTAAATTATCCAAATAGCGTTTTTCCCCATCCAAATACATTCCAAAATAATAAAGCAATCAAGAATGTAACTATAAAAATGAGTATTGTATGTATTATTACTTTTCTTTCATATTTTTTATGTTTTCTATCTAATATATGATCATCTATATAATCATTTACTACAAATAATATGGAAAATGTTATTGCATTCACTAACGCGTTAAAAAAGAATGCTGTTTTATAATTTTGGTGATTTATGTTTACTAACGGTTTTATGGACGAACTACTCATTCTTTTATAATATCTCTCTAGAGATTATTTTTTTTTATATTGAAGATATAATCCACTACACTATCTACAATCTATAGTTTTACCTTGGTTTATAAAACAGAATATATACTATACATAGAGAGATTCATATTAATTCATTTAATTACACATGTATACTTAAATAATAATGGATTACGAATACAAAAAAAAACACAGGGATTATCTTTTCTATATAAGCAAAGTAAGCTATTACTAATGCTATTAATCCGGCTAATGTTGCATTCCATAATTGGATTGATTTTGACCTTGTTTCTTCTGAGACGATCGTATTTTTGTAATATATATTTGTTATTACTATTAATAATATTACCATTATTCCTATTATACTTTCTCGTTCGTTTGATTTATAGATTTTTAATACTTTTTTTACTATATTCTTATTTCTTATATTATCTAATAACAATATTAATGTATAAATTAGCACTCCCATACTTATCATATCTATTAACTTACTTTCCATATTATATACCTACATTTTTTTTTTCATACACCACAAACACTCTTTTACTCACGCAGATTCGGATTTATACATACTTCCTTGTTTCCAAATATTTCTCCTGACGAACACGACACTCCTTCCTCTAATGACGCACAACTTCTTACGCCTCCTTCCGACCCGATATAACACCATCCTCCTTCATACGAGTCTTCTTGTTTGGATAACATGACTTAAATAATTATTGTAAATAACTAAAAATCATAATAATTTATGTAATATATGTGATATTTTTACATATATTTTCGGCGATAGTGCTTTTACCAGACCCTGGATAACCCATCATAATAATTATTTAGGGATTCGGCGATAAAGGTATATTTGGTATTTTAAAACTTGCATTTTTATTTACAAATATATCTTCGGGAGAGTAACATTTAACACCGATATTTTCAGCAAACACTTTATCACTGTCGGAGAAATCCGTTTTTCTTCCCAGTGCGTCTCCAACAAAGAATGATTCTTCTTTATTTATTTCATTTTCCCCCAAAAGAGTATTAAATAATATAGGATTAGGTTTATAATCACATTTTTCTGTAGCAATTACCGCAAATAATGGAATATTTAATTGGGATATTACCAATCTAATTTGATCACATTTCCATTTCTTAGATTGATTGGAAAAGATAACAATCATATAACCATCTTCATAGTATTGCTGTATTTTTTCAGGAACATTTGGATACATCCATTGCCAATCCTCTATAGACGTTGGAAATGTTTTCCCATCTTTTGGATTTACCATAGTCCAATCATAATCAAACGCCGCCATTTTGTCTCGAATGGTTGCGTTATTAATAGTGTAAATAATAGTGTAAATAGTTGGAGACATTGTAAATTGTATTAATATAACTTAAACAAATATATAATTTTCAATTTTATAATATATTTATCAAGTAAATTACGTGTTATTATAATCGTTAAAATATTTGTAGCATGTAAAAAATATATATAATTAAAATCTGAGACCCCTTGAGATTTTTATTAATTTCTTTTTTCAAAAATCCAAAAATGGACAAGCTTTTTATGTCCAAAATCAAAATTCCAAAAATGAAATGAAAACTAAATCTCAAGGGGTTTCAGATTTAGATGTAAATGCTCTAAATTACAAATAATATATTTTAGTATGTGAGCATATTAAATTTTTAAATAATAAATAAGAAAAAGAATTTGGGGATTTTTTATTATCATATATTATGGAAAACTTACCCGAAATCCCCAAAAAAAATCCCCAAAAAATCCCCAAGTATGTATGTGAAAAATGTAAATACACAACTAGTAACAAAAAAGATTTCACTAAGCATTTATTGACACTGAAACATAAAAAGATAAAAATGGTAAGCAATGATAATAAAAAATCCCCTTATGTTAATATGTACTCATTTGAATGTATATGTAGTAAAAAGTACAAATTTAATAGTGGTTTAAGTAGACATAAAAAAGTATGTACTTATATTGAACATTCTGATACAAGTGACGCTATAGTAAAATATAAAGAATATGAAGGAGATAATATAGATTATAAAGCAATGTTTTTAAAAATAATGAACGAAAATAATGATTTGAAGGGTATGATAATACATCAAAACAATACACATATAAGTGAGAGTAAAGAGTTATTAAATATGGTAAAAACCCAACAGGAACAACATAGTAATCAATTACGCGAATTATTACCAAAAGTAGGAAATAACAATACCACAACAACCACCACAAATAAAGTAAGTATTCAAATATTTTTAAACGAAACATGTAAAGATGCAGTAAACCTAAATGATTTCTTGGAAGGAATGCAATTGCAATTACAAGATTTAGAAAAAATGAAAGAAATAGGCTATATAAATGGAATTACACAAATCTTTAAAAATGGTTTGAATAAATTAGCTTTAACTCAACGTCCGTTACATTGTAGTGATATAAAACGAGAAGTATTGTATGTAAAGGACGAAGACGGTTGGGAAAAGGATGAAAATAAAGAAAAAATCAATAAAGCGATTTCAACTGTAGGTAGAAAAACCCTACAACATTTTCCAGAATGGATGGAAAAAAATCCAAAATGTAATGACACAAATACGCCAGCAAATGATGATTATCATGCGCTAATAGAGAATACAGTAGCACAAAATACAGATGATAATAAAAAGAAAATTGTTAAAAATATTTTGAAGGAAGTGACAATTGATAAGGATAAATAAAAATAACAATACGTTAATCAAATAACAAAGTATTAATAATTGGATTAAAATGATTCCAATTCTTTATAATATAATCAACTAATACTTGCGATTGATCATAATAGTGGCATATATCATTTCTGTTATTTGTAAATAAAAAACTGTCGTAAAAATCAGACAATGTTGGTATATAATTTTTATTTTTGTAATAGTTTGTAATTAAATTTTGCCGCACATTCAATAAATAAGTAACATTATCTACTAAATCAACATAATAAAAAAGAGTAACGTTTGTTATTTGTTCTTTTTTATTTTTCATTTTTTTGTATAATCTAAATATTTTTTCATCTTTTGTTATTTCGTGTAATTCAATATTAATCATTTCATAAGTATATATTATGAAGAAATAATAGTTTGAGTATCTGAATTCCAGTTTCCAATAAACTTATTATCCTTTGAATTTTCATATAATTTATTATCCTCTGCTTTCAAGTATTCAATCCCATCATGTGTAAATAATGTAGTTTCAAATTCTTCATCTTCAACTTCAATTGGCGTATCTGGTTGTAGTTCATCCTCCATAGGGATATCTATTCTATCAGAAGTATTCTTCTTCATAGCATTCATTAGTTTGGATAGAATTGGGTCTTCTTGGCCTGTAACATATGAATTAGAGATTATTTCAGTCTTTACCTTCTTAGGTCGTCCGCGCTTCTTCTTAATAGGCATAGTAATAACAGATTCGGTACATTGTATTGGTTGTATAGAAATTTCATTAATATTAATAAGTTGTTTCATAGTTGTATCAACATCAAACTTATGAATATTAGCACATGCATTTACTATTTGATATATAATTTTATTATTATATTCGCGAAATGTAGAATCAAACATATTAGAAATATTAGTTGACATTATAAGTATATTAAAAAAGATAGTATATTTATAATTTCAATTTTTTAATATTGTACAATATGTTGGTTTGTTGTTTTATTGTATAATAATATATTCATCATCTTCCATCTTCCATTTAAAAATAACACGCGGGTTCATTTTATTTTGAATAATATCTTCCATATTGTAAACATTGTACATATTATCAATGTAATATGAAATACCTGATATTTCCTGAATCCATACACTTATTTTTTTATAATCATTATCTTCGTCTGAATTTTTTTCAATAACACCATGTGGTGTACCTTTAATATGTGTTCCACAAAAAGCCTCGTCGTCTTTACGTCGTCTAGTGCATTGTTCGCCACTACATCTTTTTGCACTACATCTTTCAAAATGAGGAACAGTATTTTTTACTCTTTTTTTACGTGTAATATCCTCGGTTGAAATAACCAGATTTTGATAATCCCATATAAACGTCATTAATTCATTAATATTGTGTTGTTCAGTTAATTGTAATTCGTTAATATGTTTTGCAATATCTAACTTAAATTTGCTTAAATATACATCTATTTTTTTGCTAACTTTTACTTCCATTATTATAAAACAAAATAAGTAAAATAAATTAATTCAATTTTTTATGAAAATATACTATCTTTATTATATTTTGGTAAAGTTACATAAAAAAGTCCCATAGCAACAATCCATATTAAATAATTACCATATATATTAATAGTAATACCAAGTAACTCAAAAATATAATAAAAGAAATATAAAAATAATGAAAATGCTATAAGATATAATGTAGACCAAAATAAGTTAACAATAAACTTTAATAATGGATTCATAAATTAACAATATATTTAATTATTCGTTTTTCTATGAATATAATCTCTAAATACTTCAGGTCTATTTTCAAAAACAAATTGACTTATTTCAGCTGCTTTTGAATCATCTTTAAAGTATGTATTTAAAATTGAAATAAGTGATTGTTTATTAATTGGTTTTTTAGTTTTTGATGTTTTATGAATTAACTTACCATTATTAATATCTATACAATCTAGTTCATTAGATTTCATAACATTAATAAGATTGTCGGTTAACATTTTACTCTCTTTTTTTTTATTACGTATCTGAGTCTGTAAAATTTTAACTTCATTATCATTATGCATCCATTTTTTAATAATGGTAACTAATTCTTCTTTAGTGGACATAATTATATATTATTATAATAAATTCTTTATATAATAATAAAAATATAAATACAATGGATCTACGAAAATATACAGACATTTATGTTGAAATACCATTAATGATTATATTACTATATTATTTTTATAGTAAAGAAAAACATTCAAACTTGGAATTAATATTATACGGATTAGTAACAATAGTATTATTTATAAATATAATATTATCATTAGAAATAATTAAGGTTAGATTTGTAAGTTGGAATTATTTTTTAACAGGATAGGATAATAAAAGCTTTTTAGTTATGGATTTTTTCTTAATATTATTATATGAAAATTTTCTAGTCACGGGTATAGTATTGTGACCATATATTAGTTGAAAAACTGTATCATTATAGTTATTTTTATGTTTATCTATTTTCATTTTCAAAGGAATATTACCAAATTGAATACTATTTACTTGCAGTTCATCAATTGTTGCTGATTTTATATTAGCACTATCACTATTTATAATAGATTTTTTATTATAATCGTTTAATGATACTATAAACGTATCGGGTTCACATGAATTGTCAATTTCACATTTATAATTATCAGATGAGCAAATATTTTTTAATACACCACTATCGTTAGTATATATATCCCACGATACTGATCTTTTATTTATACTTCCGTCTAAATATACCTTATATTTTCCTTCTTTTAAACTAACATTATATATATTTTTATAATCTATATTAGATAATATATTTCCAGAAAAAACAGTTTCATTATTCTTATTTTGAAAGTATATAAAACTATCTTGAGGCCATGAGTTGAATCTATCAAATAAAATTATAGTTAACGGTAATAGAATAATATTATCTTCGCTTATATTCATTATATATTAATTATATAAATTAAAAATAACAAAAATATTACCTTAAATAGTATTTTTACAATGTATAGTACATAAATCATTAGACTTGACTTTACGGTCACATTCTTTACCTTTATTTTTACCTCTAGTCAGAATATGTTTACAACCAATTGTTTGTGCTTTAACCATATTTTGTTTATTAATAATATTGTGATGTTGGGTGCAGTGGTCAAAATTACATTCTTTATTACATAATTGTCCCTTTTTTTTACCGCTTTTCATAATATACTTACATGTTGATAAAAACATACTATATTTAATAGGAGTGTTAACACCTCTTATTTTATTAACACCCTCATATGGAATATACGGTAATAATTTATTAAATGTAGTCCTACAATATGGGCATTTAATTTCATTTAGATGCAATTGTTGTGTTTCTAATTGTTTTTTTTGGTTTTTTTTTTGGTTGCAAATTTCGCTATATAACGGTAAATAATTAAAAGAATGGTTACATGGCAATTTTATACTATATTCAATTAATTCAGATTTAGTAATTAAGCAAACATTATCGTGACTTTCATTATTATTTATAGAGAGTTCTTCATAAAATTCGGTTTTCCAGTCATTAATATTTTTCATATTATTAATTATTTAATAATATAAAAACTCTTTATATAGTTTAATGACTGATACTTGGGGTCCATCTACGTGGAATTTTATTCACAACTTGGTAGATAAACTAAATGATGAGCATATTGAAAAATCCATAGTTCATGTATGGAATCGGATTATAATATTGATGCAAAATTTGCCATGTCAGCACTGCAGTAGCCATGCATATGCATTATTAAAAAACGTAAATGTACACACTATAAAAGATAAACAAATATTGAAAGAACTATTATTTAGATTTCACAATGTAATAAATAAAAAATTAAATAAAGAAACTGCATCACTAGAAATATTATTAGAATACGAATGTATACCATTAAAGACCAGTTTATATAATTTAAGTGTTTCATGGAAAAAAGTAACAAATAAAATGACAATACATGAATATGCATCTAAGATTAAAATATCAAATACATTATCTAATTTAATAAATTGGATAAAAACAAATAAACGAGTATTTATAGGTCTTGAATAAGTTCTCCGCCCTTGTATACAGAACATTTAAATCGTTGACCATTTGGTCGTGTGCATTTTTCATCTGTACTATCTGAATCATAAAAATATGTAAATCTTTCTTTATCTATAGTGTTCCATACATAAAAGAACCCGATTCCAGATGCAATACCGAATAGTAACCCAATTGATAATTCAATGCCTGTATTACATGGGGGATTTTTAGAAGATCTTGTATAAATACTTCCTAATAACGTAACTAAGAAAAATAATATAAGATATGGTTTTTTATTATCATAATAAAAACTAGCATAGATCATAAATGTAGCAACAAAAGAAACAAATAGTGTATTTAAATCTGCAATACTTCTTTTACCCGCACCAGAGATGAGACTGCATTCATTTGGACGTTGTGTAGTATCGCCACTAGGTATAAGAGATACAAATCCTACAACTAATATAGCACTAACTAAAGTTGAAAACCATTTAACATCGCCATTAATAATAGAAGCAAATAATATAAGAGAACCAACAATAACTGTATTAATTAAATTATATAATTTGACCCAATTACCTAAAGTATTATTCATAGGCATAATATGTATTAAACCAATATTATTTTTTGTAAAATATTATATACCATTTATAATATTTTATTAAAGAGTGTAATATTTTATTCAATTGCAAATTTTAATGCTTCTTCAATCGTTGAAATAGGATAAAATGAGATACCTTTTACAATATCTTTATGACCATGATTTTCCATAAATTTATCAAAATCTTGTTTATTTTCGCTAGGGAATAAGAAAGTCTTAACACCAGAATCAATACCTCCTAATATTTTTAGATCTAATCCGCCAATTTCTGTTACTTTACCTTGTAAATTAATTTCACCAGTGATGGCGATTTCATTATTAATTTTTTTATTATTTAATAAACTATAAATAACTGTTGTAATTGCTGTACCTGCAGAAGGTCCGTCTTTTGGTGTTGCTCCTTCAGGACAATGAATATGTATACATTGCGTCTTGGTTTCTTCAAATTTCTTTAATAATTCTTTTTGTGTTTTTTCTGGTGTTAATTTCCATGCAAGTGATTTTGCAACATTCATACTTTCTTTCATAACATCTCCTTGTTGTCCAGTTAATTTCATATCTAATGGGTTAGAACCTAATATTAATTGACTTTCAATTTGTATAATACCTCCACGACCCATAGCATTCGCCCATAACCCGCTAATAATACCAATACTACTATTGGCATGAATCCTTTTTTGTTTAATACTATGTCTATCCTTTAAGAATTTATTTTTAACCATATCAATGGTAACATTAATTGGTATTTTAACTGTATTGTCATAGTTTAATAATTCTAAATTAATCTCTCCAATAATTTCAAATAAGAGTTCTTTAAGTTTTCGTACACCTGCTTCGCATGTATATTTATCAATAATGAAATGTAATACTTCTTTACTAAATTTAATAGTATCTACTTGACCCATTTTTTCAAAAATTTCAGGTAACATATGTTTTTCACAAATAACTATTTTTTCATCTAAAGTTAAAGAATCAAATTTAATGCGATGAATACGATCCAACAACACACGATCCATTGCATCAACGTCATTATATGAAAATACAAATAAAACTTTTGATAAATCAAGGTCAACGCCTGAGAAATATTTATCTTGAAATCCATCATTTTGAGAAGGATCAATTAAATGTGTTAATATTCCGATAATCTCTCTACCTGTTTCTGTGCGACTTACTTTATCAACTTCGTCAATAAAAATAATAGGATTCATGCATTTAGTTTCCATAAGGATATCTACTATTTTACCCCACATAGATCCAACATATGTATAGTTGTGACCGTCTAATGTAGAACCATTAGATGAACCACCAATAGCAATGAATGAAAAAGGTCTAGAATTGCCATCGTCGTCTTTCAAACAATTGGATAGGCCTTGTTTTGCTAATGAAGTTTTACCCACACCGGGTGGGCCTTCAAATCCAAAAGAATAGCCACTTTGTTCTCCATTGATCCATTGACCTACAATGCGTTCTATTTGTTTTTTAGCTTTATCGTGGCCATGTACACAATCGTCTAATATAGATTTAACATCTTTAATGTATTTACTAATAAGTTTATAATTATTTTTAATAGTTAAAGCTTCATTGGGAACTGATACTTTTGTTTCAGAATAGGTAGATTCTATTTTTAATACGTCGGCATATAGTTCTTTAAGAATATTATCAGAACTATCAGTTAATAATATAGTATGTAAAGATTCAACCATTGTTTTTTTTGTATTCGCTGGTTCAATATATAAATATTCTTGGTTTGATTTAATTAATAGTTGATTTACGTAATTGACAATAATTTGAACATCATTTTTGGATAATTTTTTAATGTTATTAATTACCGTTGTAATATTATCATAGTTATTATTAGAATTTTCAGTTATAACATAATCTTCAATTTTATTTACATTTAATAAGATTTCATTATTATTATACGTGGACTGTTTAGGTATAAATGTATAATTATTTGTTATTTTTTTAAACAGGAGAAGATTATTTTCCATAATAGTTAATATAGGTTCACGTTTATATATACCAAATGGTATTTTTAAAATACCGTCAATATATTGGCGTGCTTTTGATCCTGAATCTTCTGATTTTGCTTTTAATTCTTTTAATTTAGTCATGGCTTTCTCTTTTACATTTTCGGTTGTTCTCATTAAACAAATGCGTTGTTCTAATGGTAAATTGGTTTCTAGATCATAATTTATAATATTATTAGTATATTCAATGGTTTGTTTCATTGCATTTTTAAATTTTAATTTTAAATACCATGGTAAGCTGTCAAATAATAAATCTTGGTCTGGAGAATTATTTCCAGATTTGTCATCTAATGATAGTATATCAAATAATATATATGCAATAAATTGTATTTCAAAATTATTTGAATGAATTAACAATTGTAATATTAAATTTCTTTGTTCAAATAACGAAGAGTGAATAAATTCTCTGGTAGTTTTAGATATTGATTGTTTTTTAATAACTTTAATATTACTAGTATATCCAATAAATAATTCGTATAGATCATCGCAGTTATTAACAAGAATATCTTTTAATGATAAAGATTCTTTAAATGTATCAAAAATTTCAGTTTTAAATAGTAAATCATCTGGTACTAACGAATCTAATAGATTATACCGATTGCTAACATAATCGCTATTTAAATATTCAATAGGAATATTATCAACAATACCTGTTAATATCATAGTTTGTTTTTTCTTTTCATTTTGAAACACAATTTTTACACCATATAATTGCAATAATAAAGAATTGGTAGTTAATTTTGTAATATTTTGAATATCAAAAGTTTTACTAGTCTCTGCAATAAATATATCTTGAAGTACTCCAGCTTTAGTATTATTTTTTTTCTCTATATTATTTCTATTTTGCATGCTCCATGAAATAATTTTATATTTAATAGGAGTAATGTATTTTTGGATAATAATATATTTTTCAATAAATTCAGAATCATCTTCATTCTCTTTTAAAATATTATTTAAATAATCATCTCCAAAACTGGCAAAAAGAATATCATCAATATCTTTTGATCCATATTGTTTTAAAATAATAGATAAAGAATTATTAATTTCTTGTAATTTAGATATTAAATCTTCGTTAATAATTGTACTATTGTTTGCTTCTTCTAATAATTCATTGATACTGGTATTTATAGTATTTAGTTCTTCAATGCAGGAGTTTACATCGGATTGTTTGATAATTTTAATATCTTTTTGGGTTTGTAACGACAAGTACGTTTTATTTAGTATATCTTGATATCTGAAAATTTTACTTAATATAAATTTTCTTACAAAAAGTGGATTATTATTAAATAATCCACCAATATCATCTCCATCAATATACATTTTTTGATCCATAATATATTGTTATATATTATAATATGATCAATAAAACACAAACAAATTATGCAATTTTAGTATTTTCTTTAATTATACTTTATGGAATAAATGTATATGCATTTAAAAAGGGTTATCCAACGTGTGAAAATTATGTAACAAATACTTATTTATATTTAGCATTGAGTATTTGTTATATTTATTTAAATGTAACAAATTTGAAAAAATATAATAAATTAGGATTTCCGGCGTTCTTAATTGGTATATGTTTATTGATATATATGTCTTTCGTTTTCCCTAAAACAAAAGAAGGAATTTTAATAAATCATATTATTTGGTTTGCATTTTTAACTAGTTTATCGTTGATGATATTACCATTAATAAACGTAAGTAATATTGAAAGTATATATTTAGCGTTAATTGTAACATTTTTCATATTTATGTTAATGTCTGCGATTGTCTATATTTTCCCTAAATTCTTTGAAAAAACGTTCCAATTTGTATATCCGGGATTATTTGTTGCGCTATTAATGATAATATTAATAGAATTATATTATCTGTTTATTGCAGGCAATTATCCTAAAAGTATGTTTAGATATATGTCTTACGCAGTAATAGTTTTATTTTCGGTGTATGTTTCTTATGATACACAGCTAATGTTTATGGAGGCAAAAACATGTAGAAAATACGCAAATTATCCAAAATCTAGTTTGAAATTTATACTGGATACAGTAAATATATTTGTGCGTATATTATCATTACAGCGAAGATAAATAATTAATTTTTAGTGGTATTAATTATATATATATATAAGTTTAAGCTTACATTCAAATGGAGTAACCATAATTATAATAAAAAATAATATTATACTATATTATAATATGTCAAAATCATTATCTATGGGTATGATTTACACCCACACATACTACATAAATAATCGTATTGATAGTGCTGTTAAACACATCGATAATGAAACGAATGATATTAAACGAATATTATCCAATCCAATAAGATGATTACAGTTAATTACGATTCAAACGTCATTCACAAAACGTATGAATTGAAAGGTCCTCTTACTTATTCTCAAATTATGAACGAGCTTGTAATTGAAACAGGGGCTCCAAAAAAAGACATAATTCTATACAGAGAGAATACTAAATTAGTTCAGAATGGGTCTACCGCACAAAGTAAACTTACCGACACCACTGACGAATTATACAATGATATTCAGTTACGTATGAAATTTCGTCCTGTTTACGGTGATCATATACACACAATATATTCTATAGTTGTCTATGTAGATGGAGAGTATAAATTTTTATCGCCATTTTCAGACGTAGAGCCTTTTTCGGTGTATGGTGATTACACTAATGGATCTAAATACTCACTAGCTAAAGGTATAGTATCATCGGTCCATACTCACGGTGATGGTAGAGTGCATGTACATCCTATGGGGGCTAATGCAGTTGATAGAGATGATTCAACTGGTCTTAGTTGTACGCTAAAACTATTTTGGAATACGATTGGATGTACCTATCGAAATATTGCCGTAGAAGGAGAGACGTTACCTTCACTTGGTTTTACAAAAAATGTTACTTTAATTCCTCTTGGCGATGTCGCGGCCGATACTAACTATACATTCGTTGAACATAATGATGAATCTCTTAGATTGGATCCTACTGAAAATTATCAATGGGTTATATACACATGGGATAGTTTTGAAGATTATAAATCAGACCCCAATAGTCCTATGCGTATTTATTATAATGATTTAGAAAATGTATGGTTACATAATGATAATAGCGTTTTCGTTATTGGATATGTACCGACGTCATATACACAAACTATACCACCCGATATTAAAGAAAAACTTGAACTAAATATCGTTGGTCATATTACATACCTTGAAAATCGCTAATATACGCCTTAGAAGATTTAAGTTCGCACAAAATATAACAAATAGATATAATTTTTTTATTATATTTTGTCCCATTTTAAATGTCTGAAGGTATAAATCCAAAGTAAACAATTAGTCAAATGTATATAAACATATAAATACCAATTATATTAATGGGAATACCAAGTTATTTTTCACATCTAATAAAAGAGCATAGAAAAATTGTTCAAACATTGCAAACGTTGCAATGTGTGGATAATCTATACTTAGACAGCAATTCAATCATTTATGATATAATACATAGTTATGAAA
>Ga0209119_1002223_pt1 | contig 18036 bp, 9 predicted proteins | sample COG_03_FD_184747 | JGI IMG/M metagenome (GOLD analysis project Ga0209119, IMG submission 184747) | Pelagic Microbial community sample from North Sea - COGITO 998_met_03 (SPAdes) (version 2) | ecosystem: Environmental > Aquatic > Marine > Neritic zone/Coastal water | place: Helgoland, sampling... | reverse complement strand
TGCGCACCTTCTCCATGAGCATCCCGTGGAATCCATAGCCTAATATACTAGCTGCAATATTCAACGGAATGTACGCGTCGTGTTCGCGTCCAACGCCCGGAAGCGCTTGACCGTATAGCACTTTCACGTTGGTTTTGCCTTGTTTTACGGTTTTTCCGCCGCAGGTGTTGCATGCGGGAGCTGGAATAAATTCGTTGTAAGCTTGATTGTTCGAAAAGTAATTTTTAATGCCATCGAGTATGTTGTTATCTGGAGCAACTGCAACAATTTTGCAAGGTGCTTTTTTAACAGCTTCAACTGCATCTGCAAACTTACAATCGTGCTTGGGCACGTCAAAGATTGCCTCCCGCATGAGCTGTTCACTGTACTTGTTGATATCATAGCTAATACCCTTCTGCATCATCTTGCCCTTTTCTCCAGAGACTAAATACGTTTCAGAATTTCCCCATACTTTATCCAGCATCTTGTTAGTAAAGTCTAGTGCTTGGCAGGCAAAAGTAAGGCGTACTTCACCATGAGATGTAGCTTGCCACTGCACCTGGGGATCTTTATTAGCGTTCATCATACTTAGTGCAAAGTGATCCGTATCTATCTCTGGTGTAAAAGTTACACTGAAATGGACCATTCCAGGGCGTTTCCAGAGGACGTGTGTGCTTCCGGAAGCCAAAGCTTCTGGTTCTGTGATTGGTACAAGCTGTGGATCTTTGAATACAGACATATGAGGTGTCAAGTGTGGTGCGTGGAGTACTTCACCTGTCGAGCGAGTCCCAACGGATTTGAGTGTTGGAACGGCTACAACCTCTTCTGTACAGGGTTTTTTTACAGCATACGGAAACATCAACCCAAATGTGGTTCCCGTTTCGACTAAGTATTCTTTTGCAACGGCTTTTATTTCTGAAGTGGTCACAGCTTTGAGATTATCAAATTTTGTGTTAACATCGTTTGTGTTACCCATTGCAACTGCCTCTGTGAATGCATCTGCGACCCCTTGTGAGCTCTCTAGCTGTGCTTTCCAACCCTCGAGCAGTTCTTTCTTCGCTCTTTTCATTTCTGTTTTTGTGATGGGGTTTGTCTGAAGTTCGGCAACTTTTTGTAAAAATGCATTTCTTACTGCTTCGGGATTTTGAAATCCAACGCACCATGCTGATAGTAAACTGCTCTGTCTTGAGCGATCAAACATGACTTCTGTCTGCATGCAGACTTGCTTTTCTTCTAAATCCTGCAGCCGATACTTCAGACAGCGGGACAGTACCTTCAATGCCATCGCGTCGTCGTGAGTGCCCTTGGGGGCTTTGAATCCTGCTACGAACATGGTAGATTGTCCGGGTATGGTAAAAGAGCGTGTGCCAAGCTGCTGGGGCTCGTCTTCGTAGTTATTTGCATCTGTGGAAGTGCCAGCAATATTGCCGAATGCAGATTGAACATGCGAGTGCAAATCATCAATTGTTATAGTATTCTCGTTGAAAGGTCCAGCCAAAACTAGAGTAGCGTTGTCTGGAGTGTACGACCGCTTGTGGTACGCTAACAAAGTCTTTCCTTTAGCTTCCACTGCTGCAAACAGATGTTTTTTAAACCCAATAGTAGAGTGACCGTTCGCCGCTATCTGATAGGCGCAGCGATTAAGCGCATTCATCATTTGGCGCATGTCGTTTGTCTGACCAATCTCCATCTCGTTAAGGACTACAGTGGCTTCCTTACCAAGTCTCTCTGCGAATATCTCTGCATCCAGTCCATCCATACGATCAGCCTCCCTATTGATCACGTCGGGTAAGTACTGTACAGGTACGGTCAAAAAATAGTTTGTGCGATAGAAGCTAGTCGTAGCGTTTTCAAGGGCTGCTTTAAGCTCCATATCAGTTATCAGCCCCCCTGGTGTGTTGGCGTTAAAGTTTTTAGAACCAAAATGCATCGAGTGCTCTAGTAGGTGCGATAGACCGTATTCGCCTGGCTTTTCGTTTGCCGATCCGATTGAATACACGATGTTACTACACGCGGAGCCCGGTGTGTCTAGTGGGACATACAATACAGTGAGACCGTTCTTTAATTTTTTCATCTGATATTCAAGCGTATTTGGCATTTGTTAGTTTTTAGAGTGTATTTATATTTAAGAATATTCAAATCCAAATGGAGCGCCCTCTATCTTGTATTTGAGTGAAAAAACTTCGATATCTTTGCCCCATGCTAGACCAACGCAGTCTTGAATATCATAATGTGGATTCATCATGATTACTTTAGAAGAAAGTGGAGTTTGGTTGTGCTCCAAATCTTCTATAGTGAGTATCTGGCGTTTGCGGAAGACTTTTTTTAGTTTGCGTTTAAGAAGCGTACCAATATCTCTGTTTCCTGTGATGATAGTTGCATCCTTGTGTTTTTTTAGGAATTTCATTTTTTCGCCCCAGGTCTCGTTTTCTGGAATTCGATAGGGGACGCCTTGGTCAAGTTGAATTTTACCGACTGTATCTTTTTCCGAAATTTTGAGAAAACTTGTGATTTTTGATCTGCACATTGGACAATTGATTTGACGTTTTTGCAGTTCCTGCATGCAGTCTGAGCAGAAAATGTGTCCACATTGCGTCACTGAGGCGTCACTGATATTTTCTAGACAGACTGAGCAAGTTTCTTGTGCTCTGGAATCCAGAAGATTTTCAGAAACTCCGAACTCTTCGGAAATCTTTGATAAAGTCGCTTCGACTGCAGCAAGTCTTTCTCCGCGATACTCCACTGGTACGAGTTCTGGGTGCTCTAGAAACTTCTCTAGAAGGTTTTTGCAGCGTGAATGCCACCACGTTGGCATGCTTGGATACTTTGCTTTGAGCCGTCTGACAAAGACATCACAGGACTCTTTGTCGATTTTAAAGACAACATACTGGTGTGAAATGGTTGGAAACTCAACACCCATGTTGAGCATGTCGTCTTTAGTCAGAGATATGACTAGCTTGGAGTTCTTGTGATTACTTTTAAACATGCAGGTGTTTTTCCACCCGTACTCGGAGTTCCCGCATGCCCATTTTATTTTGCATCTGAACTCCCTTGCCGCGTTGCAGAAGCTAGAATACCAGTCGGTATCTACCAACACAATGAGGCGTTCGGTCTTGTCGAAAACTCTCGAGCGGCGTGCGTTTTTCGCGAAGACGCCTTTTGTTGTAACGGTGATTGGCTTGAAGCCCCTATTTCGACCGTGGAAGATGTTAAAATCTTTCCAGATTGGGAGTGCGTCTTTTTCAACAACTACGAGTGTCCTCATTGGGCTGCGTTTCATGAGTTCTGTGACTAAGTTGCAGTAGTTGATAAACCTGAGATTGAGTTGACCTCCGCATATTTTCATTTCAGGTTCCGAGAAGCCGTGCTCGAGATTGACCAGAGTCTTCGATCCGTTCACTTGGCGGGTGCTGAGTAGTTCAACTGGCGTTTTTTCCATGCCAAGCATCCTGGAAAGAATAAAACTAAGCTCTGGGGTTGAATCCACGACAATTTTCCTCGGGCAGTAGTTCATAGGATGCGAAATGTGTTCGAGAATTTTGGAAACTTTCTCACTTGTCTTGTCTATTTTTATTCCTGAATGGAACAAATCAACTTTCAAAGTGTTGTTCCGAACACTGAAGTTAGCACCAATATATGGGTGACTGAGATGATTACGTACGACCCATTCACTTTTGTTGAAAACTGCTGCGTGCTCGCCAACAGAGAGCATCTCTTGGACGCGCCTCTGGTCACCATGCGCCAAAGCTTGTGAAATGTAGTAACGCAGACCGTAGTGATTACGCAAATACGGATAGATTGGTAGACGGGCTGTGCACCACTGATCTGCGATCAAAACGAGTATGTCTGGGTGTTTTGATGGGTGGTTTTTGATATCGTGCATGATCTCCGCGGTCGAGAGATTCTTGTATATGCTGTGGGGGTAGCCTCCCGTGTCGTAGTGGTCGAAGCTCAGAGTTGTGAGGGGAGTTGGTATTGGACCAGTAACCACAATCCGTTTCGATGTTTCTGACGTGTATGTCCATGGAAAAACGATGCCGCGTGCGCGCTCCATGTGGCATTCCGAGTCAATTACGATTGGCGTAATATCATCCTTGACCCACAGAGCGTGTGGGTGACCTCCCTGTGCAATTATTCCTGCGTCTTGGGATACGGTCATGGTAAAGTTGTTCAGACACGGTTGAACGAGAAGTTTATTGCCTTTACGTTCGTATACGGACGCGTCGATCCATTCGCCACCAATAAAAAGTTTAACTGCATCACCACGCGTCAGAAGATTTCTCCAAGTTTGATCCGCAAGTTTAACTCGCTTTCGGGGGACGATAATGGTGTGACCTTTATTTGCACTGCGGCGGACAAGTCTGTAATTGACTTTATTTTTATTAGTCACAATGTACTCTTGACCAGCATATGTGACAAAATCGCCGATGCGAATCTTGCGGGTCTTGACCATTTTTTTTTATAAAAATTTAGGTCACTGAAGTACACCAGAAAATGAAAACCTATTTACCTTCGGTAGGTCTCTAAAATGGCGTATCTACTCGCGATCCCCGTTCTTTACTACGGTACGTCACATTTAGCTAACAAGCTGCTGGATGTAAGCTCAAGTTACGTGCTCGATAATGAAGTGCTTCATGACGATAGCAAGGCTATACTTACTGCAGCAGTTGCACTTTTGAAAAAGTATAAAGACTTGAGTGACGAACATCCAGCTTATCCCAGCAAGTGTTTAGTAGAAGATGGTATAGACAGTTTGGAGTATGCATCTAAGACAACATCAACGAAATGGTACCAGAAAAACTACTCATCTGAGAATGCTTTATTACAGAGGTTGCAGAATGATCTAGAACGAAGATTACGTTTGTTTATGCTAGTAATTAATGAAAATTAGGGTTTAATTATTTATAAAAACCAATTGCTGATTCTCTACAATCACGTCTTTGCCACGAAGCGTATAGTGGTCAACCATTTTGTCAATCAGATGTCCGTCAACATACATTCTTGTTGTAAAAACCATTGTTATGCATAAAAACAACATAACAATAATGAACGCCCATTCTCCTGCAGTGTCGTTTGACGTTGGATTGGTTTCTGTCTTCTTTTCGTCTTTATTCATTTACGTGCAAATGCTCAGCTAAATACGTCACGTATTTAATAAAAATATGTCTTGTAAATGTTTGTATTTCGTAAGCATTTAATTAAGCGAGGTTCTTACAAAAAGGTGAAAGAGTTGTATCAACATCGTATTGATAATGGCTACCTGCCAACAGAGGCCACTATGACCCAACTTATAATCGAGAAAAACCTGTTAGGCACGCAGCAAGCAAATTTTTCTATTGAAGTGGAGCCTGAGGTAGCTGAAGCGACAACGCGTGAGGAATCTATGGAGAGTTACTACAATGACATAAAAGCAGGCGCGCAAGTGCAATGCATTGGGCGCAGAACAAGAAAAAATGTTAGGTGTCCGATATGCATGCGGAAAAAGAAATCGAAAATACGTTTAAAATGTGGTCATATATTCCATAGGAAATGTATCGACGAATGGGCAAGGTGGAGACCGGTATGCCCAACATGTAAAGATGTACTGGATTTAAAGACCCCACCAGCACCCCCGCCACCAGACGAGGGTTCCCCTATAGTGCACACCGACACAGAGGGCAGCTCCGCGAGTGCTCCTTCCATCTAGTAATACAGTGCTTGTGAAAAACATGTCCACAAACCAGCTGGTAGTCACCTTGGCTGTAACAAATGGAGCACTGGGTGTCAAGTTCGTTAAATTCTTTGTCGAGATACACCTTATTCTGTATGAAGGAAGGAAAGCGTGAATTGATACGATCTTGCAAAACCTGGGCGAACGTGTTACGGGCAAATTCTTGTACATAATTTAAAACTCTTTCTTTAGACACGTGCGTGGGAAACCATAAAATCATCTTTAAAAAAGAATTTTTTATATATATACCTACTCATACATTTTTAAATGTCCAGTGGAGGAGCCGGTGTTCTGAGACTTAGGTTCTAAGTAATTATTCGTATTTTAATCCCTCAAGTGTAGCTCTGCATAGTGGGCATGAAAACGGCACTCTCTTATTCTTACAGGTGTTTTCCCATCGCTTCAAGCACTTCTTGTGCATAATTTTATTGCAGCTCGAGCAAATGATTGCCTCAGTAACTAGAATACACGCCAGACACACTGCGCACTCCTCTTTTAGTCGCAATGGGGGCAGGTTGTTTGTCTCTTCTTTTAACGTTTTGAACTTCTCTTTTTTGCGCAGGTAAGGCCAGCACATTTTTTAAACGGTTTTGTATAAATATACACCAAAGATCCAAAATGGGTAACTTCTTATTTAAACCTCGACCACCAGTTGTAATTGGTGAACCTATAGAAGTTTTTGAGACTAATCCGGGCGCTGAAGTGATCGAAGTTGAAGTCATCGACGAAGCTGTGCTAACCCCTAATCTGCCATTATAAATACTGTATTTTTACTTGGAAATGAGTAACCCTAACCCCCCTCCTAAGCGGACTGTCGAGGAGTGTGCGAGCATTTTTTCCTGGGTTGCGTCTGCAGCTGCTGCTGTTGCTGCTATCGAAGGTTATGGAGCTCTCAGTGGTGCTGATCAGAGTGACCCAGATCCCATTACTTTCGACGAAGTTCTTGGTTTAGCTTCATATATGGGTTACGACGAAAATTATATTAATATTATGCTTGGCAAATCTGACGAGGCGTCCTTGAGCACAGACTTTATTTCAAAATACGATACTGACGGAGACAGAGAACTAACGCTTGCTGAATTAAACCTAGCGCTTCAGTTAGAAGGTTTCAACATTGAACTAAGCGAAGATGCTTTTGCTTATTTTGACAAAGATGATGGTAATGGCAAGCTGAGTGCAGATGAAATAGACAACATGCAAAGGAATGAGGTCGGTGACGAGTTGGTTGTGCGGAAAATCAACAACCGTTACATACTTGGTATTGCGCCAAGCACAAAGCCGACAGACAGTATATCTCGGTGGAATAGCAGTTGGAGTCTGGTTAAGCGCAACCGCCGAAAACAGCGGGCATTTGAGCAATCTGAGCGCCGCATAGAATTGCAAAATCAGTTAAAGCAAGCCAGAGAAAGGGTAGATGACCGTATAAAAGGCGGACTAAGGAATACAGCATTAGCAGGCGCATTAGTGGGAGCAGTTTACACAGGAGCCGAAACACTTGATAAAATCATGGCTGCTAATGGCGAAGAACAGGCTGCTACCGAAGAAGGGCTACAAAAGGCATTACTCATGAGTGAAGCAAGTGAAGAGAGTAGCTTCCACAGGGACTCTCGTGGGAAAATCGTTCCTAATGACGATGAAGAGTGCCCAATATGTGGTGACGTGCTAGTACTCGCAGATGGGGGATGGATTATTAGGCGCTGCGGACATGCCTTCTGTGCTAGCTGCGCGTCAGAATGGGGAAAAAGGGGTCACGATACATGCCCACTTTGTGTGCAAACAGGTAAGGATTTTCATCCAGAAGATGGGCGAAAAATTTACAAATTAAGATTCTAGCAGGCACGTATTAATAGTGGTAAGCATCTGTAAAATGCTTTATGAGCACATTTTAAATATTGAACGGGATAAAGCTATTGCACTGAGTGAAAGTCACGAGAGTTCTAGTGAGAGCGTCAAAAACATGGAGCACTATCTGCTAAAATTCAATGAAATGCTAGATATTTTGAGGGAAACAAAGACAGCTTGCATCAAGAAGCAACCGCTTTTTGAATGGAATAACCGTAATTCTTCGTCTTGGATGTTCGAACACTTCAGAATTAAACATACATTGCATAAAATGCTAATGAAGGACGCAAAAACCGCGTTTGATGCATGCAACTACAAGAAAGCTCACCAGTTGCTTACCCGGGCTGTTGTACTTTGTAAGGATTTGCTTTCGGCAGAATTTGTGAAGACGCCATACGTTAGGGGAATGCCAGAGTTGCAGCAGGAGCATTCTCTAGCGTTGCTTTTTAGGACGCGCGCGACAGCTCTATATAATATGCACATGATGAAGACAACGCCGCCAGTCGCTCTTATGGCTTACAAACTGGCTGAGCTCTCTAATCAGGTGTGGAAGCGCGGGGCAAACCCTGCCTATGCGGCGAAACTGAAAGCGCACTACCATTACGCAGTTGCGTCTATGTCAGAAGACCCGCAGGAAACGCTTAACCATAGCTCTCTAGCTGTGTCTCTTCACCAAGATGCTAATTTTGTGGAATTTCACGAGTCCGTACTTCAGAAAAACGAGCAAATACATTTTCTAACCGCAGAAGAAGTAACAGTCGATTTATACAGTGTGGCTCAGGGGTACAGTAAGTGTTAGAAAAATGTATAAATAAAGCCAAACTTTTTTAAAATGATTGCAAACCGCAAAAAAAACACGCAGGTCTTTCCATCTTTTTCTAATGTATCTTCCACCCGCCTACCACGCCCTAGAATTAGTCTAGTGCGATTTAGGAACGTAGAAAGTTCCAATTTTGCGAAACAGCACAACTTTAACATTCACGATATTGAAGAAAGGAAAGTTGAAGAAGTGTCACACACGTTAGACATTGACTTGAAGTTCTGATGGTATAAGTCAAAAAAATGTTTGATAAAATATGGAGCGGAAAAGAAAACGTTCTGACTCAGTATTGCGACACGCTAAACGGTTTAAAAATCGGTTTGGTAAGCTGGACAAACGCCTAGAGGCTCTCGAGGCACTTGTTGGCATGCCAGATGTGAAAAAACAGGTAATGGGGCAACTCAAGCTGCTGCTTTGCAACGACGGAAAAACCGACGATCATTATTTGAATTGTTGCATCACAGGCGAGCCCGGCAGCGGCAAAACGAGCTTAGCAAAGGTTCTATTTAAGTTGTGGAGCTCACTAAGTGTGTTTTCTGAGGGAGCGGGGTTCTCCGTTCTCACAAGGTCACACTTTTGCGCACAATATATGGGGCAAACCGCCACAAAGACTAGGAAGGCTTTGTACAAGCACAAAGGTGGGTGTTTATTCATAGATGAAGCATATAGTTTGATTAACGGGGATAACGACTCGTACGGGCTTGAAGCCCTTACTGAAATCAACAATTTTCTAAGCGAAAATCCTGACACTGTTGTAATTTTCGCAGGGTACAAAGACGAGATGGAGAAGCTATTTCTCGCGCAACCGGGGTTGCGCAGGCGTGTAGCGTGGGATTTTCACATTGGCAAGTACTCGGCTGAGCAAATTTTCAGCATTTTTAAAATCCAGCTAAAAAAATTCGGGTGGAGTGTCGAGGAGTCAGCGCTCGCCCTTTTTAAAAACAAGGACTTCAAATATTCTGGCGGAGACACCGAAAACATTTGTCTTCGCTCGAAAATTTCTTACGCAGAAAAAAATTGGATGACCGGAGGGGACAAAAAACTTTTGTACGAGGACGTGGAGAAAGCAATGGATCAGCATTTTAAGAAAGATAAAAATAAGTTAAATCTCAATATGTATCTTTAGATATTTGTAACTCTCTACCTTTTCGTTTTTAATTCATTTTTTACCTCCGCCGTGAGTTTTTGGAAGCCAGTTAGTAACTAGCTCGGTCGCAATCGGCGATAGATCGTGTGCGGGCAGGGAGAATTGTGAGAGGAATTGCATCATCAAAGTGGTTACACACGCATCTAAAATCACCCATTGTTTATAACGCAGGATCAACTCTTCTACACTTCTTACTCCAGCATTGACAAGTGCTTCTTCACAAGCGGCACCAATCCATTTGATATTCTGTAAAGGTGTTAAGTACTTAGGATACATGTATAATCCAGCCGGCTGAACTATCTCCAGTATCTCTTTCAAGCCCTGTGCATCCAAAAGCGCTGTGTGTGTAGAGTTAAATACCTTTCCAGTAATTGTTTGGTACACGTCAGGTAGCCTGTAACTAATGCATTGGATTTTGCTCCGCAGAAATAACAGGCTGTCGTAGAAATACCAGCAGGGGAGAATAAAGTCGTTTTTAAGGCACTCGTTCTCCAGAACCGGCTTGTCACTCCTAAAGCAATTATGCGAGATTATTACTGCTTGGGGACCAACCCAGTTGGCAAATCTTCTTAGCGCTATAGAAAAATCCACGGCGTTGTGTTCAGCAAGATACTTTTTGGTGACGTTTACACACCCGGGATGAGTATCATAATTAGTATCCACGTTAATGTAAACTTCGAAAGTTTCGCCATTTGGACGCACTGCGCCTATATGCCATATCTGACAGTCTTCTGGACCATGTTGTATGTTGCCAACGAATTCAAAATCGGTATATATGTGATTAAACTGGATGAGTTGATGAGCCATTTCTAAGATTTCCACTACCTAAATACTCAAGTGTCGACTGTTTGACTTTGCCCATACCATCCAGTTGCAACACCTTGTGAGTTGTACAGCATTGTTCCACCCGGGTAGCACCAGTGATGAGTACCAGTTGCAGGTTGTGTAAACCAAATGTCAGAATTAGGGTCACCATAGTAATCTGCCCAACCTTTGCAGCTGCTTGTTGTTCCTGTCCAGCATTGTCTTCTAGTCCACATACCACCGCCTCTATCTTTAGCCATGAAATTCGCGCAGTCAAATCCGTATTCATTATTTGGAGCAACCCACCAATAGAAGGAGTCTTTGTTGCTCTCGTCCCATGCAAAATATGAATCACATGATGTATCTTTCGTTTCTCCGAGATCTGTAAACGTGCTTCCACCTCGTAACCAAGAAGAAGAAGTATATACGTAAGTCCCCCCAGGACTTGGAGATGGACAGCTAGTGCAACTACTTGCGTAATTAGTGCTAACATAATAACCTTCTGGGCAATCTGTGCAATACACCGCATGTACATCAGAGTACCTACCAGCTTCACATGCATTGCAGAAGGATTGACCTGGCCAAGTCTGATACTGACCTGGGAAGCAATCTGTACAACCTGAGTATCCATAGGACTGAGTTTTATAGCCCGAAGGGCAATCTTTACACGATTGTTGAGCTTCCTGCTCCTGATATTGTCCAGCAAGACAATTTGCACAAGTAACTCTAGCAGTTTGTGTTGAATATGTACCAACCAAGCAAGATTTGCAATTTTGCTGTCCTGTCTGGTCATTATAGTATCCAGCTCCACAAGGCAGGCAATCAGTGTGGACAGTTGAACCAGTTTGTGTGTTATAACGACCAGTTGCACAATAATCACAATCTGATTTGCCTTGCTCTTCGTTGTAGCGTCCCTCGATACAATCAGAACACTCCGACTGTGCTTTTAAACCCTTTGTATCTTCTCCAATAAGACACTTATCACAATTTATTCCCTCAGATGCATCATTGTCAGCCCACCCTGCTGGGCAGGCGTTGCATACTGATTGACTCACTTTTGTGTTAAATTTACCTACTGCGCACGTTTGACATTCTGTATCATATGCACTGGCAAATTCACCAACAGCACAGCTAACGCAATCATTTCCATTACGTACTCTACCAGCTGGACAATGTGCGCACATAGTTGAGCCTACTTCAGCATACTTACCAACAGGACACTTTTCACATGATGATGTGCAATGCCCAGAGTTCTTAAATGTATTTGCAGGGCAAGATATTGCTTTTCCCTTAAATATATAGTATCCCTGGCATTTACATTGTTGAGTTTTGCCAATCTGTGGGTCGAGTGCACTCATAAGGCGCTCATCTGTACTGTAGGCATCTCGGACTTTGTACACTTTGTACTGGGCAAACTTTGAAGGTCCTTGCAGGATGCATGAATCATCAATTGTAAAAGAACACATACAGAAGAACTGACCATCAATAATATCTCCTCGGGAAAGAATAAAATGACTGGTCGTCGTTAGTAATTTCTGTCTGCACCTTTGCATGCAGTAGTGTGGATTTGCATCTTCATGTGTTTCTGTTTCGTTGTATTCTATCACTTCTCCAGTTGGGCAATAACGATTAATTTCTTCGCTCAGCTGTTGTTTCATGTATCTTTTATAATCGTAATCCTCGTAGTATGATGCCTCCATTTTAATTTCCCATGTAGGCACCTTAACACCCCAAGCCACTCTTGAAGTCTCACCGTATGGAGCAGTAACTGTCCTTACATCTCCGGGGATGACGGTGTCGTCGGAGCACAAGTAAAAAAGGTCATCATTATTCATGTTTGGCTCCATGTGATTATCAGTATAAGCCCAATCAGCGTTGTTGGTGTTACCATTCCAAACATAACATGCTACGTTTGTCGTGCTCGTCTCACCCCATATAATTAGAGGGAAACTATTCCATATGCCACCAGTAGTACTAGCTCCGTCAGTGACCCACTGCTCTACACATGCCTCTTTTGTCGGAAACTGAACTGCAGTGTTGCCTAGAGAATACCAAAAATTCGCTACAGTGTTCCCAGAGCCAGCCCCATTGCACATTCTGTCACTGACTTTTCGAAATTCATAATCCTGTACAAGAATATTGTTATAGAAGTAAGGTGATGTAATCATAGCCCAACACTCATTACTTTGTGAAGTGTCAACAGCTATTTGAGCACAGTCTGGAAAATCGTTACACGCTTGTTTGCATGCTTCTAATCTAGCAGCAGCATTGCCTGCCGCGGCACTAGTGTCAAGCCTTTGCAGTTGCCTATAATCCATATACTTGTCAACCCATGATTGTTTAAACATGGCGCCTCCCATATCAATATAATTCTCTGTATCGTCGTAAACCATTTCAAAATCATAAAGCGGGCACTCGCACTGTCCAGAATCCATAATTGCCCCAAGGTGAATGTAAGATTCGATATTGCACGTTAATGGGTTAGCAGGTCTTAAATCTAGATCATCTGTTGCCACAAATGGTTCAGTGTAAAGACCAGTATCGGTTCCAAGGAAATATCCATCTACTTCGCCACAATATGGTCCAAAGGGAGGAGCAATGTCGTATACTTGGTAATTTTGGTCAGTCCCTAATTTGCAGTATCCTGTTGCACAACCACATGAGTAATCAACCTCGCTAACATAAAATGCTTTTGTATTAGGATTAAGACGAAGACAGCGCTCATGACATTCTTGAATCTTATTGCTATTGTAAAACGGGTCATCAGAACCATATGGCAATCCCAGAATAATCCCGCCAACGCAGTCTCCTTTAGTGGGATTATTTCCACCTCTAATGGTGCGAGATGTGCACTCGTAATCTTCATCATGCTCAATGCACTGGCATTCCAAATCTTCAAGAACATCCACATATGGTTGTGCACACACCATGTACATATCTTGGTAACCATTAGTACCCATTGATGTTCCATCCATGTCCCACTGTGACTGAACATTCTGTGGTTCTTGACAACCAAATATACCCCTAGCCATGTTAGAAAGACTTACCATTCTTGTTACGCACTCAAGACCTTCTGCACAATCATCACTGCTAGTGCACGGGCCCCAACACCGCGGTAGTTCAATACCTGGAGAAGTTTGGCCTGCATAGACAATTTCTATTGTTGGGTACTTCGGAACAAGCGCTAAACTGTTAATCCTCGGGTTGTTCTTTTTCTCCTGTGTGCAGTATGCATAACAAAGCTCCATATGTTCCATAGGAGCTGTTTTTACTGGAGTTCCTCCTTTTGGATTCAGTTTCTGTTTTATCATGGTGTAAGGGAGTCCAATTTTGTTCGTATAACCGTTAGCGTCCGCAAGTCCGTCCAGACCCCAAGGATCGACATGCTTTAATACATCGCCCTCCTCTGTTTGAAAACATTCAAAACCTTCCTCTCCCTGTGGAAAAACTATATCATATACATCTGCAACACGAGCATGTGTGAGTCCTTGATTATTAATGCTATTCCAATCTGGCGTGTTTGTTTCTGGAAATATGTATGGAAGTCTAACTGTATAGATTTCGTGGTCAGCCTCAATGTACCCTCCACAACTGTCACTATACCAGCAGTAGCATGCTTGGTAGTAAGCGTGAAGGTGCCACTGAAGTTTCTCGTAACCTGCCATCCAACAGGTTTGCAAGCACGTTTCTTTTCGATCTTTTGCTGAGTAAACATTACATACATGCGCACCTGAAGCCCAATCTGACCCCAGCTGTACCATTGAAGTTTCTAGCGTAACACCATCGTCAGTTGTGTCCTTTATTACTGTCACAGCGTCCATACACGAGCAAGTTTCTTGCCCAAGTACCTCTTGTGTCCAAAAAGCGTCCCAACCACTTCTACCACATCGTATACCACACTCCTTATCTGGGTCGCCTGAAACATAGCCTTCGTCATCAGCATTAAGGCGTAAACCAAATGTTTCTCCCTGATGTGTGATAGTCTCGCTACCATCTGGTGGTACTCCAGAACCAACAGCCCCACGGTAAGGGTATTTGCAGTTGTGAGTTCCCGGAGGTCCTTTTGCGTATTTAAGAGCCGAAACGAATACTCCCTTTCCTGTTTGACTAGTGTCTGTAGGGTCATGGTTACACAGAGAACCCGATGGGTCGCTACTATCATAAGGATCAGGTCTCGGTTTTATTGCGTCTCTTATTTTGAAGTGCGGCTGCCCTGATTCAGGGTATCGTTCATGCTTATTTTTAATGGAACCGTGGTTTTCTGTACAATAGCAACCCAACACAAACGGTATATCGTTAGGTTCGCCTAATATTTCTTCAGGGGGCAGCTGAAGATTACCCGATAAGTAACCACCTCTCCAAACTGGTTTTATAAAAAAACCTTTTGGACGCTTTTCTGTGTTTCCAGATTGAATAAACGGTGTTGGATCAAAACCAGTCGTGCAATGATCAAGACATCTCATTTTTGCATTGTGTGAAGAGAAGTATCCTGTTACATCCTCTGCATAAAATAATACACTATCCCCGAGGTCCCCGACACGGTTCTCTGTTCCTATGTAAACAGCTTTGAAAAGTGACACCTCTCGTTCACCTACACAAGGTACACTCATTAGGAGTTCATGCTGATTTGTTGTAGCCACGTAACGCTGCTGTCTCATAGCCAGTCCGTCCTCGCTGAGGTCTTCTCCTGGACTTTGCATAGCATCTACTGGTGCTGGTTTACAAACCATTGTCAATGCATCTTTATAAAATACATTATTAGGTAATGGGGCAAAAGTTTGAAGAGGTGAAAAACTACTGTATCTATCTTGTTGCCAAAACATTCCCTTAGGACAACATCCTCTTGAACTTAACCTTGTGTCTACCACGCCGTCCCGCAGACATTCACAATGTGTTCCATCAATTTCATCTCCATCATAAATGCACATCATACGAGGCGTGTTGCACAATGGACCAGCCCATCCAGATTTACAAGCACAATTGTGTATGAAGTTTGTAGGAAGAAATTCTCCGGGTTTGCAAACATAGTTACCATTACGTCTGCACACAAAATTTTCATATTCCAGACTTGGTTCTGTAATAGTAAAGAAATCCGGGAAAACGTCTGGTAACATCAAAGATGGAAAACAACCCGATGACCCACTCCTCCCACATTTGCAATCAGTGTCTTCCTCAAATTTAAATGTATTGTATAGAGTGAAGTCAAATCTGCGGAATTGACCACTTTCTTGCACACAATCGCTTGCGGTCATTTCACAATAACATTGAGATTGTGTCTCTACATAACTGAAACCAACTGCATCAACCATACCGCGGTATAAGTGACATCTTTTAGCACAGTTATTAAGTCTCTCTTCGGGAGTTTGACCTGGATTAGAAGGAACTGAATCATCTATGTCACTATAAACAAGATCTTTGTTCAATAAACATAGACCACCGTTGGGTATTTCTGTGTAAGGAATCGAGTACTCGTAATAACGCCAATCAGCATCAAGCAGTAGAATGCCATCCGTTTCACAATAGCATTTACCTTGCTCGTCTACAGAAAATCCAGTTAAAGAAAATCCTGACCAATCGAAACTTGTACCGTCTTCGTTGTGCGGATTGCTATTTCGATTCATGCAGGTAAACCCACAAGTCTTAACATTATCCTCGAAACTTCCACTTAATTCATTAAACATTAAAGCCCCACCTATTTTTCCCTTTGATTTAAATTTGTAGTGACTGAAACACGCTGCAGCACACTTCGATTCTTGATTCGAGCCTTCCATTACCAACTCTCCCGAAGCAGACACCTGATTAATAATGTCTGTAGAGGTGTAAGGATCAAAACCAGAACAAGTTGATGGTGTCAAATCGTACTCTTGATTAACTGTTATAGTTGCAGATAATGAAACTAAAGTGCCATCTTTGGTATAAGTGCACTCGTTCTCATTCAGAGGGATCAGCCCTTCTGGACAAGAATCTTGGTCACCTTCAAATATAGCAACTCTTTCCATGTATAATGCAGTTCCAAAACTTTGTGCATGAAGCATCAATTGTCCAGAGTCATCTCTAGGAATAATTGAGTAGTTACTTGAAGTAGGATCACCACAGAAGCAGTTAGACGAACTTGCAATTTGTAATCCTAACCCATCAACAGAGCCCCAGCTACAAGAACCCCGCCCGTTGCACGGTTCCTTATCTATCATACCAGGGCATGATGTTTTTCCATCTTCTCCTAAAAATCCAAGAGCTGGTGTTCTACAATCGTAACCAGTCCAGTGACCTGCTGCCCGGGAGTACGAGCATGCACATTCTGCACATACAACAGTATAAGCAGTGCCCAACGTGCCAGATTGTAGTGCACAGTCAATGTACACGTCTTGAGTAGTTTCCTGTAAAAGAGGGTGAACAGCTTCTTCTCTCTTGACAGAAATTGTATCTTCACAAGGCATGTATGGGTATTCGCTCACTGTATCATAAGGCTGTCTTAGTGCTTCTCCACGTATATAAAAATCCTCCATTGTATAGTTTCTTGTGATTTTTTCTGGACACTCCTCGATAATTAATTGACCTGTCATCTCTGGGTTGCTGGTAGCATAGTAAGTATATGTACCAGCGGCTGCAGAGAGTGTTATTTGATCTTGACCAGTCCAATTATAAACAATAAAGTTTCCACTAGTGTCGATTATATTCAGTGGGTGTCCATCAAATGTTTTTATCAGTGTAGCCAATCTACAAACTGTAATTTCTGGATCATTTTGAATGTCGTCCTCGTCAACTCTTACTATGTAATCCATACCAGTCCCTGCGTCAAATGAGACCATTGTTGTAATTCTCAATTGGTAAATATCTACCAAAAGATCAAATGTTTGCTGATACATATGGTAAATAGCATCCTCTGTTTGAATCACGCGATCTCTGTGCAAATACATCATTTCAGGTACCGAACGGTTGCAATCCAGCTCTTTAAATGCATCAAGAATATCCTGACGTATTGGTTGGTGCACAACATTGCATACTCCATGACCACTACATGTTAAATCTTCTGTTTCTCTCTCGCACGCTAAGTGGCACTTGAACCCAACAAAGCCTTGGTCACAAGCGCACCTGCCGTCTGACTCACACCGCCCATGTCCACTGCATACGCTTTCCATGTTTTTCAAGTCATATCCAGGGCACATAATTTCACACCCACGACCTCTAAACGGAGTCTGGCGAAGAGTCGGTAATTCAAAAGTTAAACCGATACCTGTATCCTTCAAGTCTAAGTTTTCAGCGTAGTCACATGCGCATGTCCCTGCAGACAAAAATCCGTGTCCACTGCATGGGATTTGTGAAGCCACGCCTTCTCCAACACCCGGGCCTATGTGGTGACAATCACCAACTCTGTATGAGGCTCCTCTTGCAAAATGCTTTAATGCGCGAATCCATTCACAATCAACCCACTCTGAATGATCTAGATCCTTAAAGCACTGTATATTTGGATCACGATTTTCCCAAACTCTTAAGAAGTCTGATCTTTCCAGTTGTTGTGCTTCTGGTTTGTTTTGGTAGTGGAAAGTTTGCCACAAATCGCTTTCAAAGGGGTTAGAGCACTCGTGAGTACACTTGCAAGAATCACTCTTGACAGAAAAATATTCCCAAGACCTGCAAAGACGCTGACAATGATCTATAACATCATCTAAAATCATATTGTCATAATCTCCTGGAATATCTACAGATGTAGTGCAATAACCTGTAAACGGTGCT
>Ga0209119_1002220_pt1 | contig 18056 bp, 21 predicted proteins | sample COG_03_FD_184747 | JGI IMG/M metagenome (GOLD analysis project Ga0209119, IMG submission 184747) | Pelagic Microbial community sample from North Sea - COGITO 998_met_03 (SPAdes) (version 2) | ecosystem: Environmental > Aquatic > Marine > Neritic zone/Coastal water | place: Helgoland, sampling... | reverse complement strand
AGTATAAAGATAGCTTAGAGGTTGAGCAGGATTTGGAGGAGGGATATATTGAAACGTTTACCGATTACCTAGACGAAAGCATAACCTATACAAGCGAGCAAGTAAACAAAAGAATTAAAGAAATTAATAACTAAATAATAAATATTATGATTATATCATTAACACAGAAATTAAATATAATAAATAGCAAGCATAAAGATTTTATATCTTATAATATTGGTGCAGATAATAAGCTCCAGAGCTATGTTCTAAATAATAACTTCAGACGATATGCTAACAAGTATGAACACTTTATGTTGTTAGACGTATTTAAACGTCACAACATATTAGAACCTAAAGAAAACTATTCACTCAAACAAATACTTAAAACACTAAACATTAACTAACATGGACACATTTATCATTGAATTATATCAAGACTATTTGAACAACGGACTAAGCAAAAAGGATTTAATTGCTCTTATAGGCTTAGACACTTATAATAATATAAACCCTTCTAAATACTTCTAAGATGACAGAGAGAGAGAAATTAATTAATGAGATAATAACATATTCAGCGGATGAATTCGAAACAAAAGAAGACTGGATACAATTAGCTAAAGAGTCAAAGAGTCAGTTAATGATTAGACTAATACATATCAAAGGAGCTATACTCAGAGATATACAAGAAAATCAAATAACAGATATACAAGAGAGAATAGAAAACCAAATCTTTGATTATCCTTGACACTTAATACAATATTTAAGTAATTAACGAGCCTATTTTTTAGGCTCTTTTTTTGTGCTATTATTTTATATTAGTATTGATTGTCAGTTATAGGGGTATTGATAAATGTAGCGAATTTTTAAGCTATAAAACAAGCATTATCTCTTTTATTATAACCTCAACTATCAGATTCAGTAAAACCTTCTTAAAACAGCCTTAAAACAGCTTAGAATAGCATGACATATTTGCGGTATTTTTATTTGGTTATGACATATTGACGTAAAACAAGCAAGTGGGTTGTGTAGTAGCCCAATCTAATGATTTCAATCGTTTAATATGATGGGGTTCAAATACTATAAACTCTTTTTGGTTGGAATTGATTTATGCATTCCAGAAATATATTTGGAAACAGTTCAATGTTTAATATGCACCCCCCTATAGAATATGTTATTTTAAATTTAGATTAGATACTCGTTAGGTTGAATACTACTTGGGTGCTGACGAAAGTAACAAAGGATTAAGTAGTGCAATTTCTAAGGAGATTTGATTTAGCTGAACCAACTATATGACTATAGAAGTTTAGCAACTTGGGCAGATTTGCGACTGGTATACACTTATAACAACAAACCTCTATTTTCATTTTGGGTGTATAGATAAAAAGTATAGAAACATAAAACACTATAGGTATTATCTATGATAAAATGATATTCATAGAATATTGTTATAATACTATGGAAGAATTACAATTAGAAATCCCTGTAGATTTGTCTAGTATTACACTTAGGCAATATCAGGATTACTTGAAGATTTATGATAAGTGGGATAAGGAGGATGAGATTTACATCAAGAGTAAGATGCTTCAGATATTTTGTGGGTTAAAGCCAGAGGATACCTTGAAGATACCTCTAGCTTCTTTTGATAATACTATACAACACTTATTAGACTGTTTAAATGCTGACACTCCACTTATACGAAAGTTTAGTATGGAAGGTAAGGACAAGGATGGTAATGATGCTGAGTTAGAGTTTGGGTTTATTCCTAAGTTAGATGAGATTAGTTTTGGAGAGTTTATTGACTTGGAGAAATATATGAGTGATTGGCAGACTATGCATAAGGCAATGGCTGTATTATTTAGACCTATTATACACAGCAAGAAGGAGTTTTATAGGATAGATGATTATGGTGGTTCTGCTAGGTATTCTGATGTTATGTTGGATATGCCTGTTAGTGTTGCAATAGGAGCAACTGTTTTTTTTTATCGTTTAGGGAGCAAATTACCAGTTCTTACGATGGACTATTTACAGGAGGTACTGAAGAAAGAGGGAGCGACTCCTCAAGTCAAGCAAATTTTGGGAGAAAGTGGGGATGGTATCAGTCAATATACACACTCGCTCAAGGTGATGTTAGAAGAATCAATGAAATCACAAAGACCAGTGTTCACAGCTGCTTTATGATGTTAGAATACGAAAAGGACAAAAATACGATAGAAAACTCATTAATTAAAAAAGCACATAGAAAGTAATGAATAATTTTTACAACTTAATAGACACAATTAAACAACTACTTAGTAGCTCTGAATTTAATAACAAGGTTACATTTGGTGACATTACTGAGGTTGACTTAGGAAAGCTAACAAACTTTCCTTTAGTCCACATGATAATAGACGAAGCTGTTATCAATGAAAGAACAATAGATTACACACTAAGGATAATTGCTGCTGATATTGTAGATTTGCTTAAGGAGGATGTTCCTAATAATGATTATTATGGAAATAACAATATGCAGGACATATTAAACACACAGATGGGTGTATTAACTAGACTAATTAACCAACTAAGAAGATTAGACTTAGTAGACAACAACTACTTGAGAGTTGAGGGCGGTGTAACTGCTACTCCTTTCTTAGATAGGTTTGAGAATGAATTAGCTGGTTGGGAGGCAACAATGGTTATAACTGGTAGAAACGAGATTAGTATTTGCTAATGGAAAGTAATCTTAGAAAATCATTGCAGAAGATTGGTCGAATGTATAAGGCTGAACTTAGGAGTAAGATAGCTAGTGATGGCAACGTTGCTTCTGGCAAGATGTCTAGGAATATTACATTTAAAACTACTGAGAACAGCCTAACCTTTGAGTTTGAAGAGTATTTAGGGGCTATTAGTGAAGGCAAGAAGGCTACTAGTAAAAACCCTTCTGGTGAGATGGTATCTAAGATTGCTAAGTGGATGCAATACAAGAATCTTACTATTAGAGGGTATAGAGGTAGGTTTCAACGACAAACATCTTCCAACTACAGAAGAGCTGCTTTTGGTATAGCTAGAAGCATTAACAGGGATTCTTGGAGAGGTAGTGATGTTATAATGAGAGCTTACAAAGGTATTGAAGATAATATAAGTGATGAGATTTTAGATACATTTAAAACATCAATAGAACAAAGTATAGACAAATTTACAATTAAATAAAAAACAATGGCATTTACAAGGCTTATAATAACATTTACAGGACAAGCAGCAGTTACAGATACGATGACAATAACTACCAACACAGGTAAGTCATACGTAGCTAGTGTGCAAAAGGTGAGAGGTTTTGCTAATCAGATACCAGAACCTGTACCTACAGGAACTACTGGAGAAGGAACAGCTATATCTTATAACACTGCTTTAATATCTGATAACATATCTTTTGGTGAACAGTTAGGTGGTCAACTAGATATATCTCAATCATCTAATGTTGTTACACTAACATTTTACGATTCATCAGTAACCTCTGCAACCTTCGCAACAACAGGAACAGTAACATCTACATCAACTACGGATACTAATGGTGCTATTGTAACATATCCTAAAATAAATGCAAGAAGCCCTCATTGGTATAGAGTTCAAGAAAATTCTTCACTAGGAACTCTAACATCTGCATTAATAAAGCTAAAGATATATCAAGGAAATCAATCAAACTGGGGTGCTGCTGTGAATTGGACTTATCAGTTATCTAGTATTGCTTCTAATTCTGAAGTATTATTTAATATATCTGAACTAATAAAAGACTATGTTTCTACAAGTTTTAGTGGTTATTATTTCAGCCAAAACCCATTTGTAGATATTCAGGTTGTTAGTTATTACAACGCCATACCTGTTTCAATAGATTATCAATTTACTAGAGCTTTTTATGGTTATGGGTACTTTGAAGAAGGAATTAACCCAGAACTAAACAACTCTTACTTACAATCAAACAATAAGATACTAAAGTTAGCTGATTCTCCAGTTATAATACCCGTAGACAGGTCTATAACTCAAAGTGTAACATACTTTAGTCAAGGAGAACAGGTTTACAGTAAATCACTATTTCCGATTGCAAATAGTGGACTACAGATAGAATATCTAACGAATGGTTCAAATGGAGCAGACAGCTTTGAGAATAGGGTTATAGTGGATGGTGGCTTATTTGAAAACAGTACTTGCTTGTCTGAGTTTGAAGGTGACTTTGAACTTTTACCAGTAGATACTATTTATGTAGCAGGAACAGATGGTGTTTCTATAGTAACTGTAGAGAATATTGATGAGTGTAAATACGAGCCTTACAAACTTACTTTTATAAATAAGTTTGGTGCTTTACAGGATGTGTGGTTCTTTAAAGCTAGTTCACTATCTATAGAGACAACCAAAGAAGACTTTAGAAGAAATACTATGTCTGGTCTTAGTTATAGTGTAAGTGACCACCAATATAAGAACTTGTTTAAAGGCGGTAGAGAGAAGTTAACTATTAACAGTGGGTTTTACCCAGAATCCTACAATGATGTGTTTAGACAGCTTCTATTAAGTGAGGATTGCTGGATTGAGTACAAAAACCAAACACTTCCTGTAAACATAAGTGATAGTAATAAGAAGTTTAAAACTAACTTGATGGACAAGTTAATAAGCTACCAATTAGAATTAGATTTTGCTTACGATAAAATTAACACTATAAACTAATGCGTAGAAACGTAGAACTATACATACAGAATCAAAAAGCTGATTTATTTGACTTTGAGGATATAAATATAACTAACTCTATAAAGGACATAAAAGATATAGGGAAGGTTTTTACTGATTACTCTCAAGAATTTACTATACCAGCTTCAAGAGCTAATAACAAGATACTAAGACACTATTATAACTTTGACTTACTAGACTCTTTTGATGCTAGGATAAAAGTAGATGCTATTATAAAGATAAGTGGCTCTGACTACAGGGAGGGTAAATTAACACTTATGGGGTCTACTTTGAAGAAAGGTGTGCCTTATAGTTACAAAGTTGTTTTTTACGGAAAGACAGTTAGTTTAAAGGATTTAATAGGAGACGATGAGCTAGGTGACTTATCTGGAAGTTTACTAGATAATTTTAACTTTACTTACTCAGATACATTTGTAAAAGAATCACTCGTAGATGGAAAGGAATATGACCAAAGTACTGGGTCTTTAATATCTCCTACTGTAGCTGGTAATTTTGACTTATGCTTTCCTTTTATAAGCTCCGAGTCTTTTTACTTTTATGATAGCGGAAACGGAACTAGTCCAAAGGACAGGGTAGATAGTAGAAACATATGGGATGATTCAGGAAATACAGGAACTAAAAAAGGCATTTACTATAAGGATTTAAAACCAGCTATAAGATTATATTGGATTATAAAGTTTATCGAACAAAAATATAACATACAGTTTAGTAATGATTTCTTTACAACTACAAACGCTCCTTTTTATGATTTATTTATGCTTTTGCATAGAGAAAGTGGAAGTATAGGAAATCAGCTTGATATTACTGATAAAAAGATAAAGCTAGGTAACTTTGCTTACACAAGTGGAGAAGACCTAAGAGGGTTGTTTTCGGCTGTGGGAGAGCCTCATTATACTAGTGACTACTTCAGCATGACAAATAATCAGCTTTCGGTATATCGACAGGCTTATAATATAACTAATAGTTATTTTAAGATTTCTTTCACAGTTACACCTAGTGCTGGAGCTACAGGTAATTATGACTTGTCTGTAAAAGATGTTTTTAATCCACAAGAGAACACTAATGGTTGGCTTTATCAAAACTTTGAACTAGAAACAATATTTGAAGAGCAAAACATAGATGGAAGTGTGGCTACGAATTTTCAGTTCGAAGTAAAACCTGACCCAGAGTTTTTCACTTCCAATATAATAAAGATTATTGAGCCAGAAATAACAATAAGTACACTTGCTGGTATTGCAAGTTTTACAATAACTAATGTTGTTTTTGAGTATAGAATAATTAGTGGAGGAACAAATGCTGACACCTTGATTAGTACCTCAAGTTATACTTATGAAAGCGGAAATCCAGTTCCTTTAGGTGGTGGTGTTGTATTGAATACTCAAATGCCTAAGATTAAAACTATGGACTTCTTGAGTTCATTATTTAAGACATTTAACTTAACAGCTTACTTTGTTCCTGATAATGCTCAAAATGAGTTTGCAGGTCAAATAAGAGTTAGAACAGTTGATAGCTTCTTTCAAAATGGAAATGAAATAGATATAACACCTTACGTTGATACAGAGAAAACTCAAGTAGATAGGAATAACTTGTTTTCTGAGATAAACTTCGAGTTCGAAAAGGCATCTACATTCTCCATAATAAATGCAAATCAATTAAGTAATGATGAGTTTGGGAATGAAGTATTCAATAGCACAGGTGATTCTCTTTTAGCGTTTGATGGAGGTAAGTACGATATAAAACCTAAGTTTGAAAAGGTGATGTATGAAAGAATGTCAGACCAAGTAGATGAATTATTTGCCACTGATGCACAATGGGGTTGGCTCGTAAATGAAAGTCAGAATCCTGTGTTAACTAAGCCACTTATATTCTACCCTATAAGAGAAGATATATCGTTTACAGATGGTTCTGGAAACTCTACAACTTCATTTCTTTTTGATTCAAGTGTCTATGATGAGAATGGAGATATAGTAAACCCTGCAAATTACAGTGCTATTAGCAACTACATAAGACCTTCTAATTCATTAATAAATAAAGGTCAATCTATAAATTTTGGTAGTGAAAATGATGAATGGTATGTTTTTGAACCTAATGAAAATGGACTTAACAATCAAAGTTTATATTCTACTTTTTACAGTAAATATGTAGGTTCAATATACGATGTTCAAGGTAGAACACTAAAAATGAATGCTAATTTACCTGTAAGCGTTGTATTAAACATAAAACCTAATGACACTTTGGTTATTAACAACAGAAAGTTCAAGATAAACAAGATTAAGTTAAACGTAAACACTGGTGCTGCTGACTTAGAATTAATAAATGACAATGTATACTCTGCTTCTTCACCGGAAGCTGCGGTTATACAATTATTTGGAACTACACCTACAATGATTCAGATACAGATATTTGATGAAAATGCAGGAAGTCAATCAGTTTCTTATGGGGTGTACGTTGACAATTCTCTTTATGATACAGTAGACAACAATGCACCTATAATATCTGGATTATCATCTGGTAATACTTACGCTATAAAAGTCAAGTCAATTTATCCTAATGGATTAGAATCTGATTTTAGTAATATACTAACAGTAACAACTCTTTAATATGATACCCCTTAAACAAATAATAGAAGTATTAGCATCAAATGACTGGTATGTTGATGATGAAGATATAAAAATAGCAAAAGGTAAATACCAATCACCTATAAACTGGAAACAACTTAGAGAAACAATAAAACGAAGATAATGGCAGACTCAGAAAAAACAATAAGATTAAAAATAGAGCTTGAAATAGCTAGAGCTAAGTCCAACATAAAAGGTCTTGAATCTCAAATAGAGAAGCTGGACATGAGGTTTACCAAGAACAAGGTAAAAGCAAAGCAATTAGCTGTTGAATACGATAAATTAGCTAGCTCAAAATCAAGACTATCTCAATCATCTTCAACATTAGAGCAATCATCTACAAATGTTTCAACTAAACTAAACCAAGTAAAAAATGCTTCTGGTGGAGCTACTGCTTCTGTTTTAGAGATGGGTAGGGTTATATCTGATTCTAACTACGGAATACGAGGTGTTGCGAATAACTTGTCACAATTAGCGACTAACATGATGTTTACTGCTAAGTCTGCTGGAGGTTTTGGAGCAGGTTTAGCTCATATTGGAAAAACTCTAATGGGTCCTTTAGGTCTTTTACTTTTATTTCAAACAGGTATTGCTCTTTTAGAGAAGTGGAGTATGTCATCTAATGACGCAAAAACAGACACTGACAAACTTACTGAAAGCATAGAAAAACAAAATGAAGAATTAAAGCAGAACATTGCTTTGAGAAAAATGCAGATTCAAGATGTTATAAACTTCCTAAATGACCCACAAATAATAAACGAGTATAAATCACTTTTATCTGATTTAACTGGGGATTATCTTGATAAGGAAGCTGCTCTTACTGAATTATCAGATAGATTTGCTAAAATAGGGTTTAAGGACTCTAAGTTGCTTAAAGACCAAAACATAATGCAAAGTGACAGGGTTCTAATAGCAGTTAATCTTATAGCTATACAAGAACAAACTCTTAAGTTAGAAGAAGAAAGAGCTAGAGTATCAAAGTCAATAAGTCAACAGAAAGAAATAGAGAAGGATTTCAGTGAAGGCAACATAAGCCTAGCAATGAGAAACATGAAACTTCAAGATGTTGAGTTTGTTAACCTAAAAAAAACAATAGGCTTTCAGAAAGTAATAAACGAATTAAATAAACAAAACCAAGAAATTATAGATAAAACAGTAGTCATTAAGACTAAAAAGACTACTGGAAAAGGAAAAGAAGAAAAAATACTACCTATAGACCCTATATTTGGTCAGGATATTGATGTTTTAATAGAAGGATATGATAAGTCTATAAACCTAAATCTTCAGTATCAAAGAAAACTAAATAAATCTAGGGCTTTCTTATCTGATGAACAAAAGGTTATTCAATCAGAAAAAAATAGAGAACTATTAGAAGAAGAAATAGCTCACAATGAGAAAATGCTATTGGCTGATATGGCAAATGGTGAAGGTAGTATGAAGGTTATTGAAAGAAAGAATACCATAAACAATCTAATGATTGACTTAAGGAACTCAGACCTTGACCATGAATTAATGATTATTGAGCAAAAGAAAAATGCTCAAATGGAGTATGCTAACTATGTTGCTAGTATTGGAAACATACTAGCTAGAATATCAGGAAAGAACAAAGATATGGCACTTGCTGCTTTATTAGTTCAGAAAGGAGCTGCGATTGCAAATGTAGTTGTAAAGAATAATGAAGCTAATGCTGCAATAATGTTAAAAGCAAAGTCTGATGCTTCTCAAGCTATAACTGGAGGTAGTCTTGACATAGCTAAATCTGCTAGTGCTTTTGCTTCAGGAAACGTCGTTCAAGGGGCAGCACTTGCAGCTTCTGGTAATAAGTCTATAGCTGCTGGAGGCTCAATATTAGCTCAAGGTGCTGCTGCAAAAACAAAAAACAATATTTCAGCAGGTATGTCTATCGCATCAATACTAGCTGCTACACTTTCATCTAGGAGTCTTGGTGGAGGTGGTTCTTCAGGAAGTGGAGGTGGAGGAGTTTCTGGCGGAGGTGAGTCAAGGGAGTTTGACTTTAACTTAGTAGGCTCTACAGGAGTAAATCAATTAGCTCAAGGTATAGGCGGTCAATTTGACCAGCCAATACAAGCGTACGTTGTAAGTTCTCAAATGACATCTCAACAACAGTTAGATAACGTAATACAGTCAAGTGCAACAATAGGAGATTAGAAACAAAAACAAACTAAATTGTTATAACATTATGGAAGACTTAGATATATTTGAATTATTTATAGATGAAGAAAACGAGTGGGGTGGCATAGAAGCTATCTCTATCGTTGAAAACCCAGCTATAGAAGAAGATTTTATTGCTCTTAAATCGCAAGAAGTTAAACTTGCTGAGGTAGATAACGAGAAGCGTATCCTTATGGGTGCTGCTTTAATACCTAACAAGAAGATATACAGAAAAAACAAAGACCAAGAGTATTACATACACTTCTCTGAGGATACTGTAAGAAAAGCCTCACAGCTTTTTCTATCAAGGGGTAAGCAAAACAACTCAACATTAGAACACGAAGTAGAGTTAGGTGGTTTATCTGTTGTAGAATCTTGGATAATAGAAGACGAAGTACACGACAAGTCTCGTAAATACAATCTTAATATGCCTGTAGGAACTTGGATGGTTTCTGTTAAGGTAAATAACGATGAGGTATGGGAAGAGTTCGTTAAGACAGAGAAGGTAAAAGGCTTTAGCATAGAGGGGTTCTTTAGTGATAAGAAATCAAATGCACCAAAGGAAAGTGTAGAAGAAGAACTATCAGCAGAGGACTTAGCTAAGATATACGAGATACAAGAGATTTTAAGCGTTTCTAACGACGTTGAACTTAAAACCTATAGTGACTATCCACAAGGAGCTAAGAACAACGCTAAAAGGGCTTTAAAATGGAAGAAAGAGAATGGAAGTAGCTGTGGAACTGCTGTTGGTTGGACTAGAGCTAATCAATTAGCTTCTGGAGAGGCTTTATCTCGCTCTACTATTGCACGTATGGCATCATTCAAAAGACATCAGCAACATAAAGATGTACCTTACTCTGAAGGGTGTGGTGGTCTTATGTGGGATGCTTGGGGTGGTTCTGCTGGAGTTAACTGGGCTATTAGCAAACTAAAAAAGATAGATAATGAGTAGGGCTACATATTGCAAATGCAAAAACACATATTGCATAAGCTGCTGTAAAGGATGCAATGCACCTGACTACTGGAAACAAGGCATAGGTAACATAACAGGCATTCCTGAGGATTATTTGATGCAAGAAAATGGAGATTTAATACTTCAAGAAAACAACAATAAAATAATATTATAATGGCAAATTTAAAGATAAGTCAATTACCAGAAACAACAGAATTAGCACTTACAGATAATTTTGCAGTTGTTAGTGGTAGTCAAACTAAAAGAGTGACATTTAGTAGTGTACAAAAAGAAATTGTAAACTACTTAGTTCCTACAAACTTAACAGTATCCGCTGGGAATAATGTTGACTTAGGGAACTCTACTTATAATCATTCAGAAGTTATAAAGCTAACTTGGTCTGGAGTTAATGGAAACATGACTTTAACTCTTCCAGATGCAACCGCAACAAACAGCGTTAATAGAATTGTTAGGTTTTTATCTGACACAACATTTGCGACTAATACAAGAGTTTATGTAACTCCAGCCTCTGGGCAAACAATAGATGGAAATACTAACTACTATGAAATAAATAAAGAGTATGAAGGCATCCAAATGTGGTCGGATGGTACAGAGTGGTTTATTATACAGAAAAAGGCTTAACTGTCTGAAAACGAAACAAACGTTAATTTAATTGTTATACTAATATAAAAATGTTTAATTTATGAAAGCAACAGAAATTTTAGGGAAGCTAAAAGATGTTTTACTTTCTACTGAAGAAGTGGTAACTGAAACTCCTGTAGAGGAGGTAAAAGAAGAGTTATCTGCTGAAGATGTAGTAGAGAACGTTGAATTAGAGTCTCAAGAAGAAGTGGCTGAAGACGTAGTTGAAGAGACTACTGAATTAGCTGAAGAAGACGAACAAGTTGTGGAAGAAGTAATAGAGGATGAAGCCCCTGTTATGGAATACGCATCTAAACAAGACTTAGAAGACCTTAAAAAAGAATTTATGGGTATCATCGAAGGTCTTATGAGAAAAGAAGAAGAATACAAGAAAGAAGTACCTGCTGAGCTAAGTTCAGACGAGGTTGTAGAGGAAATCTCTCACTCACCTGAATCTGGTATTGAAAGCAAGTCTAAGTTTGTTATCGGTGGTAACAGAGCTATGACAACTAAAGACAGAGTATTCGCAAAAATGTTTAATAATTAATTATTTAATAAAAATGGCAACAACAACATCTATTACTACAACTTATGCTGGTGAGAAATTACAAGGTTTTATCTCTGCTGCATTATTATCTGCTAACACTATCGAAAATGGTGGTGTAACAGTTAAACCAAACGTTAAATTCAAAGCTGTAATCAAATCATTGGCTACAGGAACTTTAATTGCTGATGACACTTGTGATTTCACAGACAGTTCTTCAGTAACTCTTGCTGAAAGAATTTTAACACCTGAGACTTTTCAGGTAAACCTACAACTATGTAAAGACGATTTCCGTTCTGACTGGGATGCAATCTCTATGGGGTATTCAGCTTTCGATAGCTTACCTCCATCTTTTGCTGATTACTTAGTAGCACACGTTGCTTCTAAAGTAGCTGAAGAAATGGAAACTACTATCTGGAGTGGAGTTAATGGAACTGCTGGACAGTTTGATGGATTCACTACTTTATTTGCTGCTGATGCATCTGTAATTGATGTAACTGGAACTGCTGCAATTACTGCTGCTAATGTAATTGACAAAATGGGAGACGTTGTAGACTTAATTCCTTCTGGAATCTACGGAAAAGAAGACCTTAAATTATACGTTTCTAAAAATGTTATGAAGGCTTACGTTCGTGCATTAGGAGGATTTGGAGCTGCTGGATTAGGAGCTAATGGTTCTGACAACAAAGGAACACAATGGTATGACAACGGAGCTTTATCTTTCGATGGTGTATCTGTATTTATGGCTAATGGTCTTGCTGATAACAAAATGGTAGCTGCTCAGTCTTCTAACTTATACTTCGGTACAGGTGTATTATCTGACTTAAACCAAGTTAAAGTATTAGACATGGCTGACCTTGATGGTTCTCAAAATGTTCGTGTAATTGCACGTTTCACAGGAGGAATCCAGTACGGATTTGGTTCTGAGATTGTATACTACACAGCTTAATAACTGTTTAATCTAATATAAAGGGGATGGGTGTCTTATCCCATCCCTTTTTTTGTTTAACTATAAAACTATAAAAATATGTCTTGTGATATTACAACAGGAAGAACAGAAGCGTGTAAGGAAAGTGTTGGTGGCTTAAGAAACATCTACATTGGAAATTACGTTGATGGACTTTACGCTGATGCAACATCTAACCTAGATGCTGACGAGCAAATAACCTCATTAACAACTGACCTAGTTGTTTACAAGTTTGAACTTAGAGGTGACAACAATACTTTTGAGGAGACTAACGAAAACTCAAGAGATAACGGAACTTCTTTTTGGACTCAAACTGGAGCTATCGTATTAAAGAAACAAGATGCTGCTACTCAGAAAGCTCTTAAATTGCTTTCTTACGGAAGACCACATATCCTAATCGAAGATTACAATGGTAACTTTAGATTAGCTGGACTTCAAAATGGAGTAGAGGTATCTGTATCTACTGCTACTGGCGGTGCAATGGGAGACCTTAATGGGTATAACTTATCTTTCGAAGGAAAAGAAAAAGAACCTGCTTACTTTGTATCATCTGCAATAGTAGGAGCTGGACTTGATTTTGATGTAAATGCATCAGTTATCAATCCGTAATAACTAATATGTTTAATATTAAGGGGGCTATGTTTAACATAAGCCCCTTTTTTATTAAATAAAATGAAAAGCAATGTTTGTTGTTATAATACTATGACAATAGCAGATATAAATAGCTTACCTGTAATTAGGGTTAATATTACTGGGAGAAGTTTCACTTCTTTAGCGGCTAAGATAACAAATCAAGAAACCAAGAAGGTTCACACTGTTGCAACAGGTAATATTGTTGTGGGTGCTGAGAATGCTTATGTGGACTTGACTATAACTGACTCTACTTTTCAGTCAGAGATAAACAGCAATAGCACTTTGTCTGTTAATATTTATAATTCATCAGATTCCTCACCTGTTTACAGGGATATAGTTACGTTTAGAACTTCATTAGCTTCTACTTCGGATTATGTTCAGGACAACTCTGATTATGAATACATATTTGTATAATAATAATACTATGGAAGACAATAAACACATTAGAGTAGTAAACTTAGCTGCATACCAGACTCCAGTTGTAAAAGAGGAATACAACAGGGATTGGGTATCTTATGGCGAAAGCAATGACTACTTTCAGAATCTTATAGACAACTACTTAGGCTCTCCTACTAATTCAAGATGTATCAATGGTATTATTGATATGATTTACGGAAGAGGCTTAGAGGCTCTTGACCGAATGGACAAGCCTGAGATGTACTTAGAGATGAAGAAGCTACTTAACAAGAAGCAAATAAAAAGAATAGTACATGACTACAAAATGTTAGGTCAAGCTGCTATTCAGATATCTTACAATAAAAGAAAGACTAGAATACTTAAGGTATCTCACTTCCCTATGGAAACATTGAGAGCTGAGAAAGCAAATAAAAAAGGTGGAGTAGATGCTTATTACTATCACCCAAATTGGGCTAATGTAAAGCCTTCTGACAGACCTAAGAGGATTCCTACATTCAAGAATGGAACTAAAGGTCAAACTAACGAGATATACGTTATAAAGCCTTATAGAAGCGGTTTCTATTACTATGCACCTGTTGATTACAACGGATGTTTACAATACTGTGATTTAGAGCAAGAGGTATCAAATTACCACATAAACAACATAAAGAATGGTTTACAGCCATCTTTATTAATCAACTTTAACAATGGTGTGCCACCAGAGGAAACTCAGTCTGCCATTGAGAACAAGATATACGACAAGTTCAGCGGAAGTTCAAATGCCGGTAAGTTTATCATTGCATTTAACGAGTCACAAGAGACTAAGGCTGATTTAGAGCCTATTCACTTGCCAGATGCACACGCACAGTATCAGTTCATGTCTGATGAAGCAAGAGAGAAGATAATGTTAGGGCATGGGATTGTATCTCCAATACTTTTAGGTATTAAAGACAATACAGGCTTTGGTAACAATGCAGAAGAGCTTAGAACAGCATCTATCCTTATGGATAACATTGTTATTAGACCATTTCAGGAAGAAATCATTTCTTGCTTAGATGAGATACTAGAATTTAACGGAATCTATTTAGATTTATACTTTGTTACTTTACAGCCTATTGAGTTTACTGAACTAGAGAATATATCTACTAAAGTAAAGAGAGAAGAAGAGACAGGAGAGAAACTAAGCCAAAATCTAAAACAGATAGATGGCAAAGAAGTCTATGAAACAATAGAGCAAGCAGAAGCTAAGGCTTTAGAGCAAGGTTGTGAAGGATATCACGAACACATAGAGGGTGACAAAACTTGGTATATGCCTTGTAAGGCACATAGCGAGTCCCTAAGAGACTTAGGAGAAGAAATGAACGACAACCCTATAAATGAAAAGATATGAGCTTAAAAGCGTTATTTATAAGTGTTACTGATTTAAAGAAGAAGTCAATTATTGATGGAAACGTTGATAGTGACAAAATAGTACAATATATTGAGATTGCACAGGACATTCATATACAGAATTATTTAGGTGGAAGTTTATACAAAAAGTTACAGGAGTTAATTATAGCTGGAACTATAACAGATGTTGCTAATGCTGATTATAAGACATTGTTAGATGATTACGTAAAGCCTATGCTTATTTGGTACACACAGGCTACTTACATACCTTACAGTATGTTTCAAGTAAACAATGGTGGTTTATTTAAGCACAGAAGTGAGAACTCTGACACAGCTTCTAAAGACGAGATGGATTATCTTGTACAAAGAACAAGAGATACTGCTGAGTTTTATACTAAGAGGTTCTTAGATTATATTTGTAACTACTCTAACTTATATCCTGAATATACTAGTGGTACTAATGAAGAGATGAACCCTGATAGAGATGTAAATTATACAGGAGGCTGGTTCGTATAATGAATAAGAAGAATGTAAACATATACAAGCCAAAAGAGGTAAATATCATTAAACTGAAAGAGTACTTGCAAAAGGTAAGTGAAACAGACAAGAATAAGAATATAACACAGAACAATGACAAACACAATAAATTGGGGTAAAGTATACCTTACGACTTGGTTCGGAATAGGAGTATCTACTAACACAATAAGCTGGGGTAAAGTATACGAAGACTTAGGTTTTAATTTTGTTGCTAATAACTTTAGAGATAGAGTTATTGCAGATGGTGGAACAGTAGAGGCTTTAGGTTGTGTATCTAGTGCTGGGGAAAATTGGAATTACAATTACAGAGTTACTAATGATGGTGGAACTGTGGAGTCTTTAGGGTGTGTAGAATTTAGAAATATAATATAAATAATAAAATAAAATAAAATGGCAATACCAACTTTAGCAATGATACCAAGCGGTTATAAGGCTGGAAAACTTTATAGCGTGCTACCCTCTGATGGGACTGGAGATTTTACTGTAGCCAGAAATTCAGTAGCAACAAGAGTGAATCAATCTGGATTAATCGAGGAGGTAGGTGTAAATGTACCTAGACTAGACTATTCTGCTGGAGGCTGTCCAGTATTATTAACTGAAATACAAAGTCAAAATAAAATTACTTATTCAGAAGATTTTAGCAATTCTTCTTGGTTAAAGACAAGAGCTTTAATTAGTAGTAATGTAGCTATTTCTCCAGATGGTACTTTAAACGCTGATAAATTAATAGAAAACACAGAATCAACTACACATTCAACACAACATAACGCTACTATTGGAAACGTAAATACAACCATTTCTGTTTTTGTAAAAGCTGACACAAGAAGTAGGGTTAGGATTATACTTACAGATTTAACAACTGGGGACTATAGAATAGATTTAAACTTAAATAACTCATCTGTTATAGAAAATAATGGAGGTAGTAGAGGTTCTTGGACAAATACATCTTATAAAATAGAAAATTTCACAAATAATTGGTACAAGGTTAGTTTAGCTGCAACTAAAGGAGCTGGTTCACAAGCATCTTTAAGTATTAATTTATTAGATAATAGCGGAAATCATTCATATACTGGAGATGGAACAAGTGGTTTTTACATTTGGGGCGCACAATTAGAAGCTCAACCAGCGGTTACTTCTTATATCAAAACTACTGGAACAATTCAAACTCGTGAAGCAGATTTAGTTAATGGTGCTGGAAGTGCAGCTACATTCAATTCACTAGAACACACATTTTTTGTAGACTTAAATAGTATGTTTCAAAGTGGAACAACTTCAGCTATTAGCATTGTAGGTTCAACTGGGACTGTTAGTTCTAATAGGATAATGATATTAAAGCAAGCTAATAATACAGATGTAACGTTTCAAATTAAAAGTGGTGGTGCAACAGCAGCAACCGAAACATTATCAAACATAGATTCTAGTGTAAGACAAAAGCTAGTAATAACAGTAAAATTAAATGAGGTTAAGTACTACCGAAATGGCTTTCTTTTTGCAACAGATACTGGAACAATTCCTTTACCAGTAAGTTTAGGGGAAATAACATTAACTTCTGGCACAACTGGTTCTCCTCTTGCTGCAAGTACAAAAGACATAAGATACTATAATCAAGTTTTAACAGAAGCTGAAACACTAGAATTAATGTCTTATGATAGTTTTAACGAAATGGCATCAGCCTTACAATACACAATTAAATAATTATGGCAAATACTTTAAAATTTGGTAACGGAAATTGGGCAACGAAAGATGGCTCTACGTTAGCGTACAACGATGAAAGCGGTTTTAACCCTTTACCTTTCGACTTTACAAGAGCATCTAGTGCAACAGTTGTAAACAAAAATGGTTTAATAGAAGAAGTAGCTAGTGGGATTCCTAGAATTGACTTTTTAGGTAATACTAAAGGGGCTTTGCTTTTAGAGCCAAGCAGAACAAACCTAATAGCTCAATCTGAAGCATTTGGTAGTTCTTATTGGTTAAAGAGTGGAGCGAGTATTCAAGGAGACCCAAGTACTGCTGGAGTTGAGAAAGTAGTGAATGGAAATTTTGCTAATGGCTTAAATAATTGGACTGTAAATGGAGGTAGTTATGCAACTATTGTTAGCGGTGCTTTAAATTCTAACAATACGGATGCAGGTAATTGGTTTGCTGAAAATGTAAGTCAAGATATTTCTTTTGTAAATGGAAAAATGTATAAAGTAACTTTTAAAGCTAAAAACATAAGTGGTAACTTAAATTTAAGGTTAACTCAAGGTGCTAACGTAATATTCAATGGTGATATTACAAGTAGCTTTGTGGATTATGAAGTTTTTTATACCGCCAACGCAGATAATAGTTCTGTTAGAATTTTCTGTAATGATAATGTAGGACAATTTCAAATAGACAACGTATCAGTAAAAGAAGTACAAGGTTTCGCTTCTCCAAGTGCAGATAGTCCTTTAGGTGCTTTTAAGTTGGTTGAGGATACGAGTAATGGGGGTCATAATATACAGAGAGTAGAAAATGTATCCAATGCTA
>Ga0209119_1002205_pt1 | contig 18148 bp, 17 predicted proteins | sample COG_03_FD_184747 | JGI IMG/M metagenome (GOLD analysis project Ga0209119, IMG submission 184747) | Pelagic Microbial community sample from North Sea - COGITO 998_met_03 (SPAdes) (version 2) | ecosystem: Environmental > Aquatic > Marine > Neritic zone/Coastal water | place: Helgoland, sampling... | reverse complement strand
AACCAGACTCATCGTCCTAGCTGCGATAGCTTGTTTTCTTGTTTTTAAACTACAAAGCTATCATTCAATCAGACTATCGATGGATCAAGTCGAAATGATGCCAACGATAGTGCCGGGACAAAATGTCTACCTTTATAGCCATTCCGACAAGCAAAACTATTTACCCGGCGATATCATTTATTTTAAAATGAAAGATGAAAACCGGTTTCACTTTGCCAAAATTGGCGCAAAAAATGAAGGTTCTGTAGAAATCAAAGATAAAAATTTATGGATCGACGGTGAGCTTTATCAAGGAACAAAAGATAAATTACCTATTTTTTTACAAAAAAAATATCAACTAAAAGAAAATGAATACTTTCTCGTTCAAAATGACCCTACCGTAAATTGGTTAGACTCCATTTCATTGGGGCCCATTCCCATGAATAAAATTGAAATTAAAGGCAAACTATTTTTCTTTATGAAACAAGACTCTGAAGAACAAATTATCAATCCAATATCTCCCACTCAAAATCCTTGACATCAATGGTCCAGATTTAACGTAAGACAAGTCATTTTTTACCGGAAGATTCATGCCTGTCGAGATCATAATTGCCTTTGTAATTTGGATTGCCGTCATTCTCTCAACACCTGCTAAATTAAGAGCCTTTTTTGCTATTATTAGTGGAAGCGTGATTTTTTTACTATTGGGCTTTAGCATTTTTAGCCCCAAAAAGAACCTCATGGTTTACATACCTGGAAAAGGTGACCAAAAAGGGTTTGAAGTACCTTACGAAGAATTCCAAGCTCTTTTAAAAGCATCATCTGTTTCTGAAGACTTTATCATCATTCCAGAAATTGAAAAACTGAAGAGTATTGAAAAACAAGTTCTAACCAGTGATGACCTTTCTAGCGAACAATTAAAAGCTCTAGAAGGAAAAACTGGCTATCAAGAATTTGCAGCGGGAGAAAAAGGCCTTGTGATTCGCAACGTTAAAGCACGTTTTGATGGAGATAAAGTTCTTCCAGAATTTGATGCTGTTGAGTTCTCAAACCTACCATTATTAGACGACCTTTCACGTAAACAAAAAGTTTTAAATGCCATACGTGACATTGTCGAAAAAAAGCCAAAAAACCGTTCATAAAAAAGATATAACTCTCTTTATCAACCAAGGTGCACTTGGTGACCAATTATTAGCTTTACCTTTACTAAGTGCACTCAACAACAAAGTTATTTATTCTGGCAGAGGCATTGGCTTAAACCTCATTGAATCCCTCATGCCTTTTCAAGTCATAAACTTGGATCAACCACCTCTTAAAATTAAGCAGCAACTTCAAAAAGAATCCATCTCCGAAATTGTATCTGTTGGCTCTTTGGATTGGCTTGAATACCAAGAAAGCGACTACTTAAACCTATCTACAAACCCCGGTTCAAATCAACCCATTTGGAAACAATGGGGACAGTCAGTCCTAAAAAGAGAGCTTCAGCCTTTTTACTTTCCAAACTTAAAAATAGCTCCTAAACCTCATCTCATTATCTCGCCCGGCTCTGGCAGCCCTAAAAAAAATTGGGCCTCCACACATTATCGGTCTCTCATTCAAAAACTCAAAAACCATTTCAAGATCACCCTTCTTTTTGGGCCCACAGAAATGGAGCTAAATAGCCACCTTTTATGGAATGACATCCGTCACGAAATTGATTTTTCTCTCAACCCATCTTCTAATGAGCTCATTGAGCTCTACTCAAATGCAACTCATTACTTAGGCAATGATTCAGGCCCAGGACACCTGGCTTCCGTTTTTAATTTAAAAGGGGCTATTATTTTCATCTCAAGTAACTCGAAAGTATGGGCACCTTATGGAGAGGCATTAAAATGTTTTTCAGGACCTTCCCTATGTGAAGACCTTCCTCCTTATTTTATGTCCCTTCTTTGATAGACATCTCATCATTACCTCATTTTGCTCCAGAAGGATATAGCAAAACAACCATTCCACTTCTAGGTGATCAAATAGCTGAAATCCTACCTGATGATGAAAGTTATGTTTGGCTTGAATCACATCAAGCGGGAAAAAGGTTTATTTTTTTAGGCGAAACTTGGAGTATTGAATGTTACTCTGACAAAACTGAAATCACCTTTAGCACACAACCTAAAAAGGTCACTTTAAAAGAACCCATGGCCTATCTTGATTTTTTTAATCTCTTAGAAAAAGATTGGCTACCTCTACAACCTAAAGATTTTAAATTACCTTGGGCTCTGGCTTATGAAGCAGGCTGGAATACTGAAACTAGAAAGAAAGAATCTATAAATAAAAAAGATAGCTTACCAGAACTTTGGCTAGCCTGCCCCAAGGCCATCATCATTCAAGACATCAAAGAATCTCACGCTTGCCTCATCCAACCAAAGCATTTGGCGGAAGTTAATCTTGCTAAGAAAAGGTCTCTCAACTTAAATTATTCTAAAAATACAACCATCACAGTTGATCAATCTAAAGAAACTTATTTAAATAAAATTGAAAACGTTAAAAAACATATCAGAGAAGGAGATTCCTTTCAGGTAAATTTATCTCAAGGCTTTCAAGCCCATGGAAAAATTGATCTGCCATCATGGGCTCATCACTCTTTTCAAAAACAAGCCTCTAGCTTTGGAGCTTTGGTTAAAACAAAAAACTTTAGTCTCATGAGCTTATCCCCTGAAAGACTCGTAGCATGTGAAAATGAAAAGCTTATTACTAGGCCCATTGCTGGAACTTTAGCTGTTAAAGATGACGAATCTGAACAAGAACTCAACAATTTCAGAAACCACCCTAAAGAATTAGCTGAGCACAATATGCTCATCGACCTAGAAAGAAATGATTTAGGGAAAGTTTCCATTCCAGGTAGTGTAGAAGTGGAAGAATATTTAACGATTGAAACCCTTCCGCATGTTCATCACCTGGTCTCGCAAGTGGTTGGTAAAAAGAGCCCTACTTGCCATTTTGGAGATATTCTGTTTGCCCTATTCCCAGGCGGCACCATCACCGGTTGCCCTAAATTAGAAACCATGCATATCATCGATAAACTCGAAGATAACTCACGTTCCTTTTATACAGGCTCACTGGGTTACCTTGGGCAAAGTCATTTTGATAGTAACATCCTCATACGTACAGCAATTGTACACAAAGAAACAACTTACATGCGTTTTGGTGGCGGATTAGTTTGGGATTCAGACCCAGAAAAAGAGTATCTAGAAACTTTAGCAAAAGCCAGAGGTCTTATCAGCAGCCTTTTAGAAGGAGGTGCGAAGTTTGATCCTCATCATCGATCACTTCGACAGTTTTTCTCATAACCTCTATCAAGCCTTTGCTAGCTTTCATGATCATGTTATCGTAAAGCGCTGCAATGAAATAAGCTTGGCGCAGATAGAGCAATATGAACCTGACCTTGTCGTCCTATCTCCAGGTCCAAAAGGCCCTAAGGAAACGGGAGTCACCCTAGAGTATTTAAAAAGTTCTTTTTCAAAGCACCAACCTACACTGGGGATTTGCCTTGGCTTACAAGCTATGGGACTGCACTGGAAATTGAATATTAGTCTTGCTAAAGAAGTCGTGCATGGAAAAACATGCGACCTTAGTTTTAGGGATCATCCCATTTTTGAATCCCTAAAACAACCCCTCCAAGTGGCTCGCTACCATTCACTGTGTTTAAACTCTACGAACATCCCCGCTAACTTAAATTTATTGGCAGAACACGATGACATGATCATGGCTATAGAAGATCATCAGAACCCTTGGATAGGTTTACAGTTCCATCCAGAATCTTTTTTAACACCAAAAGGATTGAGATTATTAAAAAATATCTTAAACTATACTAGTCACAAAAGGAAATCACTTATTTGAACCATCGGGTTAAATTTATAAACTTTATTTACCTACTTACTTTATGGTTTGTTGGAACAGGCCATCTTTATTGCCAAAATGATGAAAAAGTAATTGATGACCTTTTCAAAGAGGTTCTGAAAGACCTTCCCGATGACCTTAAAACTAAAGTACCTCCTTCAGACAATTTAATTTTAAAGGATCATTCAGCTGAGAGCTCAAAACTAACAGAAGGCGTAAAAATAGTTACCCCTAAACAAACTCCTTTAGAAAAGTACAAAGCCCTTTCATCAAATATTATCACTCATACAACTTACTCAAAAAAAATTATTCCTGAACTCAAGTCATTCTCCGAAAAATATTTTCATAGTGAACTTGGATTAAATCACGTTTTTATAGAACACGAAGTAGAACCTGGTCAATATTTAAGCACGATCGCCAGGAAATACCATATTCATATCGACCGCATTAAAATATTTAATCCTGACATTGAACCAAACAAAATTTTCCCAGGCCAAAAAATCAAAATTGTTCAAGGCCCAAATCTCGTTCTCATCTCTAAATCTGCCTTTAAATTATTTCTTTTTATTCAAGGTTATTTTTATAAAGAGTTTCCCATTGGCATAGGTAGAGAAGGCAAAGACACCCCGATCATGAAAACCAAAATTTCCACAAGTCGCGCAATGTTCCCTACTTATACCAATCCTGACACAAAAATAACTTACCCTTATGGAGATCCTCTTAACCCCGTCGGCACACGATGGATCGGCCTAACTTGTGGTCATGGTTATGGCATTCACGGGACCAATGACGAAACTAGTATTGGAAAATCAATGAGTCGAGGTTGCATCAGAATGAAACAAGTAGACTTAGAATTAATATACAACCTCATCTATGTCGGAGATGATGTAGAAATAAGACCATGAATGAAACTGAATCAATCCAACCACTCATTCGCTTCCATGTGAGTCAATCCATTCAAAAATGGCTTACTGAACAAAGCATTAATGAAGAACTGATTTCCTTGATCATGTTCTCGGGAAAAATTGGTTTTTTAATTCTACTAAATATTGTTTTACTTTTTGCCGCACGAAAATTTGGACTACCCCTTTGGAAAAAAAGCATACATGCTTTACCTGAACCTTGGGGCTCCTCGCTAGAAGGTCAAAAAATTGAAACAAGGCTCTATCGTTTTGTTCCTATTTTTATTGTTTACAACTTTATCTACGCATTTCCCAGCCTCAAATTCTTTTTACCTAAAGCTTGCTACGCGTTACTTTGGCTCAATAGTATTGGTTTAATCACCAGTATTCTAGACAGTCTTGCTTTAGCTTATAGAACCAAAAATCCAGAAAATAGAAAACCCCTGAGAAGCTTTGTTCAATTAACAAAACTCCTTCTTTACTTTTTTGGATTCTTATTTGTCTTTGGAATTCTACTAAACCAAAGTCCACTCACTCTCCTAACAGGCTTAGGTGCTTTAACCGCTGTTTTGATGTTAGTTTTTAAAGACACCCTCCTAGGGTTAGTCGCCAGTATCCAAATCAGTGCCAATCACCTTATTCAAATTGGCGACTGGATAGAAATGTCTACCTATGGTGCAGATGGTAGTGTGATAGATATTTCTCTACACACTGTCAAAGTTAAAAATTGGGACAACACCATCACGACGATTCCCACTTATGCCATGACCTCTCATTCATTTAAAAATTGGCAAGGCATGTCCAATTCGAATGGCAGAAGAATTAAAAGACAACTTAATTTAGACATGAATAGTGTAAAGTTTTGTGACAGTGACATGATTGAACACTTCAGCAAAATTGACCTCATAAAAGACTATATGTCTTCTAAGTTAACAGAACTAAAACAACAACCCGAAAACGAAACTTTTAATCAGAGACAATTAACCAACTTAGGTACTTTTAGGGCTTACTGTGTTCAATACCTAAAAAACCACCCACAAATCAACCAAGACCTTACCTTATTGGTCAGACATAAAGAACCTGGCCCGGAAGGAATCCCCCTAGAAATATATGTTTTCTCAAGTAATAAAGAATGGGTGGCTTTTGAAGATATTCAAGCAGACATTTTTGATCACTTAATTGCTATTTTACCAGAGTTTCAACTTAAGCCTTTTCAAAAGCCAAGTGGAAAAGACCTCGAGCAATTAGCTCGAGGTCTTTAAATGTTTATTTCTTCTTCTTTGGTTTCTTTTTCTTAGCAACTTTAGGGAATTCACCTCCACCCACGCTATCTAAATAACTTGTAAGGTCACCCTTTAATTCTTTCAATAATTCAGAGTGTTCTTTTGAATCAGAAAGGTCCTTCATTTCGTGAGGGTCTTTCTCTAAATTAAACAATAAAAATTTAGATGCTAGTGGATAGTGAATCATTTTAAATTGATCCTTTCTAATCATGTACTGCTTATTCAAATAAGCACCGTGCATTCGACTATACTGAGTTGAGCTTTTGCCTTCGATCAAAGGCATAATGCTTTTAAATTCTACATGATCAGGTTTTTTGAGCCCGGCTATTTCTAAACTCGTAGGAACGATGTCTTGGAGATAAATAGGCGTATTAATCTCTTTTCCCTTAGGAATCCCAGGGCCAGTGACGATAAAAGGAACCCTCATGCTGTGGTCAAACATGTTTTGCTTACCTAGTAAGCCATGCTGCCCCACTCCCAGACCATGATCCGCCGTATAGATAACGTAAGTATTATCTGCTTCGCCTGACTCATCTAAAGCTTTTAGAATTCTACCGATTTGATCATCTAAATGAGTGATCAAAGCATAATATTCCTGACGATTCACTTTAACATTGAACTCAGTTCTAGGAAAAGGAGCTAACTTTTCATCTCTCAATGTAGCAGGGCTACCCATTTCATCTTTATAAGGATATTCAGGCAAAAAATTAACCGGTAATTTAATTTTATCTAGAGGGTACATATCAATGTACTTTTTAGGTGCTTGGCGTGGATCATGTGGCGCATTAAAAGCTAAATACATAAAAAACGGTTTATCTTGTTTCTTTGACTCTTCGATGTAATCCACTCCGTGATCAGCGACAATCTCACTCCAGTGCTTTCCACCTTTCCAGAAACCTTCGTATTTTGTATCCCATGGTTTCCAACCGTTTTCATAATCTTCTTTAGATTTTGGACGATTATAACCTTCAGGTGTTTGATTCGGCATCCCAGGACGAGGGTCTCTCGTGACATTAAAAATATCCTCTGGCTTGGCCTTAATATGCCATTTACCGGTCATATAGGTTTGGTAACCTGCTTTTTGCATCATTTGTGGCCAAAGCCGGCCAGCTTCCACTTCAGGAGCCATGTTATTAGAAGCCGAATAAGCATTCCAAAGATGACGCCCCGTTATAAGCATATGACGACTAGCCATACAAACAGCTCCACTCCACGAACCCATATTATACGAGTGATTAAAAACAGTTCCTTGTTTCACCAAACGGTCTAGATGGGGTGTTTCCACCTCACTCCCAAATGCACCTACAGCTTCATAGCAATGATCATCTGCAAAAATAAATAAAATATTAGGCTGCTTTTCAGCAAAACTAACATTTGTCATCAAACTGAATAAAACAAATAAACATGCCTTCAGCAAGAAGCTCTTTTTATTATTTACGATAGGAAATCTCATTCACACCCTTAAACTTTGAAACTCGAACTTATTAAATAAGGATTGTTTTAACAAAAGATTGTAAACCACCCCTTATATTTGTACGATACGATGATTCCATTATTTTCTACAAGTATTATTTTATTTTCTCAAAATGAACCAATTCCTCAAGATTTTTCCTTCGCTTTAAGAGAGAGGGCTCAAACTATACTAGCCGCCAAAACCTACCGGAGATTTAATATTGAGACCTTTTTTAATCTTAGCTTTGGTCTTTGTTTCCTTAGCACAGGCTAGTTTCGCTCTCCCAGCTTACCCATTTATTGGGGAAATTAACGTTAACAATAGTTTAAATGTTAGAAGTGATGCCGACAACAATAGCAAGCTCATAGGTCGACTTAAAGCCGGTGATAAAGTTGTCGTCCTAGGACAGAAAAATGGTTTTTATAAACTTCAGTACCCAAAACAATTAGAAGCTTGGATGGCAAGCTGGTTATTACTGAAAAAAGGTCAAAACAAAGAAGACACCGTTGCTAGAAACGAAGTAAATATTCGTAGTGGTCCAAGTATGCAGTACCCAATTGTTGCTCGATTAACTCAAGGTAGCAAGGTTCAAATCATCAAAATGGGTAAAGATCACTGGGTTCAAATTGCTTCTCCATCACAAGCCTATGCTTGGGTTTCATCTAAATATGTTACAGCTAAAGAATCTGTTGCTCAACACGAAACAAAAATTAAAAAGCAATCTGAAGCAAAATCAAAATACGATCAAGCTTTAGCTACCTTCCAGAAGTATTTAGGCTTTAAAACAGTTTCTGAAGCTCAATACATTTCTCTTAAAAAACAATTTCAAGATGTCGTAACAACTCTTCCCGGATCCAGTGAAGCTAGCCTATCACAATCGCATATTGCTAAATTAACAGAATTTAGAGGTGTGATCCGAATGAAAGAACTCAAGGATGAAGAACAAAGAAAATTTCTTGAAAAAGAAAAAGAACTTAACTCTAAACACGCAAAACGTTTAGAAGAAATGAAAAAACTGGCTTATGAAGAAGCTAGAAAATTTGAATTTGAGGGATGGTTAGATGACATCGGTGGGATTCTTTTCAGCCCAGCCACTCACAAACTCAAAAAAGGCGACAAAGTTCTTTTTTACCTGAAATCTAAAACAGTTGATATGGATCGCTTTGTTGGAAAAAGAGTGGGTATCAATGGAGAAATTCACCGCTTCAGAGGATGGGGACGTATCATCGACGTTCAAGAAATTGAAGTTCTTCACGAAAATTCATCGAAGTTCTGGACTACAGAGTAGAGTCCTCCTTTCCATTTCAGGAAAAACTAGCTCTTCTCATTGAAGTTTTACGATTTTAAACCAGATACCTGGCAGGGGGCTCCCCCTATTTTTTTAGCTGCTGGAGATACTTACCACAGCAATGAAATTGTAGACCAAGCCAGAAAAGCTCTTCATCAAAACCATGAAGATATGGTGGTCGAGAAAATGGAATCTCCCACTCATCAATTAAGTGATGCTGTAGAACGATACGAAACTTTTGGTTTATGGGGCGAAGTTCGTTTAATCGATATACGCCTTGACCAAAGCAAGTTTAGCGATTCCGACAAGGAGCTCTTTTTGAAAGTTTCAAAAAGTGAACCAACCGGAAATTTTATGTTAGTTCGCTGCGCTTCTTTAACTACCTCAAATTGGTTAAAAGAACTTAAAGAAAATATTTTTTTTGTGGACTGCCATTTAGGCAAAACATCAAAAAATGAGCTCAATCAATGGCTTATCAGTACAGCTGCAACTCGCGGCTTAATGGTGGATCGCCAAGGAGCAAGAGAACTCATTGCTAGATTAGGTGATTCTGTCGGAGTGTTAGAAAACGCTTTGATTTTAATGGAACTATCTAATCAAAGTCAACGTAATTGGGATGCCAATGCAGTGGCTGATTTCTTTTTTCAAGAAACACAAGCCAATGCTTTTGACCTTGCAGAGGCACTTTCTAATAGAGATTTGAAAAAGAGCCTTAAACTTGCCGACAATACATTTCAAAAGGGCGGGCATATCTTAGATTTAATTGGAGCTTTAAGGCTTCAATTTAAAAGATTACTTATGTTAAAACTCCATCAAGGTCAGTGGAATAGGCAAACCACGATTGAGAAATTAGGGATCCCTCCCTACTTTTTCGATAAAACCCAAAAACAAGCTGATCGCTTTGTTTTACCTAAGTTAAAAAAAATATATACCGAGCTATACAATCTAGATAGAGATTCTAAAATGCTTTCTCTCAATGAGCGAGATCTCTTCGAAATGTTCATTCTTAGATTATTTTTTGGGCATTAATGGCCGATAAGAAGACAGAACCTCAAGTAGAAGCGGTTTCCCTGGATGATTGGGTCGTTACACCTGCCTCTATTGATGATTGGGTTGTTGAAGATGAAACACCCACACCTAGTGCAATAGAAGAAACAGTTGCTCATGAAGAACCTAAAGCAATCGTAAAGGAAGAGGTTAGTTCCTCAGCTGAAACAATTGTTGCTGAACCACAGCCAGTTGCTGTTGGTGTTGATGATTGGCTCGTTGAAGAAGACGACGAACCAGAATTAGAGATTGAGTCAAAAACTGAAGAAACAACCGTAGAAGAGGAAGACTTAGAAGGCCCTATCGAAATTCATGAGGACACCTTTAGCTCTGATTCACAACTTCACCAAGACATTCAACAAACTCAAACTTTAAATGTAGACCTACAAGGTGATTTAGCAGAATTAGAAGAGTCCAATATAGAACCATCCTTTAGCGATACTCAAAGTAGCATCAATACAAATGATGATGATGATGACTTACTAAGCGACATCAAGAATGAAAGCGGCATGCAGACAAATGAAGCTTCTTTTGAAGCTGATGAGCCTGTTCACGCCATGCAATCAGAAGAGCTTTCTCAAAGTACGTCAGAAAGGGTTGAATTAGACTTTGATGAAAATACCACTGAAGAAGTCATAGAAAAAGAAGAGGAATCTTTCGACCTAATAGAAGAGCCTTTCGAACCTGCTGAGCCTGTTCCTTCTGTCGATGATTTAGCTTTTCCACCTACAACGATGGAAAATGTCGAACTAGACTTCGACTCAGAAACTCAAACTCAAGAAAACCTCGAAAACGAAACTTCAGCTGAGCTAGAACCAGAATTAGAAAGCACAGAAAGTGTTGATGAATTAGATTTAACAGAAGAGGGTGATAGTGCTGTTGAACTAGAACCTCTACCTGAAATTAGTTCTGAAGACAAGGATGGGTTAAATCTAACTGAAGAAGATTCCTCTGATGAACTAGAGCCTCTACCTGAAATTAGCCCTGAAGACAACAATATAGATGAATTAGACTTTTCAGAAGATGACACTTCTGATGAGCTTCAACCTCTTCCTGAGGCCCCTTCTAGCTCGGATGTCATTGAAGAATTAAACTTTTCCGAAGAAGATAATAGTGAAACAGATGACCTTGAGCCTCTGCCAGACATCTCATCAGATACGGAAGATATTGAAGATTTAGATTTATCAGAGGACGACACAGATCTAGAACTAGAAACTAGTTCAGACTCTGAAGATATTCAAGGTTTAGACATATCAGAAAATGACTCAGCTGTTATTTTACCAATTAGTGCATCCGAACCCGAATTAGCTGAAGAAGAAACTCTAGATGCTCATGACGATGATTCTACAAGACTTATAGAATCAGAAGAACCCATTGCATTAGAACAAACTGAGCTAGCAGCATCCGTCGAACCTTCCGCCGTATCACTAGGAAACAGTGATCTCGCTGAAACACATTGGATCAAATTAACAGAACATGACCTTGCAAGTCACCACCAACTCGGTGTTTTAAGGTTAACCGAAAACGATACAAGAGAAAATAGTGACTTAGCCGTTATCAGACTTCACGAAATTGATTTTGCTGATCGTCATAGAAAAGTGATTGAACTTGACCCTCACTTCTTTGAAGATCACAACATAGAAAAAGATGCACAAGGCGTTATTTTACTCAAAGCTGATGACCTCGTTGATCCAAGTTGTTTAGAAGAACCTGTCGTCAAAACTAAGCGCGAACGTAAATCAAAAATTAAAGAAGTAAAACCTTCTATGTTTACGGATGCCATGATTGTTAAGGTTTGCTCCATCATCAGCCTTTTCTGTATCATTGTTATTCCTATTGTATTCCATTTCAAATTTTCATGGGTTACAGTTAGCCAGAAAAAATACGACGAAATTAAAGCTGAAGCAGATCCAGTAAACTGGTACCTAAAAACCATGTTTTTATATAGAACTCCTGATAGTTCTATGCGTTGGTACGGCGTTAGAAAACTTAAGCCAAATGCTTTTAGAAAAGCAGAAAACGATGGTGCAATGATGTGGCTAAAATATACTGAAGGCAAATCTAATAGTGGAGACAACTGGCCTTAAATCGCCAGCAAGGAATCTAACCATGTCTGCCCAAAAGGCTGTTTTAATTTCTAGCTTCCTATTTAGCTACTGCCTTTTAGAAAGCGTGGCTGCCCTTCCCGACCTAATTGATTTACCAGACGCCCTCGAATTAGCTCCTAAATCAAGTGAAAACGTAAAAGAAATTAAAGTTTCAAAAGAGGAAGTTCAGGCAGAAACTCTTAGAGCTCTCAAAAAAGAAATTGAGCAAATGACTGGTTTAAACAAAACCCAACAATTGAGACTGCTCTCTCTCATTCAAGAGATGGAAGAAAAACCAGACCAAGCTTATCTAACGTTTAAAAGAATTAAAGAAAGTGATGATCGTGTTTGGCATTCATTTAGAGAGCTCTACCTCTCAGATATTCTCGGCTTAGAAGAAGATACCCACCGGTTATCTCACCTAATTACAGACAAGCTTTTCTTAAAACAACTGAAAATCAATAAAGTTGAGTTTTGCTCTTCTGTAAAAGGTTTTGGCATTTACGAAGCGATGAAAGGCTCTTTATCTTACCAAAAGCCTGTCATTCTTTATGTTGAAGTGAACCACCTCAAGCAAATTCTTGAATCTGGTTACTACAAATCGTCTTGTAAAGCTTCCATTGAAATCAAGGACCTCTCCGGCAAAGCTGTATTCGACTATCAGTACCCAAACTCCTTTAAATATCAAGCCAAATCATCTTTAAATGATTATTTTATCTGGGTAAAATGGACCCCTCTAATTCTTCCAGGTAATTACGTTATGGCCTTTAAAATTACGGATGAAAAAGCTAACGTCAGTGATATCAAAGAAATAAATTTTGAAATTAAATAATTCGAGCTTTTTGAGACAACTTTGAGACGCTTGCCTCGAATAACGACCTCTAATTTTCATCTCAATTGACTTTCTAGTTTGGGAAAACCGTTTTTTTTGTAAAATTTCCCTCATGGTTATCTACCATACATGGTTTTACAAATTGCTTTTCTGTCTTTTTTGGGCTAGATCTGATGCCCAAATTGTGCGACCAGAGCTAATTTCAGCTTTAGGAAAGCATTTCAAATTTTCATTAAAGAAAGGATATTATGGATACTTTAATTATTGCCTTGAGCGCGGCATTTGCGCTCCTTGGAGTGGTCTTTTGGGTGATCACCGTCATGAAAATGAGTCGTTCGAAATTCGAGGTCGAAAAAAAGATCTTGGAAGCCGAAAAAGAACGCGATGCTATCTTAGCTGAAGCCAATCTCAAAGCCCAAGACGCTAGCAAAACACTAAAAAAGACTCTTGAAAAAGAGCATCAACAAAGCCTAAAGCAACTTCAAAAGAAAGAAAACGAAGCTGATAAAAGGTTTGATATGATTGATCGTAAAAGAGAAAAGATCGATCAAAAAGAAAGTGAACTCGTCAGTCGTGAAAAAGAGTTAGACCACAACAAAATTGCGATTAAAGAAAAAGAGTCTGATTTAGACAGAATTATTAAGAAAGAACAAGATGAATTAAGCAAAATTTCTGGTTTAAGCCAGGATAAAGCTAAAGAGCTACTCTTCGAAAAAATGAAAAATGAGCTTGGAGCCGAAGCTAAATCATCTTTAGCCAAACACCTAAGCCAACTTCAAGAAGAAGCAGAAGGTAAAAGTAAAAAAATCTTATTAGATGTCATGCAACGCCTCACACATGATGTCACGACGGAAGTTACAACAGCAAATGTCGATTTACCTAAAGAAGAGTTAAAAGGTAAAATTATCGGAAAAGAAGGTCGTAATATAAGAGCTTTTGAGCAAGAGAGTGGTGTCGACGTTATTATCGATGAAAGCCCTGATTATGTTGTTATTTCATGTTTCGACTCTTATCGTCGTGAAATTGCACGCCGCTCGATGGAAAAACTTTTAAAAGATGGAAGAATTCACCCTGCTAGAATTGAAGAAGTTATTAGAGAAACAGGCGACGACATAGATGAAGAAACAAGAAAAGTAGGTGAGCAAACCATTATCGAAGCTGGCTTCACCAACATTCACCCAGAAATTATCCAATTATTTGGACGACTTAAATTTCGTCATAGTTATGGCCAAAACCAAATTCGCCATGCATTACAAGTTATGGAGTTATGTGATTACATCGCCACAGAACTAAAACTAGATACAAAACTAGCTCGACGTTGTGGACTTTTACACGATATTGGAAAAGCCGTCGATCAAGGTACAGAAGGCTCCCATCCGGATTTAGGCTATCATTTAGCTAAAAAGTACGGTGAAAACGAAATCGTTTGTAACGCCATTGCTGCCCATCATGAAGGAGTGGAAGTCACGAGTATTTATACGACCATTACAGCCATCGCCGATGCTATATCCGCTGCTAGACCTGGCGCTAGAAAAGAAAGCACTCAAAAATATTTTGAGCGTATTGAAAATTTAGAAAATATTGCCTACTCATTTAAAGGCGTCAATAAAGTTTATGCTCTACGTGCTGGCAGAGAATTGAGAATTTCTGTCGATGCAGGAGAAATTAGCGAACAGGATGGCGTTTTACTCACAAGAGACATTGCTAAAAGTATTGAGCAAGAAGCAACCTACCCTGGTGAAGTGAAAGTCACCCTCATGCGTGAAACTCGCTACATCGAGTTTGCTCGATAATTTAAACAATAACTGTTGACGACCGATAACCTTTTGGAGCTTACCCCAAGCTCCAAAAGGCAACATTCGTAGTTGATTCTACCTAACTTTTACTTATAATTAAATCGATGATCACAGCAAATCTTGTAAAAAAAGGCCTAGCCATCAAATACCGTCACGACGTATTTGAAATTGTCGACTTCGCTCATGTAAAACCTGGTAAAGGTTCAGCTTTTGTAAAAATGAAGCTCAAAAGCATGACGACAAGCAGAACTTTAGAGGACACCGTTCGCCCTGAAGACAAACTAGAAGACCTTTTCATGGAAGAAAAGAAATTCGAGTACCTTTATCAACAAGGTGTGAATTATGTTTTCATGGACTTATCGTCTTATGAACAAATAGAGCTAGAAAAAGAGAAAGTAGAACACATTATTCCTTATCTAAAAGACAATATGGAAGTTTCGGCAAGAGAATCTGAAGGTAAATTATATGGATTGAGCCTTCCAAACTCTGTTGAATTAAAAATTGTTGAAACAGCTCCAAACTTTAAAGGTGACACAAGTGGCGGCGGTAAACCTGCTACGCTTGAAACAGGAGCAGTAGTAAATGTTCCTTTCTTTCTTGACGTTGACGAGCTAATTCGTGTCGACACAAGAACTAATGAATACTTAGGACGTGCAAAGGATTAAGCCTTATGTTTGGACCATGGCAAATTATACTTATCTTTTTAGTAGTTGTTCTACTATTTGGTGCTAAGCGAATTCCTGACCTAGCTGGATCACTCGGCAAAGGCATCAAAGAGTTCAAAAAGGCCACTGACGAAGATGAAGACAAAGACAAGGACAAAGAATTAAAAGAAGGCGAAAAGAAAGACGAAAAAAAGAGCTAAATCAGCTTTTATATCCAAAAGCTTTAGCTAATTCGTCTAATCCTAAGTTTTCAACATATTGGCCACCTGGCCACCAAGTACTCATCATAGCGCCATCGCCGCCTGTGATGAGTATTTTTATTTTAGGGTAAGGTGACCCTAATTTCTCAACCAAAGCCTTAACTCCATACTGCCACCCTAAAGCCACTGCTTCATCTGTTTCTCGACCAGGGTAGCTCACCTCTTGTTGACTTGTTTTTAAGTTCGAATTGATGGCCAACATATTTTTTTGATAAGTGCCCCAACCCATTCCTATCAAACCGCCTTCTAGCTCTCCTTTCTCGTTAACAATATCAATCACCAAAGCCGTTCCAGCACTGATCACAATAACCGGTTCCTTCTCACACATAGCTTTAGCTCCTAAAGCATGAACCATTCGATCATTCCCAGTTCCTACACCGCAATTCTTGATGATCGGAACACGACAATCTTTCCCTAAAACCATTGGAACAGGTCCATTCTTTTGTTTTATGTGAGATAACCAACGAATACTCATGGGCTCATTTGTCCCCATCATCAAGCATTCCGTATAATCTGTCAGCTCTAATTCCTTAGGCCATTTAAAAGGGGTATTTTGCACACAAATATGGCTAGTCGTTAACGAACCATAACTATGAAACTTAGTTCTACTATGACCGCAGTCAATAATTAGTAGAGACTTCAAATAGTCTTAACGACTCTTTGTTCCAGGAAAGTCGTCCATTTCAAACCATACATTGAATGGAATACCCCCTCTTTCAATCGACATTTGCACTCGTCGAGTTTTATTACCTAAGTTGTTATAAATCCCTTCCGCTTGATAGGTATTTGTAACCTGCTTACCATCAACATGAGTTAAAATGTCACCGCTTTTAATACCATATGACTGGGCTAAAGGCTGATCTGCAATAAAATCTAGCTGAATTCCTTTAGCTTGACCAGAATCATCATAAGCGGGCTGCATTGAAACTTCTGACATGAGTCGAAGTGCTTGGTTTTGCAATGCTTTTAAATCTTGATTTGAAACAGCAAAGCGCTTTTCACCTTCTGGCGTATCATCGTACTGAATAATAGATACACCATAATCTTTATTCACCTGCACCTTTCTAGAACGAGGAACACGTCTCGTCTTAGGCACAGCTGCAACTGTTTTATTCGTGGAAGGAATCACTTTTCTAGCAGTCGCTTTAGGAGGAGCTAAGTTTGGAACCACTTTCTTACCTGAAACGATAGCTTGCTTGATGTAAAGTATTTTCCTACGACCATCATCTGCCTTAATAACAACATGGTCTCTATATATTTCTACTAATTTTGTTTTGGGGTCCGTTGGCAAGTACTCATCTTTTAAATAAGGATGAGAAGGTTCTTTCTCTTTTTTCATAAATGCCAAATGTCGACCATTTTCATCATCAAAACTAATGAGCACAACGCCAATTTTAGGGTCAAATATCGGCGGAGGAGGCTTTACCTCTCGAGCTGTCGTTTTGACTTGCTTAACTACCTCAACAGGTTTTACAACTTTTACAGGGGGTGGAGGGGGTGGAACTTTCATCAAAAATGACAAAGCCTGCATCAGTCTTTGATTTTCCATGAGCACACCGCGTTTGGCATCATCTATATTAGCTGTTAATTTAAACTCAACGGGAGACAAACCATTGGGCTTGGTCGCCTTCATTTTTTGATAAGCTTTGAAGCCATACAAAAGACATGCACTAGCTCCTAAAAGTGCGATACCCCAACTGAGTAGTCTTATTTGACTTAGTTTCATATCTTAAGTATAGAATATTCTGATGTCTTGCAATTTCTCTGAGTTCCACAAATGGCGCTATTTATTTGAAAGAGACAAGTGACTTAGTTGAAGAAGTCTTCATCCCCTTAACATCGCCGGTCCAAATTTCACAAAATTCTCGACACTAATAGTAAGCGACACACCATAATGAGTTTTGAAATCACTGAAATCGGACCTTGTAAAAAAAGAGCCGAATTTGAACTTACGAACAAAGATGTTCAAGAAAGCTTTGATGAAGTATACAGCGAGATCTGTGAAACCATCAGTTTTCCTGGTTTTCGTAAAGGTAAAGTACCTAGAGCTTTAGTAGCTAAAAAATACGGAAAGGACATCATTGGTGAAGTAAAAGAAAAGCTCATCAGCCGTACTTTCTACGAAATGGTCGAAGACAAAGAATTAGAGATCATCTCACAACCTGCTTTCGACGAAAAAGGTAAAGCTCTAGAAGAAGGCCAAGACTTCTCTTTCAGCGTTTCTTTCGAAGTTAAGCCTGAATTCGAATTACCTGAATACAAAGGTATTGAGCTTCAAAAAGAAGTTAAAGAAGTTGACGATGAAAACATCAAGCAAACACAACAGAACCTTCTTCGCTCTCATGCGTCTCTACAAGAAGTAGACGAAGCATTAGAAGCCAATGACTACCCTGTTTTAAACCTAGACGTTAAAGACGAGTCTGGCGAAGTTGTTCACCACAATCACGGTTTCGTATGTGCACTAGAAACAGCAAGAATCGATATCTTCAGTGTTGAAGGCTTAGCCGATGCATTGAAAGGTAAGAAAAAAGGTGATAGCGTAGATATCGACCACGACGTAGCTGACCCATTTGATGCTAAGGAAGAATTAGCTGGTAAGAAAGTCACTCTACACGTAGAAATCGACACAGTTAAACGTTTAGTTGAGCCTGAATTTAATGAAGAGTTTCTACAAAACGTTTAA
>Ga0209119_1002194_pt1 | contig 18204 bp, 13 predicted proteins | sample COG_03_FD_184747 | JGI IMG/M metagenome (GOLD analysis project Ga0209119, IMG submission 184747) | Pelagic Microbial community sample from North Sea - COGITO 998_met_03 (SPAdes) (version 2) | ecosystem: Environmental > Aquatic > Marine > Neritic zone/Coastal water | place: Helgoland, sampling... | reverse complement strand
AACCTGCGGGAATAACTCAGCGACAGTTTATCGACTTTGACGTCTACCCCGAAACTGGTGGCTAGACTTGCGTAAACTGTCGCATTCTCCGTACTACCCGTACTACCCGTACTACCCGTACTACCCCGTACTACCCTACTCTCCGTACGCGCCCAACTCTTCGGACAAACCGCATTCGCCTTCATGCGAGTTGCTTCAAGCTAGCTGCGCCGTAGCCATTACTCGTGAATGTCTTTTCCGCTGGTTTCAGTCAGCCAATACACTGAACCGATAGTGACCAAAGCCGCGATGGCAATGTAGACAGAAACATACACAATGCCAAATTCTTTCCATAACAAGACGGCAATTGTCGGGGCGAAGGCACCGCCCAATATCGCGCCAATTTGATAGCCGAGTGAAGCACCTGAGTAACGCACCTGGGTGGAGAACAACTCAGTATAGAAAGCAGCTTGCGGACCATATTGCATCGCCATAAAACTTAAACCGCCGGAGATGGCGATAACAATCAGGAAAAAGTTACCCGTATCAATCAACGGAAATAGCGCGAAAGCCCAAACCCCCAGCAAGGCAGCGCCGGCGAGATACACACCGCGACGACCATGTCGATCGGAATAAGACGCGGCTTGGAATTGCACAGCAAGCTGAACCACACTGGCGATGAGTACCGCCGACAACATCGTACTGCGCGGCAGCCCCAGGCCAGATTCATTGGTGCCATAAGCGACGACAAATGCAATCAAAATGTAGAAGGTCACCTGAATCGAAATAAATGCACCCGCTGCCAACGCTATGCGCTTTGGATAAATACGCAAGGCTTCCAAAACGGGTGACCGATCCAAATTCACCTCATTCGGATCGATAACCTCGCTGACAGCTTTAATCGATCCGGCAGCGTGCCTGCGTAACTTGATAGCTTCCAGCTCTTTAAACGCTGGCGTTTCTTCCAGATGCAATTGCACATACATACTGATCCCAATCAGAATTACACTTGCGAGAAATGGTAGGCGCCAGCCCCAGGATAAGAATGCATCGTCGGACATTGTGGCGCCGATAGCTAAAAACGCCAGATTCGCAAGAATAACTCCCATAGGCGCACCAGCCTGAGCAAAAGCGCCGTAATAGCCGCGCCGATTCGAAGGCGCGCTTTCTGTCACAAGGAGCATTGCTCCACCCCACTGGCCACCAATCGCGAGGCCTTGAACAAACCGGAGTAAAATGAGTAATAGCGGCGCAAATATACCGATCGTCTCATAAGTGGGTAACAAGCCGATCAAGGTGGTACCGCCTCCCATGATCAATAGTGCAACGACCAGGGTCCGTTTGCGTCCCACACGATCGCCATAGTGCCCGAAGATAATGCCACCCAAGGGGCGCGCGATAAATCCCACCGCAAAGGTACTGAAGGAGGCTATCAACGCCACTGTCGCCGGCATGTCTGCTGGAAAAAAAGCTGTGGGGAAAATCAGGGCAGCTGCGGTACCGTAAATAAAGAAGTCATACCATTCAATGCTGGTCCCCGCGAGTGCGGTGCCGGCGACTTTCCGCATATTTTTTTCGTTATGCTCGTCGGGCGATTCCGTCGACAAAGCTGCACTGTCAACCATAAGAGGACCTGCTCATTGTTATTTTTTAATCGGAGACTAGGTTGCCACAGGTTACATCTTGAGACAATGAAGGAACCCTATAAGCAGAAATTAGCTATCTACTAAATAATTGTTAGATCCCCGGACCTTGCCAAATTAAGCCACCACACCCTTCGCCTTGTAGCTTTGAATATCTGCTGCGGTAAAATTCAGCCTCGCGAGTACGACGTCCGTATGCTCTCCGTGGCTCGGGCTGGGACCACCGGGGGTCAACACCTCACCACCGAACCGAGGGGCAGCTTTCATGATCCGCATGGCACCCATCGAGGGATGATCAAAGGTCTCCAGGGACTTGTTGGCCACCAGTTGCTCCTGACTCAACACCTCGTCGAGACTCAAACACTTCGCGCAGGGTACATCGTGAGCCTGCAGTTTTTGCAAAGCCTCATCTGTTGTTAAGGTTAAAAATGCCTGACTAATCAAGGCAATATAATCATCACGGTTAGCTGCTATGGCCTCTGTAGACTTGAATCGGGGGTCCTCAATCAGTGCCGCCAGGCCAATAGCTTTGAACATACCGTTTCGTTGCTTTTCAACGCCGGCTGAAAACGTCAGACCACCATCGGCGGTTAATGTGAGCTCATAGATCAGGTCCGAAAGGAGTGGCTGCGGATCGATATCGTCATCCAGCAACGTATGGTTCATAAACGCATCAGGGAATAAAAAGAACAACCCCGAATCCAGCATTGACAGGTCAATATGCTGACCTTCGCCCGTTTTTTCGCGCAGATACAAGGCACTGGTCACTGCTTGGCAGGCGGTGTAAGCAGTGATCTTGTCGCACACCAAATTACGAATAAAAACTGGCGTTCCAAGACCCTGCGCAGCAGTCATGCCAGCATGGGCCTGAATAATAGGGTCGTAGGCAGGCGCACTGCCTAACGGTCCCTGGTGGCCGAATCCGGAGATCGCCATATAGATCAAGCGTGGATTAATGGCACGCAGTTGTTCGCTACCCAGATTCAGTTTGTCCATCACGCCGGGGCGAAAGTTATGGATCACAATATCCACATCAGGCATCAAACGACGAATCAACGCTTGACCAGCAGCATCCTTCAAGTTGATTCTGATAGATTCTTTACCGCGATTGCAGTTCGCGAACAAGGCCGACATACCGGCCTTGCTGGCGCCGATATAGCGCATCGGGTCACCCATCTCAATGGGCTCAACCTTGATCACTGAAGCCCCCTGCTCCGCCATCATCATGGCGGCGAAGGACGCGGTGATCATGGTGGAAAACTCCAGTACTGTCACGCCAGCTAATGGTTTCATTAAGGGGATCGCTTTGTTAGTCGTAAGTTTATATCGTCTTGCATTCAGCAGGTCCAATAACGAGCAAAAGGTGAACCTCGCGGTCAGCCTCTTACTCGCGCCATCGGCATAAGAATAGGTGAGTGTTGACTATTTCTCAGGCCTATTTCTCAGGCCTATTTCTCAGGCCTATTTTTCTAGATAATCAGCAATCACCTGTTCAAATTTATCCTGGGCCTTGGCCACCAATTTAGGAATATGGTAGGTCGGGAACAGGTCATCGCAGGCTTCATAATCTCGCAACATCAGTTTCGCCAGATTCGCCGCATGAGATTCTGAAGATCCATCCATGATGCCCATATAGGGCGCAGACATCCACATGTCGCCAAGAGGCGTTTCATTCGACATACCCAGCGCACCATGCAGGTGAATGGCACGGTAAACAATATCGTGATTCACTTTCGCGGCTGAAATCTTAATCGCTGCTATTTCTTTGCGAATTTCCCGAGTGTACTTGCCGGTTTTATCAATCAGCCAGGCCGTGTAGAGCACATGCAAGCGAAACTGTTTTAACTGGATAAAGGATTCAGCAAGATCTGCCTGCACCATTTGCTTATCGGCCAGACGCTCGCCCTTGGTTCGACGACTCAGGGCTCGCTCGCAAGCCATATCCAGAGCATACTGACAGACACCCACGGCACGCATCGCATGGTGCACTCGGCCGCCACTCAAGCGAGTCTGGGAACCCACAAAGCCGCCGCCCTCCTCACCCAACAATGCATCGATCGGCAGGCGGACGTTGTCATATTTGATATAGGCATGACCGCCCAGACGACGCTTGCTGTCATCGTATTTCATTTCAATAGGCGTACCGAACCCGTGAACGTCTCTGACTATTTCAACGCCAGGCATATTTCTGTCTACCAGAAACATGGAGGCGCGCTCCAGCAAAGGCTTGTCTGGCGCCGTGATCGCCATCACGATTAAAAAGTCTGCGCCTGCGCCATTCGAGGTGTACCATTTCTCGCCGGTCAACACCCATTCATCACCATCGCGCACAGCCATGCATTTGAATTCACCTGGTTCACCGGCGTGGGGTTCCGTCATGGAAAATGCCGAGCGCTTTTCACCCGCTAGCAAAGGTTCTAGATATTTCTTTTTCTGCGCCTCCGTACCATTGTGCGCGATCAGCTCCATGTTGCCAGTATCTGGCGCCTGACACCCGAATACCGTTGGCCCCATGCGCGTTCGACCAAGAATTTCGTTCAGCAGGCATAGTTTGACTTGACCAAGACCCGGCCCACCTAGATCCTCACCTAAGTGAAAACCCCACAGACCCTGCGCTTTAACTTGTGTTTGTAAGCTCTTGATATAGGCACGAACGGCCTTCATGCTGTCTTCGTCGAGCGGATTACCCTGCTTGTCCTCACCCACGCGCATAAAATGATCAAGCGGCTCTACTTCTTCGCTAACGAATTTTTTCACCCAGTCAATTTGTACCTGAAATTCCGGATCTACATCAAAATCAATGGCCATTATTGTGCTCTCCAAGTGCTAGTCAAGATTGCTGTTAAAGGTTGCTATTAAAAGGCTGCTATCTAAAAGTTGAAGTCAATTCTTACCACTGCTACTAGAGATACTGTAACACTGAAAACAGCATGCTGGCGAATCTCACGAACAGCCGCTCTCGCGCTTTAATCCAGGACATGGTGAAAGCCTATTTTCACCTTATTCATTGCCCACGCAGTCAGGTTCTTACTGATCGCTTTCGAGTAATCTTGCTGAAAATGCCGATCAATAGCCGCTCGATCGCGCCATTCTTCATAAAAGAACAGGCAGTGTTCAATCTCTGGTGAAATCAGAAACCGATGGCTGATGCACCCAGGTTCGAGTCTGGAAGCCTCAACATGGGCCCGAGTTTGGTCCAACGCCTCTTGCCAGTGCTCGGGGGTTATCACGACTTCTGAGGTAATAATGATCATCTAATGCATTCCTTGTTATTGAGTCAGAATAAATATCTATTGGGTCAGAACATAACAACGACGCTAACGCTAAACCACCCAGTGGTACCATTGTTCAGCAGCGTAGCAGGACCTAAACGGATTCGCCGCAACGGGCGCCCAATGTCTTAAACCTACAGCCGAGTCTGCCGAACTGATGTTGAAGCTAACGCTGAAGCTGACCTGGCCGCTTACGTTGACGTTAACGTCAAGCTTTTGTAAAGTCCCAACACTTTATATTTTGGCACACTATCTTCATGCCCCAGAAAACCCACACCATCTCGGAACTCGCTCGGGCCTTCGATATCACGACCCGTACGATCCGCTTCTACGAGGAAAAAGGCCTGCTCAACCCACAACGTGTGGGCCAGCAACGGCGCTACACCGACGCTGATCGCGTACGCCTCACCTTAATCCAGCGGGGCAAGCGAATCGGCATGTCACTACAGGAGTCTCAGGCCATCATTGAGATGTACGACCCGGCACAGGGTAACGTCGAACAGCTGGAGCGACTGCTCGATAACGTCAACGCGCGAAAGCAGCAACTACACGCCCAGATGCAGGATTTGAAACAGATGCTGACAGAACTCGATGATGTCGAGAAACGCTGTCAGCAGGCCCTCAACATCGTTAACAAGAAGGATGACAACTAGATGAGCACCGCCTACCCCACTTTGAATTTCGGTCTTGGTGAAGAGATCGACATGCTCCGCGACGCGGTCTATCAGATGTGCGCTGTGGAACTGGCACCGCGTGCCACACAAATAGACAAAGACAATGAGTTCCCCATGGACATGTGGCGAAAATTTGGCGACATGGGCCTGCTGGGCGTCACTGTTGAGGAAGAATACGGCGGCAGTGGCATGGGTTATCTGGCGCATACCATCGCCGTCGAAGAGATCAGCCGGGCATCAGCGTCCGTCGGCCTATCCTACGGGGCGCACTCCAACCTGTGCGTCAACCAAATCCGCAAGAACGGCAGTGAGGCGCAAAAGCATCAATATCTGCCCAAACTCTGTAGTGGCGAACATATCGGTGCGTTAGCCATGTCTGAACCCAATGCCGGTTCCGATGTGGTGAGTATGAAATTACGTGCCGATAAGAAGGGGGATGTGTACGTGCTCAACGGCACCAAAATGTGGATTACCAACGGTCCTGACGCTCACACCTTTGTGATCTATGCCAAGACCGATACCAACGCCGGTCCACGAGGCATCACGGCCTTTATCGTTGAGCGGGATTTCATCGGTTTCAGCCGTGGCATCAAACTCGACAAACTGGGAATGCGGGGATCAAATACCTGTGAATTAATTTTTGAAGACTGCGAGGTTCCCGCCGAAAATGTCCTGGGTGGGGTTGGCAATGGTGTCAGGGTGCTGATGTCGGGTCTCGATTTTGAGCGCACGATTCTTGCCGGTGGACCCGTGGGCATCATGCAGGCCTGCTTGGACATCGTGGTACCTTATCTCCACTCTCGCGAGCAATTCGGTCAACAGATCGGTGAATTTCAACTGATGCAGGGCAAACTGGCCGATATGTATACCGAGTTGAGTGCCAGCCGCGCTTATCTGTACGCCGTCGCTGCGGCCTGTGATCGCGGCGAACAAAGCCGCAAGGATGCCGCCGGCATCATCCTATTTTCAGCCGAAAAGGCTACGTTGATGGCCTCCCAGGCCATTCAGGCGTTGGGCGGTAACGGCTACATTAACGACTATGGAACGGGGCGACTATTGCGCGATGCCAAGCTCTATGAAATTGGCGCCGGCACATCCGAAATCCGACGCATGCTGATCGGCCGCGAACTATTTAAAGAAACTGCCTGAGGAATCTTCGTCATGACAGCACTCGTCAGTAAGATCAATACCCGTGATGCCGCCTTTGCGGAGAACGAGGCGCATCTGCTTGCCCAGGTCACCGACCTGCGGCAGATGGTGGCGAAAATCAAACTCGGTGGTGGCGAAAAATACCAACAACGCCACAAGGCGCGGGGCAAGTTGTTGCCTCGCGAGCGCCTCAATGGCCTACTGGATGATGGCTCACCGTTTCTCGAGCTATCTCAATTGGCAGCCCATGATGTCTACGATGATGACGTACCCGCAGCAGGGATCATCACCGGTATTGGTCGCATCTGTGGTCAGGAATGTATGATTTTTATCAATGATGCCACCGTTAAGGGCGGCACCTACTATCCGCTGACAGTGAAGAAACAAGGCCGCGCCCAAACCATCGCGCAAGAGAACCATCTGCCCTGCATTTATCTGGTTGATTCCGGCGGCGCATTTCTACCCCTGCAGGCAGAAGTCTTTCCTGACCGCGAACACTTCGGTCACGCCTTCTTTAACCAGGCGCGCATGTCGGCCCAAGGCATCCCTCAGATCGCTGCAGTCATGGGGTCCTGCACCGCCGGTGGTGCCTACCTGCCGGCCATGGCCGATGAGTCTATTATCGTCAAAGAACAGGGCACCATTTTTCTCGCCGGACCACCACTGGTGAAGGCCGCCACTGGTGAAGTCGTCAGCGCCGAGGATCTCGGGGGGGCCGACGTCCACTGTCGCACTTCCGGCGTCACCGACCATTATGCGAACAACGATCATCACGCCCTGCAACTGGTACGCCAATGTATCAGCCGTCTAAATCGGGTCAAGCCCAGCCAACTGGACATCAAACCCAGCTGCGAGCCACTGTACCCCATTGAGGATATTTACGGTGTGATCCCTAAAGACACTCGCCAGCCCTATGACGTGCGTGAGGTCATCGCTCGCCTGGTAGACGGTTCCGACTTCGACGAATTCAAGGCGTTGTACGGCACTACGCTGGTAACCGGCTTCGCCCGCCTTCACGGCTACCCCATCGGCATTGTCGCTAACAATGGCATTCTGTTTGGTGAGTCAGCTCAGAAAGGTGCGCACTTCGTCGAGCTCTGCGCCCAACGCAAGATCCCGTTGTTGTTCCTGCAGAACATCACCGGTTTTATGGTGGGCCAACAGTATGAGGCCGGCGGAATCGCCAAACACGGCGCAAAAATGGTCCATGCAGTAGCCTGCGCGGAAGTCCCGAAACTCACAGTATTAATCGGCGGCTCCTTCGGCGCTGGCAACTACGGCATGTGTGGCCGCGCCTATGATCCACGATTTTTGTTTATGTGGCCGAACGCCCGCATCTCGGTCATGGGTGGCGAGCAGGCCGCAGGCGTGCTGGCGACACTCAAACGCGATCAGTTGGAAACTCGCGGTGAGCAATGGAGCCAGGACGACGAAGCCCGCTTTAAACAACCCATTCTCGACACCTATGAAGACCAAGGTCATCCCTACTACGCCTCTGCGCGGATCTGGGACGACGGCGTCATCGATCCCGCTGACACCCGTATGGTGTTGGGCCTGGCTCTATCTGCGTGTCTGAACGCCCCCATCAAAGACACACAGTTTGGCGTGTTTAGAATGTAATGAATTTGCGATACCCATCGCCGCCGGGACCATGAAGTGGATCTCGGCCAACCTAAAAATTGCTTTGATGTTGGCATCAAAGCTCAGGAGGAAAGCCTGTGTTTAACAAGATTTTGATCGCCAATCGCGGTGAGATCGCCTGCCGAGTGATTCGTACAGCTCGGCACATGGGCATCAAAACAGTCGCGGTCTACTCCGACGCTGACAAGCATGCACTGCATGTCACCCTGGCAGACGAAGCCGTGTGGATCGGGCCGGCGCCGGCTCGAGAATCCTACTTGTGCGGTGACAAGGTCCTGGAAGCGGCACTGCGCACTGGCGCCCAAGCCATTCATCCTGGTTATGGCTTCCTGTCTGAAAACGCCGAATTTTGCCGCGCCTGTGAGGCTGCCAACATCGTCTTTATAGGTCCACCGGCCACCGCCGTTGAAGCCATGGGCTCCAAGTCGGCGGCGAAACGCATTATGGAAAACGCTAACGTACCCTTGGTGCCTGGCTATCATGGCGACGACCAGTCGCCCGCATTGCTGCGCCAACATGCCGACGCCATGGGTTACCCCGTTCTGCTGAAAGCCGTGGCCGGTGGTGGCGGCAAAGGTATGCGCCAGGTATGGTCTGGGGACGAATTTTCTGCAGCCCTTGAAGCCGCCCAACGAGAATCATTGAGCAGTTTTGGCAACAGCGACATGCTGGTGGAAAAATATCTGACTCAGCCTCGCCACGTTGAGATTCAGGTGTTCTGCGACAGCCATGGCCAGGGCATCTACCTGTCGGAAAGAGACTGTTCCGTACAGCGCCGTCACCAAAAGGTCATGGAGGAAGCCCCCGCACCCAACGTATCAATCGAGGTGCGACGTCAGATGGGGGAAGCTGCCGTGCAGGCGGCCAGCGCGATAGACTATGAGGGCGCAGGAACTGTCGAGTTTTTATTAGACAGTGATGGGTCCTTCTATTTTATGGAGATGAACACGCGCTTGCAGGTGGAACATCCGGTGACCGAAATGGTGACCGGCATTGACCTGGTGGAATGGCAGTTGCGTGTTGCTGCCGGCGAACCCCTACCCCTGGGCCAGCATCAGGTCACCGTCACCGGCCATGCCTTCGAGGCTCGCATCTATGCCGAAGACCCAGACCAAGACTTTATGCCCGCCACTGGTGTCTTGAAGTTTTTGCAGACGCCCCTGGAAAACCCGCATGTACGGGTTGATACCGGCGTGCGCCAAGGTGACGAAGTCAGCATCTACTATGACCCCATGATCGCCAAGCTCATTGTCTGGGGAGAAGACCGGGCCCAAGCCCTGCAGCGCCTGGCGGTGGCGTTGACCCAGTATCGGATCGCCGGCCTGACTACCAATATCGATTTTTTGTATAACCTCGCCACCAGTGAACCCTTCGCTCAGGCGGATTTGGATACGGGTTTTATCCAAAAGCATCAGGCGCTGCTGTTCTTGAATCCGAGCATTGATGAACATGAAGCAGTGGCTCTCGCCGCGCTGTACTTATTACTCGCGCAAGCAAACCAGGCTCAAATTTTGGCCAGTCAACATGGCGAACCCGACTCACCCTGGCACGGCACATCAGCCTGGCGCATGAACGAGCCACATGTACAGCACCTACAGCTCAGCTACCGCGATCAAGCCTGGCAAGTCAGTGCCGAAAAAAATCCCACCAACAACCAAGACAGCTTTACACTGACCATCGCTGAAAAAACCCTGCAGGTTAGCGGCACCTTGAACAACGGCGAACTCAGCGCGGATATTAATGGCTTCAAGCAGAAACTGGTGGTCGCCGACCACGACGGTATCTTCTCGGCGTATCAAAGCCAGGGCGCCTTTCAGTTTGCTCGAATCAACCCAGACCTGGGCGAGGTGGGCGAGGACAGCCGTGGCGGTAATCCGCGCGCGCCCATGAATGGCACCATCGTCGCCTTGTTAGCGGAAGTCGGCACACGAGTCGACATCAACACACCGCTGCTCGTTATGGAAGCCATGAAAATGGAACACACGATCCGCGCAAGCCGCGCCGGCCAAGTCCGTGAGTTCTATTACCAAGCCGGAGATCTCGTGACGGGCGAAGCCGAACTGCTGAATTTTCAGGCCGAAACAGCCGATTCAGCTGAGGTCAGCACCTAGACCTGCTGATCCAGCCATACTCCTACCTTTCCTAGGCCTTTCTGCGGCCCAATTTCAGCGCCTTGCAGCCGCGCTGTCACGGCCGCCACGAGGGCTGTGAACGCCTGCTTGTCGTGAACCGCGAATTAACCTAGTCTAAGACTCAAATTCAACTCCAAATGTCAAACAAAAGGACCAACAGATGTTCGATTTGATTATTCGTGGCGGTACCATTATTGATGGCTCAGGTGAGCAGCGTTATGTGGCCGATATCGGCATCAAGGATGGCAAGGTCGCAAGGATTGGCGAGATTACTGAAACCGCCGCGGAAGAAATCAATGCCGCAGGCAAACTGGTCGCACCAGGCTGGGTCGATATTCATACGCACTATGACGGCCAGGCTACCTGGGACCCTATTCTGGCACCTTCCAGCTGGCATGGCGTGACCACTGTCGTCATGGGCAACTGCGGCGTGGGATTCGCACCGGTTCGCCCTCGGGACCGCGATTTTCTGATCCAACTCATGGAAGGCGTGGAAGACATTCCCGGCGCTGCACTGGCGGAAGGCATCAACTGGCAGTGGGAGAGTTTCCCGGAATATTTGGATGCTCTGGCAGCATTTCCGCGCGCTATTGATGTGGCCGCCCAAGTTCCCCACGGCGCCATTCGCGCCTATGTCATGGGCGAACGTTGCAATACCGACTACGCCCCCAGTGCCGAGGAAGTGGCGCAGATGGCCGACCTAGTGCGCGAGGGTGTCGAAGCCGGTGCGCTGGGATTTTCCAGCTCCAAAACCCTGCTCCACAAAGACATCAAGGGCGACTTCATGCCCGGCACTTTCTCCGGCAACGATGAGATGCTGGCACTGGGTCTGGGCATGAAGGGGCTGAACAATTCCGTGTTTGAACTGGTTTCCGACCACTTAGGCGAAGATGAAGAATGGGCCTGGGTTACCGAGTTCCAGAAACAGACTGGCCTGACCGTGACTCTGATCGCCACCACCGCACCGGCCTATGAGAACGGCAAGATGTACAAGCTTGCCGAGCAAGCTCGTCAAGAAGGCCGAGAGATCCGGCCCCAGGCGGCAGGTCGACCCACTGGTGTACTCCATGGACTGCAATCCAGCTTTCACGCCTTTGTGGGCCATCCGACGTTCCGCGACCAGCTGGCACAGCTGAGCCATGATGAGCTGGTAAAGGCCATGTCAGCTCCTGCCATGAAGGCTCAAATACTGGCCGAGGAATCGACCATCAAGGGTGGCTTGATGCAGAACCTGGCGCAACTGATGAACCAAGTGTTCCCCCTGGGTGACAATCCCAACTATGAACCAGACGCCGAAGACAGCATTGCCGGTATCGCTCGCGCCCAAGGCCAGGACGCCATGGAGGTCATGTATGACCTTTTGGTGGCCAACGACGGCAAAGAGTTGTTCTACCAACCCCTCGGCGGTTACCAGGGCTTCTCCCTCGACGGGCAGAAAAAATTGCTTGAGCATCCAAATGTATTATTCGGCTTAAGTGATGGCGGCGCCCACTGTGGTGTCATCGCCGATGCAGGCATGCCCACCTTTATCATGACCCACTGGGGTCGGGACCGTACCAAGGGCGACAAGATGAGTCTGGAGTTTATCGTGCAGGCATTAACTTCCAATACAGCCGAGGCCTTTGGCATGTTTGACCGCGGCCGAATTCACGAGGGCTGGATGGCAGACATCAATATCATCGACTTCGAGGCCATGCGCCTGTTTCGGCCTGAGGCGATCTTCGATTTGCCCGCTGGCGGACGCCGTCTGGTGCAGCGGGCTGGCGGCTATGAAGCCACTATCAAGGCTGGCGAAGTGATCTTCAGAAACGGCGAGCACACTGGCGCGCTGCCAGGCAAACTCGTCAGACGCTCCAACGAGGTACACGCCGCGCGCTAGAGCACGGCTGATATGCTGGGTCCCGCACACCAACAAGCCCCAGCCTGTGGGCTGTCGGGACACTCGGACATTCATCCCCTTGCGTCCCCTTGCATCCCCTTGCCTAAGGGGATGATCATTTTCGACAAAATCATCCAACGCACTTTGATACTGGCTATATATACAGTAATATCCAACTATCAATTTATACCCGGTGTCTGCCAACGCTGATGAAGCTCTATATTGCCGAAAAGCCCAGTCTTGGCCGCGCCATCGCTGAAGTCTTGCCCAAACCCCATAAAAAGGCCGACGGCTATATCATGGTGGGCAACGGCGATTGTGTCAGCTGGTGTGTGGGTCACTTGCTAGAGCAGGCTGAACCCGATGCTTATGATGCTAGATTCAAACAATGGCAGCTGGAACATCTGCCCATCGTGCCCGAAAAATGGCAACTCAAACCTAAACCCACCAGCCGCAAGCAGCTGGCGGTACTACGTCAGCTGATCAAAGACGCCGATGAACTCGTCCACGCCGGTGACCCGGATCGCGAGGGTCAGCTACTGGTTGACCAGGTCATCGATTACCTGGGTGTTAAGGGCGCCAAACGCGCGTCTATTCAACGTTGCCTGATTAACGATCTCAATCCCAGCGCCGTCATCCGTGCCCTGGGGCAGCTGCGCAATAATCGAGAGTTCGCGTCTTTGTCCACCTCGGCGCTGGCCCGCTCGCGGGCAGATTGGCTCTATGGCATCAATATGACTCGAGCCTTTACCCTGCAGGGTCGCAAGGTCGGCTATCAGGGCGTCTTGTCTGTCGGTCGAGTCCAAACGCCCCTGCTGGGACTCGTGGTGGCTCGGGACATTGAGATCGAGCACTTTGTCTCAAAACCCTTTTATCAGGTCATCGCCCATCTGTTGGCCGCCAATGGCGACCGGTTCAAGGCCCGCTGGCAGCCCAGCGAAGAATGTCTGCCCTGGCAAGACGAAGAAGGCCGGGTGCTGTCACGGGGCTTGGCGGAAAATGTCGCCAAGCGAATTACCCAGCAACCAGCGACGGTAACCAGCTGTAGCATTAAGCGGCGACAACAGGCAGCCCCCCTGCCCTATAACTTATCCAGCTTGCAAATCGATGCCGCGAAACGCTTTGGTATGAGTGCGAAGACCGTACTGGACACTTGTCAGAGCCTGTATGAGCGCCATAAGCTTCTGACCTACCCTCGCTCTGACTCACGCTATCTGCCCAAAGAACACCTCAAGGATCGTCATGGGGTGCTGGCTGCCATCAAAAATAACAGCCAGACACTGGCGACTGCCGTGACCCAGGCTGACACCAGCTTGGTGAGCAAAGCTTGGGATGACAAAAAAGTCGAGGCCCACCACGCCATTATCCCCACGGTGCGCAAGCTCGATACCAGCAAGCTCAGCAAAGCCGAGCGTGACATTTATGAGCTGGCGGCTCGGCAATACCTGATTCAGTTCTATCCCCATCACCAATGGCAAGAAAGCCAGATTGAATTGGCGATTGCTGGCGGCACATTTATTGCCAAAGCCAGTGAAGCTCTAACTGCTGGTTGGAAACAGCTGTTCTCTAATAGGGAGCCGAACCGAGAGCCGAGCCGGGAACCGGACAAGCGACCACCGCAGGATGTCGCCCTCAACAGCCACCTACCGACATTAAAAAAAGGTGACGTCTGCCACAGCGAAACCGGCGAGGTGCTAGCGAAGACAACGACGCCACCCAAGCCCTTTGACGATGCCAGCTTGCTCGCGGCCATGACCGGTATCGCCCGTTACGTGCAGGATCCAGAAATCAGGCAGGTGTTAAAGGAAACCGATGGTCTGGGTACTGAAGCCACTCGAGCCGGCATCATCGAGCTGTTGTTCAGCCGCGGGTTCCTGCACCGCCAAGGCAGGACTATTCGCTCAACCCCTGCGGGCAAGGGCTTGATCACCAGCCTGCCATTGATGGCCACCACCCCTGACATGACTGCCCAGTGGGAAACACTGTTGAGTGCCATCAGCCGCAAGGAAACCAGCTACCAGGCCTTCATGTCGCCGTTGGAAACCGCGCTGAAGGATCTCATCATTCAAAGCCAGGTGCAGCTGCCGACGGGCTTGAAGGACGTTCAGGCTAACAAGCCGGCTTTCAGAAAATCTTACAAAAAATCTTACAAAAAAGCCGACAAAAAGCCCACCACCCGCGCCAGCACTCGCACCAAAGCCCCGACCAAAGCTCGGGCCAAAGCACCCACCGCGTAACTATTGCCATCCTTGGCTGCGAATGGGCATACTTTGACCTCTGCGAGCCTGGTCTACAGAACCCAGCCTGTAGAACCCGATCTGCAACCAGAGCGCACAACATGTCTAAGCTTGATACTGACACACTACCTCAAGCGCCTAACGCCACGCCCCCGGACTACCTCAGCGGCAACAAAATGGCCTGGCAAGACAAGGCCGCAGACTATATTGCTGCCGCGGAAGCCGCTTGGGACTCAGACCAACCTTACTGGGGCGTCTTTGGTATCCCTGACACCCATACCCACCTGTTACCCGAGGACATGACGGGCCTGCATTGTATTGAGCTGGGGTGCGGTACCGCTTATGTCTCTGCCTGGATGCGACGTCGCGGCGCGACGGTCGTCGCCCTGGATCCGACGCCGAATCAACTGACCACTGCGCGGCGCTTGCAAAAACAACATGGACTGGAGTTTGAGATCATTGAGGGTTTCGCGGAATCTGTTCCCTTGCCGAAGGCCAGTTTCGACTTTGCTATCTCTGAATACGGCGCCGCGCTGTGGTCTGATCCTTATTGCTGGATTCCTGAGGCGGCGCGACTCCTCAAGCCCGGCGGTCAATTGGTGCTCTTGACCAACTCTGCACTCATGATGATGTGCGCTCCTGACTATGATTCCGATGGCCCCGTGGGTGAGCAACTGCTGCGACCCTACTTCGACATGCACCGGATTGAATGGCCCGACTGTCCGGGCCAGACTGAGTTTCATCTCAATCACGGCGACTGGATCAGCTTGTTCACGGCCAACCAATTGGTGGTCGAGCGACTGGTTGAGCTGCGCGTTCCGCAAGGCGCCGAGACCCGCTATAACTGGGCTGACAAAGACTGGGGCAACCAGTGGCCGCTTGAAGAAGCTTGGGTGGTGCGCAAGGCTGTCGCCTGAACAGCACGTCACCAAACCGATAAAACCACAACGCTCCGTGGCTATTCGCCAACCTCCTTCAAATCTGGCAAGATTCCAACTCAGTACCTCGCGCGCCTGCAGCAATCATTGGTAAGCGCAGGCACTCACCGTTTCTCTATAACAGGTCGCCAGCCATGTCGGATATGTCAGAACGCACCCAATCGCCCGCCCTTGACCAAGCCCTGGTCAATCCCGTCGTTTGGTCAGATGAACAAGCCATTCACGAGACCCTGGCCTGGTTGCGCGAACATGACCCGGTACGCAAAATTTCACCGGAAGGCTTTGAACCCTTCTGGTCCATCACCAAGTATGACGATATCAAAGCCATCGAAGCTAACCGCGCTTTTATCTGTGACCCAAGGCCGACCCTGGCCCCTATTATGGTCAACGAAGCGATCATGGCCTTGACTGGCCGCAAGCATCTGGTGCGCTCGTTAGTGCAAATGGATGACCCGGATCATCGCGCCTACCGCATGTTGACCCAAGGCTGGTTCATGGGCTCCAACCTGCGCAAACTGCAGGGCCGAATTGATGAGTTGGCGACGCTGTATGTAGATCGCATGCTAGACATGGATGGCGCCTGTGACTTCGTCAAGGATGTTTCCATGTGGTACCCCTTGCGAGTCATTATGTCGGTACTTGGCGTACCGGAAGAGGACGAGGCCTATATGCTCAAACTCACCCAGGAATTATTTGGCGCTGCAGACCCTGATGTGCAGCGCTCTTTCGAGATTACCGACATCAATAATGTCATTCTTGATTTCGAAAGCTACTTCGCCAAGATCACCGAGGATCGGCGCAAGCATCCGACTGACGATGTCGCCACCGTGATTGCAAACGCGAAGATTAACGACGAACCCATTCCGGTCAACGACGCTAACGGGTACTACATCATCATCGCCACCGCCGGTCATGACACAACCAGCGCATCAACCGCTGGCGGTCTGCTGGCGTTACTGCAGAACCCTGACCAATTTGCGCTGCTGCGTTCTGACCCCGAGCGGTATTTACCAACATTTATCGACGAAGCCATTCGCTGGGTAACACCAGTACGCCACTTTATGCGGACCGCGACACAAGACACTGAAGTGCGCGGCCAGACTATCAAGGCTGGCGAATCTGTAATCCTGTGGTACCCGTCGGCGAATCGCGATGAAGAGATTTTTAACCAGCCATTTGAATTCAAGGTTGATCGTCGTGATGCCAAGCAGCTGGCGTTCGGCTTTGGTGCGCATGTGTGTTTGGGCCAGCATCTGGCGCGCATGGAAATGACAGCGCTGTTTAAGGAGCTCATCAAACGGGTCAAGCACATTGAACTGGCCGGCGAGCCACGCTATAGCCAGTCGACCTTTGTCGGCGGCTTAAAGAACCTACCGATCCGCTTTGAAATGATCTGAGACACAAGCCGCTGCCTGATCAGAATTTAGCTGCAGCGGCCTGTTGCTCTACATACCTGTTGGTTTAAAAATAAGCGCCATTAAATACCCGGCTCGCAAAGCGTTCACCCATCCGCCGATAACCTGCCGGATTCGGATGCAATAGATCCGGCAGATCAGCTGCGTCTGCCTCACCGAACAATTCGAGGCCATCTAAATAGCGCAGGTTTGCGTCACCCGCTTGATTGCGCTGCGACACCAGTTCAGCCATCAATTCACGAATCCGTTTTAGGGACAAGGCCCCCTGACGCAAACGCTCATTACCCTCATGGGTGCGAAATTTACCATCTTGGTCTGGCAACGTCGGGCCGGGACTATCTTCGGCACTGGGACAATAGATCGGCGAGACTAGAATAATGGGCGTCTGCTTATGACCTTCCCTGAGCGTATCCAAAAAGCCGTGCAACGCTGACGGGAAGACTCGCTCGCGCATGGAATCCATATTCACCAGATTAATGCCCACCTTCAAGGAGATCAGCTCCGCCGGCAAATCACGCATTGCCCGGGCGACAAACTGATCCAGATGACATTGGCCGGCAAAACCAAAGGACTGCAGATTAACCTGCTGCTGACCAGCGTAAGCCGCCACCGCCGGCCAGGTGCCGGTGGGTGAGTCAGCTTCCATACAGTGACTGATAGAGCTGCCATAGTGCAGCCAGCGCGGCCGGTCATCTGTAACCGGCTGGATCACACTATTGTTGGCGAGCCTGACACTGCGTATTTCCATAAATGCATTGTGCGGCAGCCAGAGCTCATATTGGTTCACGCCGGCGGGCAAATCGTCAAATCGGATGGTGTATGCCTCGCCCCTGATCAACTCGAAATCTCCAGACCTGGCCGGGTTAAGCTGGATACTGTTGCCCGCATCAACCTGGGCGTGGCGAATATCCTGGTGATTAATCATCAAATCAAAGCTTACATGACCCGGCACTGCTGGCGGTGTAAACATCCGCGTACTCTGAACCCGCAGCTCAATAAACGCCGAGTCTGTGGCCAACGAGAGCCTAACCCCCGACGGCATGCGCACTATCACATCCATCACATCCGGCACCTGCGGCCGGGTCCAGGCCGGCAACCGACGTGGACTCAAGCCCGCTGGCCGCTGGTCAAAGTCGAGCGCGCCCGGAAACTGAATACCGACACCAAACAAGTCAGAATGATTGATCAACATAGCGCCTCCAGTAAGAATAAATAGAATAAATAGGGTCGGGGTAAAATTTACAT
>Ga0209119_1002187_pt1 | contig 18250 bp, 12 predicted proteins | sample COG_03_FD_184747 | JGI IMG/M metagenome (GOLD analysis project Ga0209119, IMG submission 184747) | Pelagic Microbial community sample from North Sea - COGITO 998_met_03 (SPAdes) (version 2) | ecosystem: Environmental > Aquatic > Marine > Neritic zone/Coastal water | place: Helgoland, sampling... | reverse complement strand
CAACCCGCTTTCATCTTATCGCGGTACTCTTCAACGGAAATACGGTGTTCCCCGGCACTGGCCGACCCTACGCATAGGGCGACCAACAGGCAGCTCATCAATGTTTTTCTATTTTTTGTCATATTTCTTCTCTGTGTTTCCGGTTCTGTATAATTTCAACACGCCACCCAATAGGCGCAATCGTTTGTGCTATTTATTCATGTTGATTGCACGAAATTGCACGTCAGTCAAGTCGGAAGTTTAGGATAATGCGTTAAAACGCGAGTCAGTACTGTTATTCACAACCATTGCTGCGCCATCTCCGGCAGACCTCCGTCCCGCTGGTCATTAGAGGCTAACTTCGTTCGTGAGTTTAGCCTGCGGCTTGAGAGGCTGTTTTTTGGTTCATCGTCAATTAGCGTGAAAGGTATAGCAAGGAAGCGGAATTAAAGTTCATAGATATTGTAACCACACAAACATCAACGATATCAGAACCCAAACTCCGTGCCTCCGTACCGCAGCAAAGCCGCGTGCACGTAGCGTTTTACGCGGTGTGAAACCCTGCTCCTGATGGCTCAGTACTCAAAGACCAGCACGACGCTATTTCTCACACCGAGACGCGGAGACACGGAGGCTCATCCACCGCACAGAACCAAGCATATCCTTATACACAAGTCTTGGGCAAATGAAGGACACGTTTATTTAACCGCCCGCTTCGCTAGTGTGAAGCACGCTAATCACCAAAGCATGAGCCTCCCCAATCTCCCCTTCTCTAGCGCAAGCGGTTGTAAAAAATTACGTAGCCTCAGTCATATCTGCGGGCTTAATGCAGGTGATGTCATCGGAGATACGACTCGTGCTCTGCGATTTTCCAGCTAAATGTTTTACAACCGCTTACGCTAGAGGGCCCTGCGGGCGAGGTTGGGGAGAGGGCTTGAGCCGACCAATCATGAGTGCTTTCCACGTTAAATAGACACCAAAAAACTCATTTAACCTCCTTTGCGTCCTTTATTATGCCCTCGGGTGCCGCGTTCTCTAGTGACCGAAGGAAACGAGCGGTTAATCCAGCATCTGCTTGGCCAGAGCGCACAGAAATTGACATCTTCAACCAATAAAGATAACGTAAAATAAAAGAGGTAAAAGATGTGTATAAGGATATGCTGCCAAGGGGAGGTGGATCGGTCTGCCGAGACGGAGGGGTTTTCGCGGTCATTTCAGTGAAGCTGGCAAAAATCTGCTTGGGCTCGGCTGAGAACCCTTCCGTCTCGCTCCGCGAGCCACCTCCCCTTTCGCAAAGTTCGTTTTTAGCCCAGAACACGCACCGAAGATCGTTCGTTGAGTTGCGTGGCCAGCGAAACGCCTCCAACCGTCGGATTGCCGGCTAGCTGATTACATAAAAGCTTTACAGCAAACAAGCCAATCGCCTCCTCGGACTGGGCCACCGCCGTCAGCGGCGCGGCGAGGAAAGCGGAGTAATAGTGGTCATCGAACGACAGCAACGAAATATCTTCGGGAATAGACAAGCCCTCTTCGGCAATGGCGCGGATGGCCCCGAAGGTCGGCAGGTTTCCCAGCGAAAAGATGGCCGTGGGACGCGGTTGCTGCTGCAGCAGCAGCTTCGTTTCAACGTAGCCGTTGCGCTCGCTAAAATCGTCGCCGACAATCTGGGTTTCGTCGACTTCGATTCCGTGCTGCTCCATCGCGGCCCGGTAACCCGCCACGCGATCCATGTTGGTCGACGAATCTGGAAGCCCCTGAATACAGGCGATGCGCCGATGGCCTCTCTCAATCAGATAGTCCGTCGCCGCCAGCGCGCCTTGAACGTTATCGCTGGTCACATAAGGCAGCTCGACATCGGGAAAATAGCGATCCAGCAAAACCAGCGGAAGCCCACCGTCGAACAGCCCCTTCAGCAGGTCGCCAATCTGTCCCACCGGCGAGATAATGAGGCCGTCCACACTCCGGTTTTGCAACAGGCGGATGGCCTCAATCTCCGTCCGGGCGTCTTCCTGCGAGTCGCACAGAATAATCGAGTAGCCGCGCTTGCGCGCCTCAATCGTGACAAACCGCGCCACGCTGGAAAAAAAGCTGTTTGAAACATCGGGGATGATCAGGCCGATCGTATGGGTCTTCTTCAAGCGCAGGGAACTGGCGATCTGATTCGGAGCGAACCCCAGCCGGACGGCCTCGTCCTGCACCCGCTTTTCAGTCTTCTCGCTAATCCGATACTGCCGCGCTTTGCCGCTCAGCACGCGCGAAACGACCGACACCGAAATGCCCAGCTCCGCCGCAATACTCTTTAAAGATGCCGCCTTATTGTCGCCCATAGCCTACCCCTCCTAAGGGCAAACAGAAGACTCCGCAAGTTTCTCTTTCCTGGCGAGCATATCCTTATCCATCAGTCTGTATCGTCGTGTTCTGAAAAACCACGTAAAGCTCCTCCCCCTTGGCTCGGCGTAGTGAGGTGAGCGAATGCTCTGAAAATTACCAGCCCCTACGAAGAAAAAAAATGGCACGCGACGATAGGAAGGCACTGCCCCTCCCCCATTCAAACGAGCGCACGGTGCCACCAGGCAGCAACAGGCTACAGTTCAATACCATTGCATACTAAGATTTCGGTATACTTACAAATAACACATACATGACTTTTTTACCTTGTATTTTATCAATATAATGATAAAACCAAGCCATGAAAAGGGATGCGCTAAAGGATTTGGACAGCTGGTTTGATCGAAAAAACCGCAAACCCTTGATCATTCGAGGGGCTCGGCAGGTTGGAAAAACCTCGCTGGTTCGAATGCTTGCGGAGAGCCGCTGCGAACACCTAGTGGAAATCAATTTCGATCTGAATCCGGAAAAGTCAGCACTCTTTGCTTCGCGAGATATAGAGCAGATTATCCGACTGCTTGAGGTCGATTTGGATGCCGATATCGTTCCTGGAACAACGCTGCTTTTTCTGGACGAAATCCAGAGCGCTCCGGAGGTGATTCCGCTACTTCGGTATTTCTACGAAAAGATGCCAGCATTGCATGTGATCGCGGCGGGCTCTCTGCTGGAATTTGTTCTAGCGGAGCATACGTTTTCGATGCCGGTTGGACGAATCGAATATCTATTCATGGGGCCGATGAATTTCTCGGAGTTCCTAGCAGCCAACGGCAAGGAAAAGTTGCGCGGTCTTTTAGCGGACTACCAGCTGGGCGATCCCCTACCGCAGTCGATTCATGAAACTTTACTGGGGCTGCTTAAGATGTATTGCATTGTAGGGGGCATGCCAGCGGCGGTAAAGGCCTACGCTCAGGGCGGTGATCTTCGTCTTGCGACAAGAGAGCAGAGTTCCATTTTACAGACTTATCGCGATGACTTTTCAAAATACGGGAACCGGATAAATACTCGGCTACTCGGAACCGTCTTCACCGCAATCCCTCGTCTGGTGGGGCAAAAGATTAAATATGTAAATATTGATCGAAACGAGCGGGCTAAGCCGCTGGCCGACTGCATAGATATGCTGGAAATGGCGCGGGTCATTTATAGTGTGGCGCACTCTACTGGGAATGGAATCCCTCTGGGAGCTGAAACCAATGCAAAAGATCGCAAGCCGTTATTTTTGGATGTGGGATTGCTCTGTTGCGCATTGGGATTGAAGGCGACGGATCTTCATCAGGCGGAGAGCTTAATTCTCGTAAACAGCGGAGCGGTTGCCGAACAGTTTGCTGGCCAGCACCTGCTCTATAGCGGGGAGAGTTACGCCGAGCCAAAACTTTACTACTGGAACCGAGAGCAGCGCAGTGCTTCATCGGAGGTCGATTACCTGCTCGCCCATGGGTCGCAGGTTGTCCCGGTTGAAATCAAAGCCGGAAAAGTCGGATCGCTGAAATCCCTTCATGTCTTTGCAGCGGAAAAAGGGAGCGCCCGAGCGGTTCGATTTAATACCGACATTCCGAGCCGTTGCATGGTTTCATCCGCCGTCGCGTCCATGCAGCCAGAGCCGTTTGAATTGATTTCGTTGCCGCTCTATCTGATTGGCGAAACGAACCGCCTGCTTGATTAACAGGCCAGCGCAATTCTCCGTGTCATCCGTGTTCATCTGCCCTCTCGACTGCCCCTTCCCCAACATCGCCCGACACGTCCGCCGTAGTCTCGGCGAAGGAGGAAGGGCCCTTTAGTATGCCCTTGGGTGCTAGCGTAGCGGTTGTGAAATTAGGTCCATCGAGGGCGGCTCTTTGCTCGCAAGAAATCAGTGTTCAACCCTTCCAAAATCACAAAACATGATGCGCGGCAGTATATAAGGATATGCTTAGAAAGGAGGGGAGTTTTTAAGCTGCTCCACTGACCAAAAGCAGGTAGATTAAAGCTCCTCCCCTGCGAAGGGGAGGTGGCTCGGTCTGCCGAGACGGAGGGGTTTCGCGGTCATTTAAGTCAAGGCGGTAAAATCGCTCAGGCTCTGCGGAGAACCCTTCCGTCTCGCTTCGCGATCCACCTTCCCTGGTAAGGGAAGGTGCTATTTACTGCGAACTTCACGCCAATCAGACTTATGTAGAAGGATATGCTGCTAAGGAGAGGTGGTGAAATGCCCTTTGGGTGCTCGGTCCGTGGATTCGACAAGCTCACCCCCCTGAGCCTGTCGAAGGGCCGAGACGGAGGGATTATTTATTGTTGGGCTTTATTATGTAGCTCTCAAAGGTTTTCTTAAAATGGATGTTAAGTAAGCTCTTCTTCAAAAAGGCCCATGGCAATCCTTTGAACTCATATGTGAGCTGTGATTGCTCTGGGCCAAAGTCAGTGATGTTACCTTCTGCTGTGATCCATCCGGTTGGGCCAAGACCTATAACAAAAGTGGTTTCCCTTTCTCGCTCATGAACATTTCCATAACACGCAGTTTCATCAAGGGCTTTGAAGGCAGAACTAGAGACCGTGCGCAAACTACTCTCAAGAAGGTCTGTTGCCTTGGTTCGTGAGAGTGAAAGGGTAATGTTTTTCTTCTTCATATTTATATTCTCAGGGTTGGCCCTTGTTCCATTTCATGAATCGATCCGTCACTCCGCTTGCTTCACTCGTGCCGGACTCACCGCTGCGGTTCGCGGGGGTGCCGGGGGTCCGCCCAGCCGCTCGCGCATGTACGCGTCGGCGCGGACGGCGGCCTTGCCGCCCGCTCCGGACACGCCGTGGTTGCCGCCCTTGACCACCTGCAGCTCCACCGGGACGCCGGCCTTCTTCAGAGCGGCCTCGAGAACCTGCGCGTGTTCGACGGGTACAACCCGATCCGCGTCGCCGTGCACGATGAGCATCGGTGGATCGTCCGCGCTGACGAAACTCACGGGCGAAACGTCCTTGATGCGGTCGGCCGCCATCTCGCTGGCCGGCGTGCCGGGTTTGTAGCCGATCAACTGCCGGAAGGCGGGATGCCCATGCTCGATCCGGCTCAGCAGCCCCCAGTCGGTCGGTCCCGCGAAGGGGATGGCAAACAGCACCCGCGAACTCTGCCGTTCCACCGGAACCTCGGAGGCGGGTTTCGCCACATCGTCCTGCAGCGCCATGTAGGCGGACAAGTGCCCGCCCGCCGATCCGCCCGTCACGCCGATCCGCTTGGGATCGATATTCCATTTCTTCGCATGCTGTCGCACGAACTGGATGGCCCGGGCGCAGTCGTCGACCTGGGCGGGATGCACCGCCACGTCGGTGAAGCGGTATTCCACGGACACCACCGCCAGCCAGCCTTCGGCATGAGCCTTGAGCAGAAAGCCGGGCACGTGCTTCTTCGATCCGCCCCGCCAGCCCCCGCCGTGAATGAACACCATAGCCGGCGCGGGTTTCCCGGACTTCGCCAGGTACACATCGAATTTCTGGGCTGCGTGATCATCGTCGTAGGCGATGTCCTTGAGGACTTCTTCCGCGCCCTGGACGAAGCCCGCGGACAGGAAGATTACGGATAACACACGAAACGCCAACCCACTCATGATCTCTGTAGCCATTCTCATAATTCCATGTCCTCTATATTCGGTGCTAAGGGCAGTGTCATTGAATAGTCCAAGTCGAACCTGCTGGAAGGGCGGTCCCAGAATTTGTCGAGTGCGGGGTTGTAGGTGTAGATGCTGATCTGGTTCGCCTCCGGCTGAAAGACCATGTAGCGCAGCCATGATTCTCCCCCGTTATGGCAGCCCTGATAGTCGCTCAAAATCTGGTGGACCGGGTTGCCATGATCTCCGGCGGAGGTAAGAACCGCCTCTCCACCGTAATGACCGCAGAGAACCATGAACATATTCGGGTGCTTCTTGACGAACTTTTGCCACATCTGCTCGCCGTTGTTGCCTTTGAGTTTCAACACGTTGGTGGCTCTCTTGCTGTTGGGTAGCAGGTAGTCGTGAGTGAGGGCAATGACACGGTGGTCTGGATACTCGGCCACGATTTGGTTGGCCCAATCCAGCACTTCGTCGCGCGGGTGGTACTCAAGCGCGACAATCATAAATTTCATCCCAGCGGCCTCGAAGTGATACCAGGAATTGTCATGGCGATCCGGATCGAAGGTGCCGCCAAACTCGCATCGTTTTGCAAATTTCTCACGGGGGAAGTAGGTGTTGAAATGAGTGGTGCGGTTGACACCGATATTGCAGCCATACTGATTGTCCGCCTTCTCGTAGCCCATGTCATGGTTTCCCAGGCACATGCAATAAGGCACTGTCCCGTCTAAAATCGACATGGCTTCCTTGGCAATGGCCCATTCCTCGGGGGCGTCGGTCTGCACGATATCTCCTTCGTGGACGAGAAAAGCGATATTGAGTCGCTCCTGATTGTCGCGCACCCATTCCGTTTGCGCAAAGAAGTAGCGCCGCAAGTCTCCATTGCCCCACGCATCAGCTAGCTTGTGCCGTGTATCACAGTAGAACTGGGTGTCAGGCAAAACCGCGATGGTGAAGGGCTCCGTTGTCTGGACTAAAGGCTCCGCTGCCTCAGGGTTCTGCCTCGTCGCGCAACCGGTCAGCACGGTGAGCATGGCTAGGGTAAGTATCTTTCTCATGTCTTATTTTCTTTCTTGGTGAACGGAGAGGCTATGCATAGATGAGCGCAGCGAAATCTATTGTCATATGCCGCCTGGATATATCTGTGCACTCGCCCAAATGGTTCGGATGTGCGGCATTTCCCCTCAAGGCCATGCCCGCACAGAACAGCAAAATCAGTTGCAATAAAATCCGAAACCCCATCCACCACTTATTTCGCACTATTACACGAACAGCAACCACTGACTCAGCCTAGGTTCAATTTTCTCGTCGCGGTGACACCCACCGGATTTCCAGTGCATTAAGGGCCTCTTCGTTGTCGGCGATGGCTTCGCGACAGTGGGCGGAGCAAACACAGCAGTCATCGGGCTGGAATTCTAAAGATGCCCTTGATGTTTACAGGATTAGTCGCAGCAATTTGGATATGAGTTTTGGCTTTAATCCCAGCACCTGGGTAAAGTTCTTCGCCTTCGGAAAACGCACCTCGGACAGTTTCATATGATTCCAACCCTCTCGCTTCACGGGCCTCATGGACATGATTAATAACGGCACAATCAAGGTTCCGATGAAGTAAGTCTCCATCGTGTGAGTTTGCTTTCTCATTTCGAGGTAAAGTCAGGCCGGCTACTTCGCAAATAGAAGCTAGACTATGATAAGATTCCCTCAGTATTCCAAGTGATGTGGATTCAGTCAGATCCAAACAATTCCCCAGATCAATGATGGCCCCCACCGCAAAGGGATCCTTAATTTTTGATTTCGGCCTTTTAGCCTGCGTCCTAGCCCATTCAAGCGCCCGTTTTGGGTTATTCTCCCAAAAGTAGATACCGTGCCCTAACCAATCATCCTCATTCTTACTGCCAACAAAAGTCTCTCGTCCAGCGAGAAGCGCTTCGCCGACTGAGCGATCACATCCGTGATACCCCAGAACAAATGCGCCCATTTTCATCGGCTATAGCGACGGGTCAATTTGCCACCTTTAGTCATGTATCCACTTTTAATGAGGTAAGCGCGGGCAGTCGCCTTAGAGGCAGTAATCTTCTTTGTTGCCTCCTTGATAGCAGCAATCTCTTGTGCGACTTCCTCACTACTACGACTGGGTAAAATGACTGTCATAATTCAAAGATGCTCTCAAACTTGATCATTTTCAAGCTGTTTTTGAGATGCCACGACGAGAGCCTAGCCCTTAAGCGCTTTCGAAGAAAGCAACAGTCGCCGGATACCGTAGAGGCTACTCAGCCCTGTAGCACGGCGTGCGAAAGGGCTTGAGTATGCTGACTGGACATCCCCAAGGACTGGCCAGTATCGTTCGGCTGGTTCAGGTACTTCAGGTTACTATCCATTCGTTTCATTTGAAGTGTTCAGAGTGGTTAGAATTTGGATTCCTTCAACATTATTTCCACTGAGTCCAGCAGAGCTGGACGGAGCGCGAAAGCGCGTAGATGGCGAACCGCCCCGAAGGGGTGATGAACCGGGTGCCCTTTGGGCAGGTAAAGAACAGACCGCCGCGTAAAGGACTTGGGGCTTCGGTGAAAAAATCTAGGTTCTTTTTCTCTGGATACCATTTGCGATGATCGATTACATTAAAAATGCCTCCTCCCCAACCTCGCCCGGTTTGTCCGGCGTCTGCGTCCTGCATAGCTTGAAAAGCGACGTGGGAAGCCTCCACGCAGACGCGAATTCTAGTTTCGGGTATTTTTCGAACTACGTGCGTTCTTAATTTCTTTCTCGCCACGAATGATGCGAGACTTGCCACCGTAAAAACGGACATAGTCTTTCAACTGCTTTTCGGCCTGCTTCGAGAAGGCTTCATCGTCCGCTAAAAAGAGCACCACGTTGAGCGAGGGAATCGGCCGATCCTGATCGCCATATAATACCTGATTCAACTGCTTGAAATATCTAGCCACATCCCTGGGATCGACTAAGGGATTGGGCGTATGACCGGGGTGCCAAACTTCCCACCCCATGCCCAGCTCCTGCACTGCGGTATAGACACCATGACGACGATCCAGCACGCGTGGCGGCATGCCCTGCTTCGCACGTTCTGCATTTTGCTTTGCCAGCTCGGCTTTAATACGCGCCTCCATTTGAGGCACCTCTAATTTATGCTCGGCCAGCTGTTTGATATACTTCCGATCACTGATCTTTTTATCCCAGTCCTTTTGCTCCTTGTCGTTCATCTTGCGGCGCACCGCCTCGAAGCCTTGATGATAGCCGGTAATAAAGAACACCGCATCAATCCCCTGCTCCAAGGCGGTCTGGGTAATAAATCCGGTATCATTCCCACGGAAGCTGATTGGCAAGGCGTCGTTGACGGGATCATCGGCAAGCGTCGGCAAATCCGGACGCGCCGCACCGCGCACACCTTCAAGGCCGGGATTATTTGCATTTGAATTGATCGGCGTGATCCACTGAATCAATTGCTGGTGCACATCCGCCCCGGCAGAGGCCAAGCGCGGCTTAAACAGCATGGTCTTATTACGGTCGTGCAGCATCACATTAAACAAAGTGCCCGCCGACAGGTTACCCACCATATCGGTGATCTCGTCTTTGATCACCTGATAACTATTCAGACCGCCCTTCTTATCGGTCACCATCTGCCGATTGGTATCGATCACAAACAAGATACGCTCCGCACGCGTCTTCAGGCCGAAGACGCTGACATTGGAAAGCCCCATGCCGATCGAACCGCTAGTGCCTCCGAGCAGACTGCCGCCCCCGCCGATCCCACCGAGCCCCTCGCTCACGGTAAACGAATCGCCCATATTCGGCAGATTCACATCGACACTGGCCACCGCAATATTGTCAACCGGACGCATCGTCAGACTCTGCGACTGCATCTTCGGCGCCTGCTGTTGCTTGATCTGCACCTTCACTTCTTGCGGCGGTTCGACCTCTTCCACCGCAGGTGGCTCTTCAAACTGCGCATCCTCTTGAATGACGATATTGGCCACCGTGATAATGCCAGCAATAAAGCCTGCGATGACATGAATGCCGACACTGATGACGATGACTTTCATCAACAGCGGGTTCATCTTCTTTTTTTGAGTGGGAGGGAGCATATCTAAAACGACAGAGATGGAGTATTATCAGTATAAGTAACCAAGCGATGAAACCCAGAACTCTACTCGCCACTTATTTCGCAATATTACACAAATAGCAATCACTGATTCAGCCTAGGTTCAATTTTCTCGTCGCGGTGACGAGCACCGGATCGCTGAAATCACATGGCCGATCACACCGACTGGCGTATAAGGTTAGACACATCTCTGTATCTTCTGATTTACGCTATAAATGAACAACCTAAAGCTCCTCCCCCTTGGCTCGGCGCAGCTCGGTCAGAGCGAAGACGGCTGCTAAGCATATCCTTCTACATATTTTTGGATTATTAAGTTAACGTCAGTTGTGCACTATTTTAAGCTCCTCCCCAGCCAAGGGGAGGTGGCTCGGTCTGCCGAGACGGAGGGGTTCTCACTGTCATTTGGGGCAAGCTGCCAAACAATGCTTAGGCTCGGCTTTTTAACCACCCGCTATCGCTGGAGACACGGAGGCACGGAGCAGGGAGAGAGTTAGGAGTGGGGATTGTTGCCGCGTCTTCAACGCTCCGTGCCTCCGTGTCTCAAGCAACCGCAGGGCGCGGGTGGTTAAAAATTGCTTCGCCATCTGCCGCGGACCTCCATCATGTGCGGGACAACTCATTGCATTACCAAAATTTGATAATCCAAATATATGTAGAAGGATATGCTGCGAAAGGGAGGTGGCTCGGTCTGCCGAGACGGAGGGGTTTTCGCTGTAATTTGCGTCGAGCTGCTAAATAATGCTCAGGCTGGGCAGAGAACCCTTCCGTCTCGCTCCGCGATCCACCTTCCCTTGGTAAGGGAAGGAGCTTCATTGTCATCAATTCACACCCCTCCTGACTTATCTATAAGGATATGCTCGGCAGACCGAGCCACCCCTCCTTAAAAATGAGGGGAGTTTTTAAGCTGTTCCACTTACGAAGAGAAGTTAGATTCAGGCTTCGAAAAGCATAACGGAGCCGCTAGAATTCCCATCGCTTTGAGTTGGTATTCATAAGCCCAGTCCTTACCTTCAGAGCGAAACCCGAGAGGGCCGTAACGCACCCAATCGTTACGATATTGATCGGTGTTGTGGACACTTCCGAATGCGTTCACACGATTACCATAAACGCGAAGCGTCAAAACCTCCCCTGCGTTAAATTCCGCCAGCTCAATTTCATAAGGAGGGAACGGTGCCGAATCGATGAGCTTAGCATCCTTAAAGGCTTCCAGTAAGGCTCCCTTATAGAATGGAATACGAATCGAAGAAAGTGGCGTATCTGGCACTCGGATCTTGTAGTCGATATTACCCGCGTAGAATGGCAGACCGTACTGCGCATAGTCTCCGTAAGGCAGTGTTTTCGGCAGCGCGGTGACAACTCCGCGCGAGCCTTCGAGCCGAACCCCAAACCCGCCCAGCAGATAGAGCCACTCTAGGTCGGTTTTACGGGTATACGGAATCCGGATGCGTAGCGTGTTGCTGCCTTTAATAACCATCGACAACGCAACCTTGCGGATGCAGTGATCCACCCACCAACCAGTGTCGACATCAGATGGAACGATCTCGCCATTCAATTCGATTTCGACAGAAGCCGGATCTTCAATCGCCAATTCGCAACCGGCACACTCGATTTCGGATTCAAAATCAATCTCCAGCACCAAGGTTCCAAGAACGGGCGCCGGCTCGGTATCAGCCCAGGGTTGGCACCCCAATCCGTTCCGTGCAATGAGCCCGAGTTTTGTCCGCAGCTTGCCATCAAGACGCAGCATCTCCTCGCGCTCTTCCAACGGCCCATCGTTCCAACTCCAGCGCGCCTGATCGAGCAGCAGCACATTCGGCTCGTCCAGCGCATAGGATTCCGCTGCGGGCAACACGCCACACTCAATGGCCTCAGGCTGCTCGACGACAGCCTGCTCTGTTTTGCCGGGGCGCAGCGACAGCAACAGGCTTGCGGCAGGATGCAAGGTGGTGCAGATGTGTGTCTTCCCACGGCTGTAGGTGCTGGCGATTTCGGAGGTCGCGCCAGAATGCGTATCGAGTTCTTGGCAAATCCATTCGCCGGCGATTTGTAGCACCATGTTTTCGCGGCTCTCGATCCGGCCCGTATTGCAGACAAATAAAATCCGTTCGTCCCCGTCCTGACGAAACTGATGCATCAAGTCTTGCGCAGGCGTGCCGTCCTCATTCAACGCACGCAGATTGCGCACCCCTTCGAGTTCCGACAAAACACCCTGTTCAGAGAACTCAGCACGCTGCGCACGAAGCGCCAAATCGGCCGGACGGCTGGAAGGTTGTGCATCGACTAGGGTCGGCACCTCGCCAACAAATACTAATTTACCACCGGCATCGGCGAAGCGCTCCAAGCGCTCCAAAGTCGATTGACGGATGGTGCGCATACCGGGAACCAGCACCACTTCGTAATTCATTTCACCGACCGGCAGGGTTTCGCCAACGTCTGCCAAATCACACTGCACCGGCAGCAGCGATTCACAGATCAAGTCGTAATCGACCAGGCCGAAGAGCAGTGTCGCATTCATCTCATGAAAGCGGCGATCACGCTCTGCACGCTCCGCACCCGTCTGAACGGAGGGTCCATAGGCCAGCCAGAAAGACTCAACCGGATGAATGACACCGACGCGCACCAGCGGACCGCCAGTGGTCAGCGCCACATTCACGCGAGCGAAATGATCTTCTACCAGCGAGTAGCGTTCGAACCAGGGCACCTGATAGCCGATGGAGGCCGGATAGTCGCGCTTAGCCTCACCTTTCATCGAAACCCATGTCAGGTGATGGACGCGTAGCACCACACCCAAAGCTGCTTGCCAGTCGCCCTGCCCTTTGTGCCCCATGAAATCGAAATCCCAATTAGTGACGCCATAGAGCTCACTCATAATTCCACGCGCACCTTGTTGCCGGGCGGCACTCTGTGCCTGCTTTGCGGTGGTGAATTCAAGATCGTCATTCAGGATATCAATGCCAGGCAGATCGTAATGGATGTAGGAACGCATCGCCTCGCCGGTCGAACTGGTCTGGCTGGAAAGCGAACCTTCATTCATCACATGGCCCGTCAGCTGCAGGTTGTTTTCACGACACCATTTACCAATCACCCCCGAATAGTTATGCGCAAAAAGGTCGGCCACCAGATCGTGGTAGCGGTAGCGGATCACAGACGCCTGTGCGTCTGGCAATTCCCAGAACAGTTCCGGCAAATGGTCGAGCAGTTCGCTGTCGTAGCGGTTGAAAAATTCACCAGGGAGCTCGTCGGTAAACGGAAGAATGCGATCCTCAAGAGCCTCAGGAGATGAAAAGAACTGTTTACCGGCAAACTGTGGTTCGTCGGTAAAAATACCGGGAACGGTTTTACCAAACTCCGACCCTACCGCTTCTTTGTAACGCTCGTGGGTGGTTTCCAAAAAACGCTCGGTCGCTTCTTTCTTCAACGTGTTGACATAGGTTTGTCCGTTGAACCAAGCCGCAGGCATCGCCTTTTCCAAATAGGCATACCAGATCGTGTGACCTGAGGACGGAGATAGCGCCTCGTCATCCTCTAGTCGACGACCTTCAGCCAAGCAGCCCTCCGCGTCGAGCGTGACCGCATAGCGTGCCAGCAGCTCACCGTTCTCAGAGCGGGCGGCGTTCGCGTTTGGCATGTTGGCTTCGGCGATTTCCACCGTCCCATAGGGGCACGTGGTAAAGAGCAGCGACTGCATGCGGTAGTCCGGATTTTCCGTGACCAGCCCTCCACCAAAGCCGGATGGCCAACGATCTTCGTCGTAGAGCCAGGCCTTCATGTCTTCAGCGACGGCCTTATCGACTGAGGCCTTCACACAGTCCATGAATTCTTCGCCAAGATAGGGAGTATCCAAGCCGGTACGGCAGTGAATATGAAATCCACCGATGCCCATTTCCTGATACACATCAATCTGCCGCAGCAATTCTTCCTGCTCCAGCTTGCAGTTCCACGACCAGAGCGGTGCTCCGCGAAATTCAGAGGACGGGTTTTTAAATGTAGATTGATTCATGTTAAATGTAGCTTATTTAAAATTGTGAGCTAATAGAATTGTATTGATGAATACTTAAGTCGCAGCTGACTCAGCACACCTTGTTCACTTCGATTCCGAGTAGAGCGGCCAATTTTTCGATTTTATTGCCGATATGCCCCACGCCGATCGCGCAGTGATGCGATGGCCCGCCCTTGGACCAGTCGTTCATAAAGCCTTTGGCGCTGATGCTGAATTTATAACGACTGTTGGTATTGCCAATTTGCATGATCGGCCCCGGCACCGATTCGCCCTCGGCCACCTGCAAGGAGACGGATCCGTCACGATGCTGCACCACGGAAAGCAAGGTAACAGGACCATTCTGCACCGTCATCTGAATCGACAGCCCCTTGCCCGGCTTGCCGTGATAGACCGATAGTGGCACGAGACCGACGCGGCCTTCTGCGATGGCAAAGTGCGCCGGGCCGTCGTGACCAAGATAGACGACATCATCGACAAAGTCGGAGAGATAAAATTCGGAGAACGAGCCGCCGACGCCGATCAAATTTTGCATCTCTTTTGAGTTTTCTCCACTGATTGAGATCGCCTCATCACCTTTGAATGCATTGATGTTGTTACCTGTAATGAGATTGTTATTACAACCCTCACCTTCCTTGATTGCAGGATCCATTCTTAGGATATGTGGCCAGCTAAATAAGGCATTTCCATTGACGGTAAGTCCTTGTGTTGTTCCTTCCAGGAGGATTCCGGACTTTCTGTATTTGTCTCTATCAAAATCAGGTTTGGGACTCCTGAAGAAAGCCATTTTCGGATGCGCCCCGCCCTCCTTTATATTTTTACTGCCTGAGTCAATTACGTTGTTCACTGAAACGGTGCCCCAGAGTACATTTCTGAGAACAATGCCGTGCCCTTCATGCCAGCAGAAAATATTGCTCGATATGTTGATTTCATGAGAGTCCTCAACCACAACGGCATCTCCCTTGATTTGGAAAGTACGACATCCCGAGATCAAATTACTGCAACTAAAGTTTTTAATGTTAATGGCGCACGGAAAGCTGTGCACAAAAGAGCAACCGATAATGTTTACGACAGTTGCAAAGTCACATTCGAGGCCTTTTCCGCCCCCGAACATGTTACAGTTTGAGATAGTGCAGGGAATGAAGTCGCCAGCCTTTCCTTTAATATCTAATCGCTCAAACTTGACATTGGCTTCCATGTTCCCAGCCAAATCACAACTGGTAACATCACAGAACGCGCAGCTGGTGTGGATATGTATTCCAAATTTCAAGAACCCCTTAACAAAGGCGTTTGAAATTTTACAATTACTACAGCAGTTCAAGTTAATCCCGGTATGACTACTTTGAGTCGCTTCAGGTTTAATGGTCACGCTACTAATGGAAGCCCCCTCGATCTCAGTTCCAACAATGCCCATGCCCTCTTCATTGCTTGCACTGACAAGTAGTATTGAATTTTTCCCACTCCCTCTCAATGAAACGTTGCTTTGCAGCTGTATCGGCCGCCCCAGCTGGTAGACGCCTCTGTGGAAATAAATTTCTCCTCCGATTTCATCGAAACCACCTTGTATCGACTCAATCAGATCAACAAGATCTTGCCCTTCGAAAAGGATGTTTCGCTTGATCGCGCCCATGACGTAGTAGGTGTCATTTTCGCAGTATATTTCACAATTGCTATTGATCGAATCAGTATTTTGGGTGCTCATAGTATTAAGGCCGTCTTGACGGCGGGGGTTAAGTTGTTTCGTAATTTTCCACCACTGCCGTCCAGTTAAGGAAAGGTTGAGATCTTGTAAGCGAACAGTGATACTACTCTTTACTGATGCATAAGAGAATGGACATTCACACGAACACATAGACAAAAGTAAGATAAAGGATATAAATGTTACTCCAGCCACACGAAGTCATTCCAGATATAAGAATAATCAATTACTTCAGCATCCAGAGTAACAACAATTCCTGGGGACCGAGACGCATGTCCGATTTTGAACTCATTCTAATTGTAAGTGGATTTTTCACCTACACGGCCAATGAAACGACACATACCCTTGAGCCCGGCGATGTTCTCTGCATCTACCCGGAGCAGTTGCATTGCTTAACTTACAATAACGGTTCTGCAAGAAATCCGGTAATTAGCAGCATACACTTGGAACTCTATCCAGGACTTTCATATTCCGCGAATGATTATGAACTGGCCGTAAAACCTGAAATGATCGCTAAAACTGCGAGCAACCCGGAAATCCATGCGCTCTTTCAGAGGTCATCCAAACTATTTAATCAGCGTCATAGTAAATACAGTGATGAACTACTAAAGACGATGCTGCGTGAGTTGTGGATACGATTATCTGAATTCTGGGAGAACGGCGGCTTGTTGCACCAGACCTTGCGAATGAAGAATATGCTGAAATTTATTGATCAGAATCTGACGGGAACAATTTCACGCACCGAAATTGCACGAGAGTTTGAACTCACTCCTGAACATGTGAATGCGATCTTCAAAAAAGAGCTGAATACGACTCCGGTACAATATATAAAACGGCAGCGCGTACAACAGGCTTGTTACTACCTGATAGAGGAGGGCCGCAGCGTCAAAGAGACCGCGATGCTGGTCGGTTATGAAGATGAATTCTACTTTTCTAAAGTGTTCAAACAGATCACCGGACGATCACCGAGCGAAGCCAGCAATAAGAAGCGCACAGTCACATTATAAATGACGAAGAACCAGATTTTTAACCGTTAATGAACGTCCATGAACGTGAATAACAATTAGAAGGAATCATAAAGGAATGAAACGACTCTCTATCAGCACATGCCTTGTTGCAGCGATATGTCTCTCATGGATGCCAGCCTTGGCCCATGATCAACACGACGGGCGTCGTCACTGGGAGATTCCCAGCAAAGACCCGGATCGGATTATTCTCACCTTTCACGGTGACTCCTCAACCAGTAGGGCCGTGACCTGGCGTACAGACAACACGGTGTCGGCTGCTGTTGCGCAAATCGCCGAAGCAACAGTGAATTCCACATTTCAGGAGCATGCCCGTGAGATTGTTGCCGTCACCGAGCCACTGGATCTTGGTCTTCGTCAAGTGAATGCGCCCTTGGTGGTCCACCATCACAGTGTGATATTTGAGGGCTTGAACCCCGATACGCTGTATGCCTATCGCGTTGGAGATGGCGAGTCCATCTGGTCGGAGTGGATTCAATTCCGTACGGCGAAGGCGGGTTACGCCAAGACCAAATTCGTCTATTTTGGCGATGCGCAGAATGACCTTCACGCACATTGGTCCAGAGTGATTCGAATGGCCTATCAAACGGCCCCGGATTCCGCGTTTGCCATTCATGCGGGAGACCTCGTGAATTTGGCACACCGTGATCGGGAGTGGGCCGAATGGTTTCAAGCCGGTAGCTTTATCCATCGACAGTGGACATCGATCCCCGTGGTGGGGAACCATGAATACTGGGACCCCCACGACCCACACAAACTATCGATTCAGTGGCGACCACAGTTCACCTTGCCTGTCGAGGAACAATTGCCGCAAGAACTGCATGAGACCGCCTATACGGTGGATTATCAGGATATACGAATCATTGTCCTGAATTCCCATCGGCCGGTGGAGGAACAGACCCGCTATTTGGAGGAGAAGCTGATGAATTGCACCGCGAAATGGAAGATTCTTACTTGCCATAACTCAGTGTTTTCGCCCGCTGCGGGGCGAAATTTCCAATTTGCCCGGGACCACTGGAAACCTTTGCTCGACAAGTATGGTGTCGACCTTGTGCTCAATGGACATGACCACACCTACGCGCGCGGACATGTTCCCGTTCGCACAACGGATGGGGAGAATCCGAGAAAACTTGGGACTGTTTACGTGACTTCTGTCAGTGGGCCGAAACAATATAGTTTCAATCTCGAGCAGATAAAGACCTATGCAGATGAGGGCTACCAGCTGGACCAAGCTGCGAACCAGACACAGTTCTTTCAGGTCATCACCGTGGAAGACAGCACCTTGGTTTATGTGGCCTATACCGTCTTGGGAGAAGAGTATGATCGAGCCATCATTACTAAGGATTTCGCCACCGGAGAAAAGACGCTAAAATAGAACATTGATTGGTCGCCTGTTGCTGCTCTGAAACAAGGTTCAACCACCCTCACCTTCGACGATGGGTGCAGTCGCAATTCCCTTCGCGGGCTTAAAAAGAAACACCG
>Ga0209119_1002185_pt1 | contig 18254 bp, 12 predicted proteins | sample COG_03_FD_184747 | JGI IMG/M metagenome (GOLD analysis project Ga0209119, IMG submission 184747) | Pelagic Microbial community sample from North Sea - COGITO 998_met_03 (SPAdes) (version 2) | ecosystem: Environmental > Aquatic > Marine > Neritic zone/Coastal water | place: Helgoland, sampling... | reverse complement strand
GCAATTTTAAAGCCATCAGTAGTTTCTACCATGGTTTTTAAACGGGTTTTTCCCTCTTCAGATAGCTTATACGAGGAGAGTAAAATACAATAACTTTGGTCTGCTCCTCTTCCTACTCTTCCTCTTAATTGATGCAATTGCGACAAACCAAAACGCTCTGAACTCTCTATAATCATGACACTTGCATTGGGTACATTAACACCGACTTCAATAACAGTAGTGGCCACCATAATCTGAGTTTCCCCTTTAACAAAACGTTGCATTTCATATTCTTTGTCTGCCGGTTTCATCTGACCGTGAACAATACTTATTTGATAGTTTGGAGCTGGAAATTCGCGAGAAATACTCTCATAGCCATCCATTAAATCCTTATAATCCATTGCTTCCGATTCTTGAATTAAGGGATACACGACATAGATTTGTCTTCCTTTGTCAATTTCATCCTTCATAAACTTAAAAACCGACAATCGGTTGCGATCAAATCGATGCACTGTTTTGACCTCTTTTCTACCTGGAGGCAATTCATCAATCACAGAAATATCTAAATCTCCGTATACAGACATGGCTAAGGTTCTTGGAATTGGTGTGGCTGTCATCACCAAAATATGAGGGATAATCGTATTTTTTTTCCATAATTTGGATCGTTGTGCCACTCCAAATCGATGCTGCTCGTCGATAATTGCAATTCCTAAATTTTTAAATTTCACTTTATCTTCCAACAAAGCATGCGTCCCTATTAGAATGTTTAGGGTTCCGTCTTCTAAATTTTGATGAATTTCTCTTCGCTTTTTAACTTTTACAGACCCGGTCAATAAATCAACACGAAGGTCCATGCTCGTTAACAGCTCGGAAATGGCAAGATAATGTTGCATTGCTAAAATTTCTGTAGGCGCCATAATAGTAGCTTGAAAGCCATTGTCAATTGCCAAAAGCATCGACAACAAAGCAACGATGGTTTTTCCAGAACCAACATCTCCTTGTAAAAGTCTGTTCATTTGAGCTCCAGAAGCCACATCTTTTCGAATTTCTTTCAACACCCTCTTCTGAGCATTGGTTAACTCAAAAGGCAAATAATTGTCATAAAAAGTAGTAAAATGAGCACCAACATTTTTAAAAACAACGCCTTTAATCTTGGTTTTATTGATCAATTTTTTGGTCAACAACTCTAGTTGAATAAAGAATAACTCCTCAAATTTTAAACGATTTTGCGCTTTTGATAAATATTCTTGATTTTTTGGAAAATGAGCATTTAATAGGGCATCACGTTTAGAAATTAGGTGAAAGTTTCCAATTATTTCTGGTGATAAACTTTCTTGGATGTTCTCATAAAATTGTTGCAATACTTGCTGAACATAAGTTCGAATCATTTTATTAGAAACCCCAGAATTGGTTAATTTTTCTGTTGAAGGATATACCGGTTGCATTTTCGACTGTAATTTTTTTTTATATGCCGATACCTCTTCCATTTCTGGATGCGGAATGCTAAAACGTCCCTTGTAATGATTCAGCTTTCCGAAAACTACATAAGGTTCATTAATTTTAAGTGCCTCTTTAATCCATTTTTGCCCTTTAAACCATACCAACTCCATGGTTCCTGTGGCATCTTCAAAAGTAGCAACCAACCGACTGCCTCTTTTTTGAGCAACCGATTTTACCTTCGTAATTTTTCCAACAATTTGAACCTCGGAAGTATTGGGTTGTAGTTCTTTAACAGTATAAAAAGTAGTTTTATCGATGTATCGAAACGGGAAAAAATACAGTAAATCATTACAGGTTTTTATGCCCAATTCTGTATAGATAAGCGTAGCTCTTTGTACACTAACTCCTTTTAAATATGTAATAGGATAGGTTAAATTCAACTTTAAAAATATGAATAACGAAAATAACGAATTTGAGACTGAAATACGAACTATTTTTAGTTCTTTTCTTCCGCTAAAAATAAATCAAATAAAAATAAAAGAGAAAGCGTTAATTTTACCAACATAAAAAGGAGTGCTAAAAATATAAGTTATTGAAATTCAATATATTAACATAATTCATTCTTTTAAAAATAACTAAATAATCAAAACAATAATACCCTTTTTTTGATGTATATTTGCAACCCATTATTTTTTTTAAATGAGATTACATAGAAATTTAACTTTTGCTGTTGTAGATAGTATTAGAGACATCTTCAATGAAGGTGTATATGCTGATAAAGCCGTTGAAAAAGCCTTAAAACGCGATAAACGCTGGGGCGCAAGAGACCGCAAGTTTGTTGCAGAGACCATCTACGATATTGTCCGTTGGAATCGCTTGTATGCAGAAATTGCAGAAGTAAAGCTCCCTTTTGATAGAGACAATATTTGGAGATTATTCTCTGTTTGGTGTATTTTAAGAGGCATTGCGTTACCTGATTGGAATCAAATTGGGAATGTACCAGAAAGAAAAATAAAAGGTCGTTTTGATGAATTATCCAGAACTAGAAAATTTAGAGAATCGATTCCTGACTGGATGGATGCTCTTTGTGTTGCTGAGTTAGGAGAAGATCTTTGGACCAAAGAAATTGCTGCACTCAACAAGCAAGCAAAGGTTATTTTAAGAACAAATACCTTAAATATTTCTAAAGAACTACTTCAAAAGAAGTTACAATCAGAAGAGGTAAATACCGAGTTTGTTCCGCATCACCCTGATGCTTTACTACTCCCAGAAAGAGCCAATGTTTTTAAAACAGCTGCTTTTCACAATGGATACTTCGAAGTACAAGATGCTTCCTCTCAGTTAGTGGCTGCATACCTTGAGGTAAAACCAGGCATGAAAGTAGTAGACACTTGTGCAGGTGCCGGTGGTAAAACACTGCATCTTTCTGCTTTAATGGAAAACAAAGGGCAAATTATTGCCATGGACATTTACGAAAGTAAACTACGTAAATTAAAAGCGAGGGCAAAAAGAAACAAGGCGCATAATATTGATATGCGGGTTATTGATTCTACCAAACCAATTAAAAAACTACATGGTAAAGCAGATCGAGTTTTGATTGATGCTCCTTGTTCTGGGTTGGGTGTGATTCGTAGAAACCCAGATTCTAAATGGAAACTACAACCAGAATTCATAGACAACATTAAAAAAGTACAACAAGAAATATTACAAAGTTATTCTAAAATGCTAAAGCCAGGTGGAAAAATGGTGTACGCTACCTGTTCAATATTACCTTCAGAAAATCAAAATCAAGTACAGACTTTCTTATCATCAGAAGCAGGTAAAGACTTTGTCTTTGTTTCAGATAAAAAAGTTTTGGCTCATATTTCTGGTTTCGACGGGTTTTATATGGCCCTTTTAGAAAGAAAATAGAGTACGATATATATTGCTGATATCGTGTTTTAAAATTAATGGAAAAGAGAATTTATATTTTAATTTAAAACTTAATATAAATGATCAAAAAAGGACTATTATTAATTTTTATTACCTCATTTTCAATTTCTTTTTCTCAAGAATCATACTATGATGATGTCGATTTAACCCTACACGGAGTAACACTTAAAGAAGCGTTGGCTTCTAAAATTATCGAAACTCACACCAACATATTACCCTATACTCCTGGAGTATGGGAGGCATCTAAAATAACGGATATCAATCCTGAAAACAGTGACGAAGTTATTCTAATTTATGGTTGGGAAAATGGTGTAGACCAGGACATTACCAATGACCGATCAAGAGATAATAGACTTCAAGATAGTGGGAATGGTGACTCCTTTGTATGGAACAGAGAACATGTTTTTTCAAAATCGTTGGCAAACCCTGTTTTAATTGGAGTAGGAAGTAGTAGAGGCCCAGGATCTGATGCACATAATTTACGCCCAGCCGATAGAACTAGAAACTCAACAAGAAATAATTTTAAATTTGCGTCTGGTCAAGGAAATTCAGACCGTTCTTCTGTAACCTATGTGGGGCCTCAAGGGCCAGAAACCAGAGGATGGTATCCTGGAGATGAATGGAAGGGCGATGTTGCCAGAATGATGATGTACATGTATCTTCGATATGGCGAACAGTGTTTACCAACCGCAGTAGGAGTTGGTAGCAGACAATTTACAGCGGACGACATGATCGATTTGTTCCTTCAATGGAATGTAGAAGATCCGGTTTCTGAATTTGAAAAAGGAAGAAATACCTATCATGAAAACACCACAAATACCTATGCACAAGGAAACAGAAATCCCTTTATAGACAACCCTTATTTAGCTACTAGAATTTGGGGTGGAGAATCTGCAGAAGACGTCTGGGGAAATTATACAAGTAGCGATACGGAAGCACCTAGCACACCTTCAAATGTTTCCGCTGGTAACCAAAGCCCGTCAACAATAGACATAACATGGACTGCTTCTACAGATAATATTGGAGTGACCCAATATCGTATTTATATCGATGCTGTTTTAACCGCTCAAACGGCTGAGGTAAATTTCAAAATCACCAATTTACAACCAGGTACTTCTTATAATATTCAAATAGAAGCAAGAGATCTTATCAATAACAAGTCTGAAAAAAGCAATCTTATCACGGCAACAACAACATCCGATACAACGGCTCCCTCTGTACCAACCAATATTACTGCGAGTAACATTTCTGGTACCGGATTTAAAATGAACTGGGATGCAGCCTCAGACGATACAGCTGTATCTGTTTACAACATTTTTGTAAATTCAATTCAGACAGCAACTACCTCTGAATTGTCTTATACTATAACGGGGTTAGCTCCTTCTACAACCTATCAAATTGCTATTTCTGCTGAAGATGCGGCTACTAATGAATCTGCTCAGAGCAACGCAGTAGCAATTACAACTACCAATGGAGGCTCGAATGGTATTGATGAATTATTTATTTCTGAATACGTAGAGCCTAAAAGTCTTGGTCATAATAAAGCCCTCGAAATCGTAAATTTAACCAGTGGTATCATCAACTTAGCTGGGTATTCAATAATGAGACAACCAAATGGTTCAGGTGATTGGGACAGAAGTAATGAACTTTTTTTAGACAGTGGCTCAACTAAAAGTTTAATAGCAGGAGATGTTTTTGTCATTATTAATGGAGCTTCAACCGTTCAAGCATTGATTGAAAATGCTGATTTGATTCATGAGAATAGTTCTCCAATGAGCTTTAATGGGAATGATCCTGTTGGTTTATTTAAGAATGGAGATTTATTAGATATTATTGGAGATTTTGATGGAGGTAGTCAGTTTTTTGCACAAGATATGACTCTCAGAAGAAAAGGAACTATTTCTAAGGCAAATACAAGGTTTGATACTTCTGAATGGGATATTTTAGCATCAAATACTTTTGATGGCATTGGAAGTCACAGCTCAACCTTGAGTTCAAAAAAGGACTCTTTTCAGGTCTTTAAAATGTTTCCAAATCCAGTTTATGGAGACCAGGTTAATTTTATTGTAAACGATGCTACAACAATTAACATCTACAATGTACTAGGGAAATTAGTTTCCACTTCAAAAATCACCAAAAATAGTAATGTCGTAAATATCTCAACATTAACCTCAGGAATTTATTTGGTAAAAATTCAATCAGAAAAACAGTACATTGCTAAAAAACTAATTAAAAATTAACCTCTAAGCCGTTATTTAAAAAAATCTGACTAATTATAAAAATATAAAAATGAAAAAAAAATTACTTGTAGTCTTTTTATTACTTAGCTTCATAGCTTCTGCACAAGAAGCCTATTACAATGATGTAGATGTCACCGCAGAAGGAATCGCCTTAAAAGAAAACTTGGCAACCAAAACCATCAATGCACATACAAATATTTTATCATATGGATGGGGTGCGTTTCAGGCTACAGATTTAAATCCTACGAATAGTTCTGAAGTTTTATTAATTTATGGTTATTCTAATTCTGGAAAAACTTCTAGAACAAGAGGTGTAAATCAAAATGGTGGCGGACAAGGAGATTGGAATCGTGAACACGTTTATCCAAAAGCAAAAGGAACACCAAATTTAGGTACATCAGGTCCTGGTGCAGATGGACATCATTTACGTCCTTCAGATGTAGCCTTTAATTCTGATAGAGGTAGTACAAAATTTTCCAATGGTACAGGTAATGCTGGAAACCAAAATAACGGTTGGTACCCTGGTGATGAATGGAAAGGGGATGTTGCCCGAATAATGATGTATATGTACATACGATATGGTGACCAATGTTTGCCAACAGGTGTTGGAATTGGAAGCTCAAGTGCTACTCCAGATGATATGATCGATCTATTTTTAAAATGGAATGTTGAAGACCCCGTTTCAGATTTTGAAAGACAACGAAATACTTATCATGATTCTCAGCAAACTTTTGCACAAGGAAATAGAAATCCGTTTATAGACAATGCCTATTTGGCTACAAGAATTTGGGGAGGTGATAATGCAATAGATTCATGGGGGCTTTATATTACTTCAGATACAGAAGCACCAACTGAACCTACAAACATCTCTTTAAGTGATTATACAACCACTAGTATAAATGCAAGTTGGACTGCCTCTTCAGATAACGTCGCAGTCACAAAATATGAAATTTATGCAAATGGTACTTTAAATGGAAACAGTTCAAACAATAATTACACCCTAACAAATCTAAATTCTGGCACTACTTATGCCATTACAATTTTAGCAAAAGATCTTGCTAGCAATCAATCTGAACAATCTACTGCTGTAAACGGAACTACTTTAACCGATACTACTCCACCAACAATTCCACAAAATGTAAGTATTTCGAATGAGACAGGTACTAGTTTTAAAATAACTTGGAATGCCTCCAATGATGATTCAGGAGTAACGGGTTATGATGTATTTATAAACGATGCTTTTAAAGAAACCTCAACAACCACAAGTTATACAGTTATCGGTTTAGATTCTGAAACAACTTACAGCGTAAGTGTATTGTCAAAAGATAGTGCTAATAATAAATCTGCAAAATCTCAAGCAATCAATGCAACAACTAAAGTGAGCTCATCAGAATGCGGTGCTGAAACTTTTGAAAAAATACCTGCCAATAGTAGTTCTTATAGTACTCTAAATTGGACCGGTGATGATGGTATTGATTGGACCGCTGTTAAATCTAGATCAGATCAAACATTAAACGGAAGAGCAATTACCATTGCACTTTTAAGAGACGGTGCAGAAGGATCTATGACTTCTGCTTCATTCGCTAATGGAATGGGGAGTCTAACTGCAACTACAAAACGTATTTATACGGGTGGTTCTGGCTCCTTAAATGTTTTAGTTAACGGAAATGTTATGGGTACATTACCATACAGTGACGAAGAGCAAACAACAACAATATATAATATTGACATCTCAGGAAATATAGAAATTAAAATTGAAAGAGCTAACCAAGAAGAAGATCGTGTTGTTATCGATGATCTAACCTGGACATGTTTTTCAGCTTTAAATACCAATGATCATAAGTTAAAGTCTTTTAACATCTACCCAAACCCAACAAACGGAAACACCTTGTTTTTTAATTTGACAAAAGATGCTCGTATAAATATTTACAATATTCTTGGCAAACTCGTTAAAACAGCTGAGGTTAAAGCATCAAATAATACGCTAGACATCGCTACCTTAAATAAGGGAATTTATATTTTAAAAATTAATAGTGGAGTTTATTTTACGACTAAAAAACTTCTCGTCAATTAGACTTAAATATGCATCATTAAAAAAAAGACTGTCTGCTAAAAGACAGTCTTTTTTTTTGTTTAAAAGATCGTGAATAACTACTTGATTTGAATAAAAATAATGCAACAAAATTAAAAGGAAAAAAGTAAATTTGCATCTTTAGAACAACACACAAATAACAAAACAAATGATTCATTTCTTTGGAAATACAAACAGTAAAATTTTTGCTGTTCAAACCACAAAAGAATTAACCGCCAAAACAATTTCTAAATTAACATGGCTATTTGCCAACGAACCCAAAATAGCAGCAACCACAATTGATGCTTTTTTTGTAGGTCCAAGAGCAGCTATGATTACTCCTTGGAGTACCAATGCGGTGGAAATCACTCAAAATATGGGGATCAAAGACATCGTTAGAATTGAGGAATTTAGAGCTGTTGCTGAAGATTTCACTGATTTTGATCCAATGATTTCTGAGAAATTCAACGGTTTACATCAAGAGTCATTTACAATCGATATTCAGCCAGAAGCGATTATAGATATTGAAGACATTGCAACGTTTAACAAGCTAGAAGGGTTGTCTTTAAGTGAGGAAGAAGTTGCCTACCTAGAAAGTGTTGCAACTAAAATTGGAAGAAAACTAACAGACTCCGAAGTATTTGGATTTAGCCAAGTAAACTCAGAGCACTGTCGTCATAAAATATTTAACGGAACTTTTGTTATTGATGGAGAAGAGCAACCCACTTCCCTATTTAAAATGATCAAAGAAACTTCGAAACAATTTCCGAACGATATTGTTTCGGCATATAAAGACAATGTCGCTTTTATCAAAGGCCCTAAAGTGGTTCAGTTTGCTCCTAAAACAGCAGACAAACCAGATTTTTATCAAACTGAAGATTTTAACTCTGTAATTTCAATAAAAGCAGAAACACACAACTTCCCTACCACAGTTGAGCCTTTTAACGGAGCCGCAACAGGTGCTGGAGGAGAAATTAGAGATCGGCTTGCTGGTGGAAAAGGATCGTTACCATTAGCAGGAACAGCCGTGTATATGACTTCCTATTCTCGTTTAGAAGAAAAAAGGTATTGGGAAAATAAATTTGAAGCTAGAGAATGGTTGTATCAAACTCCTTTAGATATTTTAATCAAAGCATCTAACGGAGCCTCTGATTTTGGAAACAAGTTTGGACAACCCTTAATTACCGGTTCAGTATTAACTTTTGAGCATCATGAAAATGCTTCTTCAAGCAGTTCAAAACCAAGAAGACTAGGCTATGATAAAGTAATCATGCAAGCAGGTGGGATTGGATATGGAAAAGCAGATCAAGCGATCAAAGACACTCCAAAAGAAGGAAATAAAATTGTCATTCTTGGAGGAGAAAACTACCGAATTGGAATGGGTGGTGCCGCAGTTTCTTCAGCTGATACTGGAGAATTTGCCTCAGGAATTGAATTAAATGCTGTACAACGTTCAAATCCAGAAATGCAAAAACGTGCTGCAAACGCAGTGCGTGGAATGGTAGAAAGTGAAGAAAACTTCATCGTCTCTATTCATGATCATGGTGCTGGTGGCCATTTAAACTGTTTGTCGGAATTGGTAGAAGACACAGGGGGTAAAATCGATTTAGATCAATTACCTGTTGGAGACCCTACCCTATCTGCCAAAGAAATTATTGGAAACGAATCTCAAGAAAGAATGGGATTGGTTATTGGCGAAGAACATCTAAATACGCTTCAAAAAATTGCAGAACGGGAACGTTCGCCAATCTATACTGTGGGTGATGTTACCAATAATGACAGATTTACTTTTGAATCTAAAACCACCGGTAACAAACCGATGGATTTAGCCCTCGAAGACATGTTTGGTTCTTCTCCTAAAACAATTTTAACAGACAATACCGTTGCTAGAAACTATAAAAATCCACGTTATAAAACAAAAAATTTAGAGATCTATTTAAAACAGGTTTTACAATTAGAAGCGGTCGCTTGTAAAGATTGGCTAACCAATAAAGTAGATCGCTGTGTAGGAGGTAAAGTTGCCAAACAGCAATGTGTAGGTCCCTTACAAATTCCTCTAAATAATGTAGGGGTAATGGCATTAGATTACCATGGAAAAGAAGGAGTTGCCACTTCAATTGGACATTCGCCTATCGCTGGATTAATTGATCCTGCAGCAGGTAGTAGAAACGCAATTACAGAAGCCCTTACAAACTTAATTTGGGCACCACTTAAAGACAACTTACAAAGTGTCTCCCTATCGGCCAATTGGATGTGGCCTTGTAAAAATGAAGGAGAAGATGCTCGCTTGTATAAAGCTGTAAAAGCAGTTTCAGAATTTGCGATTGATTTAGGAATCAATGTTCCTACAGGAAAAGATTCTTTGTCAATGAAACAAAAATACACCGATGGTGAAGTAATATCTCCAGGTACCGTAATTATTTCTGCTGCTGGTAATTGTAATGAAATAACGAAAGTTGTAGAACCTCTTTTACAAATTGATGGAGGAAACATCTACTATATCAATATTTCTCAGGATGATTTTAAATTAGGAGGAAGCTCTTTCAACCAGACATTGAATACTATTGGAAATGAAGCTCCTGACGTAAAAAACACTGCTTTCGTGAAAGAAACGTTCAATACGATTCAAAATTTAATTCAAAAAGATGCAATTACTGCAGGTCACGACATTGCCTCTGGTGGGTTGATAACTACCTTGTTAGAAATGTGTTTTGCAGATGTGAATTTGGGTGCGAATTTTGACATTAGTTCATTAAACGAAGAAGATACTATTAAAGTACTTTTTGCAGAAAATTCAGGAATTGTTTTTCAAGCTGATGCTTCCGTAGAAGCTGCATTATCAGCACAAAATATTGAGTTTTTCACGATTGGAACTGCTAATAATTCGGGAATCGTTAGCATTAAAAATAAAGAAGATTTTATTTCCCTAGAGGTTTCTGAAATGAGAGATGTTTGGTATAGAACATCCTTCTTATTGGATCAAAAACAAACAGCTAATAACTTAGCACAAGAGCGTTTTGACAATTATAAGAAGCAACCTTTAACGTATCAATTTCCTACGAATTTCAGTGGAAAACTTCCTAAAAACACAAATACCTCCAAGACCTCACGTCCAAAAGCAGCGATTATTCGTGAAAAGGGATCTAACTCCGAACGTGAAATGGCAAATGCCATGTATCTAGCTGGTTTTGATGTAAAAGATGTACACATGACCGATTTGATTTCTGGACGCGAAACTTTAGAAGATATTCAGTTTATTGGTGCTGTCGGTGGTTTTTCAAATTCAGATGTATTAGGTTCTGCAAAAGGTTGGGCAGGAGCCTTCTTGTACAATGCAAAAGCTAAAAAAGCCTTAAAAAACTTCTTTAAAAGAGAAGATACTCTGTCTGTTGGTATTTGTAACGGAGCGCAATTATGGATGGAGCTAGACTTGATTAATCCAGAACATAAGGTACACGGAAAATTAATTCACAATGATTCTCAAAAACATGAAAGCTCTTTTACCTCGGTAAAAATTCAAGAAAACAATTCGATCATGTTGTCTTCATTGGCCGGAACAGAATTAGGAGTTTGGATTTCTCATGGAGAAGGTAAATTTAACTTACCAGAGGAGGAGAAAAACTATAACGTAGTTGCAAAATATGGTTACGAAGGCTATCCAAACAACCCAAATGGTTCAGATTATAATACGGCAATGTTATGTGACCCTAGTGGGCGTCATTTAGTAACCATGCCTCATATTGAACGTTCCATTTTCCAATGGAATTGGGCCAATTATCCTGCTGGCAGAAAAGACGAAGTTTCTCCTTGGATAAACGCGTTTATCAATGCTAAAAAATGGATAGAGAATAAAAAATAACGATTATATACTTGGTATAAAAAAAAAGCAAACTGATTACGGTTTGCTTTTTTTTATGCGTATATCTAAATCGTATTGGAAACCAATAAACGATCTAAAACCTACTTCCTAGGATGTAAATAAATATTTTCCTCGAAAATTTTATAAAATTCTTTTCATTATCTTGTAACAAATATCATTTCATGAAAATTACCCGTCTTTTTGATTTTGCATATCATCAACTAGAAAAACATTCTCAAAAGAATTGTTTCTTATACAAAGAAGAACATCAATGGAAAAATATAACGACTCAAGAATATATCGAGCAAGCCAATAAGGTCAGTGCTTCCTTATTGGAGTTGGGAGTTGAAAAAAATGATAAAATTGCTGTAATTACCACAAATAACAATCCAAATTGGCATATTTTGGACATTGGTGTATTGCAAATTGGCTCACAAAATGTTCCCTTATATGCAACACTCTCAGAAAAAGACTACGCCTATGTTTTGAACCACTCTGATGCAAAATATTGTTTCGTCTCAGATGAAGACTTGTATGAAAAAGTAAAAAAAATACAAGACCAAACACAACTCAAAAAAATATTCTTTTTAAAAGATCATGAAAGTGATTGTAGTTGGAATTCTTTCCTAGAGATTGGAACTAAGACGGTACATTCAGAAACCATAAAAAAGTTAAACAAAGAAGTTAAACCCCAAGATTTAGCGACCATTATTTATACCTCTGGAACTACAGGGACTCCAAAAGGGGTCATGTTATCTCATAAAAATATTATAGACAACATATTTAAAACAGACAAGACTTTGGATTTGTCTGATGGTAATAAAAGAATCATAAGCTATTTGCCCATCTGTCATATTTTTGAGAGAGCGGCCTCTTATTACTATCAATATCTTGGATACCAGGTATATTTTGCAGAAAGCATCGAATTGTTAGGAGATAATATTCGAGAAATAAAACCAAATTTTTTGGCCGTAGTCCCAAGACTACTAGAGAAAATTTTTGATAAAATTGTTGCCAAAGGAAGCACCCTGTCTGGCATTAAAAAAACACTTTTTTTCTGGGCTATTGCCCTAGGGGAAGCTTATGAACCCTATGGGAAAAACGGAAAACTCTATGCTTTTAAATTAAAAATAGCACGAAAATTAATTTTTTCAAAATGGCAGGAAGCTCTGGGAGGGAATTTAGAATTCATGTTAAGTGGAAGTGCTCCCATGCAAGATCGTTTAATTCGTATTTTTTTAGCTGCAGGAATTCCTATTTTTGAAGGCTATGGAATGACAGAATCTTCGCCCGCTATCACCGTAAATGATTTAAGAAATAAGGGATTAAAAATTGGAACTGTTGGAAAACCCTTGGAAGGTATTGAAGTCAAAATTGCATCAGATGGAGAAGTTTTAGTAAAAGGAAGCATTGTAATGTTAGGGTATTATAAAAATGAAGAAATGACCCAAAAAACAATCGTTAATGGGTATTTACACACCGGTGATATTGGCGAAATAGACGAAGAAGGTTTTCTAAAAATTACGGATAGAAAAAAAGAAATGTTTAAAACATCTGGTGGAAAGTATATTGCACCTGCTGTATTGGAAAGCGAACTAAAGCAATCTCGATTCATAGAACAAGTAATGATTATCGGCGAATCAGAAAAAATGCCTGCTGCATTGATTCAAGTAAATTTTGATTTTGCAAAAGAATGGGCAGTACGAAAAAAACTACCTGCAGACAGCATTATAACCCACGAACGATTTATCAACAGAATTCAAAAAGAAATTGATTTTTACAATCAACGATTCGGAAAATGGGAACAAATAAAAAAATTTGAAATTACACCGGACGAATGGTCTATAGAGGAAGGTCTCCTCACACCTACCATGAAAATGAAGCGGAAAGTAATTAAAGAAAAATATAAAAATCTTTATCAAAAAATATTTAATTCATAATATTTTTGACCCAGACTATTGATTTGTTAATTCAGAGGATTTTAACTACTTTGCGATATACAAACAACGATTATGGCAACCGAAATTTCACGAATATTTGATATTCCTTATTATCAATTAGAAAAATATAATTTACAACAAGCTTTTTCAACAAAATATGATGGAAAATGGGAAACCATTTCTACGCAATCTTATCTAGATCAAGCAAATGCAATCAGTAGAGGTTTGTTAAGATTGGGCATACAACCCAATGATAAAATCGCTATTATTTCCTCTAACAACAGGAATGAGTGGAATATTTGTGACATCGGAATTCTACAAACCGGAGCTCAAAACGTTCCTATTTACCCTACCATTAGTAAGGAAGACTATGAATATGTTTTGAATCACTCAGGAGCAACCTATTGTTTTGTTTCTGATAGTGAAGTCTCGGAAAAAATAAATTTAATTAAAAAGAATACGAACTTAAAAGAGATTTTTACTTTTGACAACATACAAGGTGAAAAAAACTGGAAAGAGGTCATTAGTTTAGGAGAGGATACTAGCAATCAAGAGGAAGTTGAAGTCAGAAAAAATAACGTGAAACCAGAAGATTTAGCCACCTTAATTTATACTTCCGGTACCACAGGAAAACCAAAAGGGGTAATGCTAAGTCATAATAACATTGTAACCAATGTGTTGGCAAGTGAAAAAAGAGTTCCTTTGACCTATGGAGAAGACAGGGCACTGAGTTTTTTACCCGTTTGTCATATTTTTGAAAGAATGATCTTATATTTATATCAATATTGTGGAGTGCATGTTTATTTTGCAGAATCCTTGGAAAAACTAAGTGAAAATGCGCAAGAAATAAAGCCGCATGTAATGACGGCTGTACCGCGCTTATATGAAAAAATATATGATAAAATCATCTCGAAAGGAGCTGATTTAAAAGGAATTAAAAAAACCTTGTTCTTTTGGGCTGTTAATTTAGGGTTGGCATACGAACCATACGGTGCAAACGGATGGTGGTATGAAAAAAAATTAGGCCTCGCTAAAAAATTAATCTTCTCCAAATGGCAAGCTGCTTTGGGAGGAGAATTAAAACTAATGGTGTCAGGTGCCTCCGCTTTGCAACATCGATTAACCAGAGTTTTCACTGCCGCAGGAATGCCTGTCATGGAAGGTTATGGATTGACAGAAACCTCTCCTGTGATTACGGTTAGTTCTATGGAAGACGGTGGTTTTAGAGTTGGAACTGTGGGTAAAATCATAGATGATGTCGATTTAAAAATTGCCGATACTGGAGAAATCCTGGTCAAAGGACCCAATGTGATGATGGGATATTATAAAGATCCAGAAAAAACAGCAGAAGTCATTAAAGAGGGTTATTTCCATTCGGGAGACAAAGGAGAGATCGATGCAGACGGATTTTTAAAAATTACTGGAAGAACCAAGGAAATGTTCAAAACATCTGGTGGAAAATATATTGTACCTCCTCTACTAGAAGGAGAACTTAAACAATCTCGATTTATAGAACAAGTGATGGTGATAGGTGAAAGTCAAAAAATGCCTGCAGCAATTATTCAACCAAATTTTGATTTTATCAAAGATTGGATTCAACGAAAGGAAAAAAACATCGGCACAACAAATGAAGAGATTATTGCCTCAGAAGAAGTCTTAAAAAGAATCCAAGAAGAGGTTGACAATTGCAATCAACATTTTGGAAATTGGGAACAAATAAAAGTTTTTCGTTTGACAAAAGATGAGTGGTCTATTGATGGTGGGCATCTAACTCCAACCATGAAAATGAAACGAACTGTAATTAGAGAAATTTACAAAGATCTATACGAGTCAATCTATCAGAACTAAAGAAGTTAATTATACTTATCATTAAAAAAGCAATGAATGGATACTTTCCAACTCATCAAACATAAAATCGATTAATGATTAAAAAAAGAGAATAAGCAGAGAATATATTTAAATAATTAATTGTAAATTACAACTTATATTAACATTAAATAAAACAAACAATGAAAAAAATTATTTTACTTTTTATGTTTTTTGTAACAGTATCACTAACAGCCCAAAGAATGGCTTTTAGCGTTGTAGAATTCAAAGCAAAACCTCACACTCAAAAAGACATCCTTAAAGCATTTACTGACACGTATGAAGGTGTAAAAATGAATCAAGCAGGAATCGTGTTGGAACGTATGGGTAACGGAAGAACTAAAGGAGCTACACATCGTCTTGTTTTTATGTGGACTCTTGGAGTTAAAATGATGGCAAAAGATGCTATTAGTGATGATAAAAGCAGTGTTTTGTGGTCAAAAATGAGGAACTTTGTGGAGGAATGGGGAACTGAATATTCTGGAAGAATTTTAAGTTGGCAGGAAGGAGATACCGATAAAAATTCAAATGTTCACATATGGGACATAAAAATAGACGACCCTAATCTTTTCAAAGCTGGTCACGATAAAATAGTTGAAAAATATAAAGAAGACTTTTCAGGAAGAGTTGTTGGTTTTGGAACCTATGATATCGGTAGACCAAATGGCGCTTCCCATTGGGTTGCCTTGAGTGGTGAAAATAAAAATGATCACATGATGCTGTATGATAAATTACAAAAAGATGCTAAATTCATACAACTTATACAAGAGAGAGGACCTGTAGAAGATGTAAAAGATTATGAAATAAAAATTCTTAAAAGATTTCAATAAGTTTTTGAAAAAATAAAACATATTCATAGTTCAACCTACAACCTAAAAAGTTGTGGGTTTTTTTATTCACTAGAAAATAATTTAAAAAAATCCCAAAACCGAAAACTCACGGAGTAAAAAAAGGGATGAAAACGATGGTTAAAAGCTGCTAAACTTTTGAACAAATTCTTTATTATAAGCGGGTCTTAAAACCTCTATCAAGATTAGTTCTACTTGCCCAGCGTTAAAAATTCTTACCCGTGTGTGTTTTGGAATGACAAATCCGTTACCGCTCTCTATGGTTTTTAAACCTTCTTTAAACTGCAACCCAAGTACTCCTTTCAATACGATCCCTCTAATTTCAAATTGTGCTTCAATAATCGGTTCAGTCCAGCCCACGGGTGCTAGCATTTTAAAGAGTCCCAATTCCTCAGACTGCGTGTAATCTATAATCATACGCTCTACATTATCTTGAATAACAATTTTCTTTGGGACAATCGAGTGATCTTGTTTGTCAATTTCTTTTGCCTCTTGTGAAAAGGAAAGCAGTGGAATAAAAAGTAGTAATAAAAGTATTTTTCTCATCGTATGATATTGAATCTCAAATATAAGAAATGTAAGTTTGACCTACTTAAGAGGTTAAGAGATAGCTGAATTGAGAGAGGAAGATATGCCTATGGTTTAAAATGGGAGTATGATTAAATAGCTTTTTAACCTAATGGAGTGAGGGTTCCAATCATTATAAAAAAAGCAACCATTACACCATTAATAATATATGCATACCTATTTAACCCAGTTATCATATGAAATCTCTTATAGTGTTTCTTATTCTTAATGATTTTGCCATTATTATCAAAAATGACAGTTCTATTACTTTTTTTTGAGCTACTATAATTATATGTCCATATTTCTTGCTTTACTTGATTTTGAATCTTTGAAGGTTCGCCATACTTTGACCGAATTAATTCCTTAGCATTACTACTTTTAGAATACAAAGGCAAGTTGATAGTTTTTGGTGATATAAATTGAGTTGGAGATACGCAGCTATATCCTAAAAGGATAACAAAAAGAATAAGAAATTTTTTCAAAATAATATAGTTTACACAAAAATAATAAATATTAGTTTAACCTATCTAAGAGGTTTAAAACTCCCTGAATTGAAAGAAGAGGATGTGCCTATTGTTTAATCCCTTACTAAACGAACCAAAAAGCCAAACTGCTGGGTTCCTTTTCTGTGATTGTGTTCACAAACAATAAAAACTCACTACAAAACATTAAAAAAGCCTTCATAATTTGTGAAAGCTTTTTTGTAATTTATAAAATTAAAAAAACTGTTTATTGTCTAGTCAAAGTTGTTGATTCGCTATCACCATCTCCGGATATTTCAACTGTATTTTGATTTACAAAAGAATAATAGAAAACTTCAGATCCATTGTTAGGATCGGAATAATTTATATTTATTTGGCTGTCATCTGATGTCCAAGTAAATGTATCAGCGAAAACACCTTGATTTTGGCCAAAATCAATATTTATGGCTCCGGTAAAATCAGAATTAAACATAAGTTCAACTTGACCTTCAGAATTGTCTTCTGAATCAGTAATGGTACCGGCCCAAGTTCCTACAAGACTAAAACTTGAACTGTCATTGTTGTTGTCGTCATCACCTCCACAAGCGAAAGCAAAAAGTATTAAAATTAAAATTAGTTTTTTCATAATCTGAATTTTTGTTATAAGTATGTTTACTCAATTATAAGAACTATTAGTTTAACCTACTTACGTGTTTTGAACTCCCTGAATTAAAGGAAGAGGATGTGCCTATGGTTTTATTAATAAATAAAATACTCCAATTGTAATAATAACAATAAATACAATAATACCATTTTTAACTTTTTTAGAATATTTTGTAAAATACTTTTCATTAAGGATATCTTGAATTAATTGAGCTGTAATCATAATTAAAAACCCAATGAAAGCTAAATCATCATAATGGTCTATTTTTAATATAAACCTCCCTAATAATGCAATTAAAGTAAAGGCCACCCAAACTCCTAATCCTACCAAACCAAGGTGTTTTTTTGACCATTCTTTCATATTCGTATTTTTATTAAATTACAATAC
>Ga0209119_1002182_pt1 | contig 18260 bp, 15 predicted proteins | sample COG_03_FD_184747 | JGI IMG/M metagenome (GOLD analysis project Ga0209119, IMG submission 184747) | Pelagic Microbial community sample from North Sea - COGITO 998_met_03 (SPAdes) (version 2) | ecosystem: Environmental > Aquatic > Marine > Neritic zone/Coastal water | place: Helgoland, sampling... | reverse complement strand
CTGTTCTACGATAAAGGTGGTTATACATAAACATATGCAAAAGGAAACGCTTATAATAAAAGGTAATGTCCACAATATTCCGTTGGAATGTTTTAATGACAATAAATATATTAAAACTAAACTAAACGCGTTAAGACAACTAAAATATATTAATGGCATTACCGCTGATATAATAGAACGGTTTATAAATTCCCTTACTATTAAAGACGTATTAATACATTCGTCTGACGCACTAACAACAATATTAAATAATTATATACATGAGATAACTATATTAAAAACGAAATCATTAGAGAATATTGTTAATAATTTTATAATTGTTCCAATGTCAACAAAGCGTTCAATGCTTATTCAATTACTCTTATTCAATGAAGAACACGATTTTAAATACATTTCGTATTTATTGTATGATATGTTAGCAAAGGATACAGATGTAAATTCGGTAATACAGCATAAAATATATAATAGCCTTACAACCCATTATAAAAAGTATTTTAAGGACGCTATGTCGTCCACGTTACAATATACAGAAGAATTGTGCAATGTTTCAAATAAAATACCATTAGAACAACGGATATGCTTATTAAAAGTTTCTGATGTAGTTAAAGAAAAGGCTATGGTTAAATTAAAAGAAATAAAATCAAAAAGTGATGATACCGGTTCAAAGGCGAGACACTTCTTAGAAGGGCTTTTACAAATACCATTCGGCGACTATAAAACAGAAGAGATTATGTATATTATTCCATCAACAATAATATTATATAATAAAATAATCGCTTTTTTACCTGATGACATCAAAGGCAACTATACAAAGGTATCCAGTTATATCGAAATAAAACAGCAAATTGAAGGTTTTACAAAAACTGTTGCTGACCTTGAAGAGTATTACTATATAGAATTAAAAAATAAGTTATGTAATTGTAAAAAAAATAACTTGATTAAACATATTAATCTGATAAATGTATTTTTAAAAAATACAGACATCGTCTCATGTCATAAAAAGATAACATATTCTAATAAAACTATTAAATATATAAAAGATGAAATAATAGGTTGTTTAGACAAAATAAGATTAGATGCTCCATTATGGGAACAATTTATGGAATTTATTCAATATGAAAGCTATATAAATTATAAATCAATCATCGATAATATTGATAAAATAAAAATGAATACAGTAGAAATTAAAGACTATATGACTTATATAAATAATACATTAGACGACTCTGTATATGGTCACGGTAATGTGAAAACGCAGATTAAACGTATAATAGGTCAATGGATAACTGGGGATAATAGTGGGTATTGTTTTGGGTTTGAAGGTCCGCCCGGAGTTGGTAAAACATCATTGGCTAAAAATGGAATATCTAAATGTATGCGCGACAAAGATGGTAATTTTCGCCCATTTTCATTTATTGCTGTTGGCGGGTCTTCAAATGGTAGCACTCTTGAAGGGCATAATTATACATACGTGGGTTCAACATGGGGTAAAATAGTAGATATCCTTATGGACAGTAAATGTATGAATCCTATCATTTTTATAGATGAATTAGATAAAATAAGTAACACTGAGAATGGTAAAGAATTAATAGGCATTTTAACACATTTAATAGATTCGTCGCAAAATGATAAATTTCAGGATAAATATTTTAACGGAGTTGATATAGACATTTCTAAGGCACTGTTTATTTTTTCATACAATGACGCAAGTAAAATAGATAAGATATTATTAGACCGTATTCATCGTGTAAAATTCGAAAGATTAACGATACTAGATAAAATAGAGATATCGTCCAAACATTTATTAAAGGATATTTCGAAAAAGTTAGGTTTAAATAATCACGTGTATATAGATGATGAAACGATTAGATTCATTATTAATAGTTATACAAATGAATCAGGTGTCCGTAAATTAAAGGAAATACTATTTGATATTTTATCTCAAATAAATTTAGAATTGTTGGATGACACATCTTCTATTTCTCTCTCTCTCCCTATCATTATAAATAGAGAGAGTATAGAACAAAAATATTTATTTGGTAGATTAAAAATGAAACCACATTTAATTCATTTAAAACCTGAGGTGGGTTTAATAAACGGTCTTTGGGCAAATTCGTTAGGAATGGGTGGGATTCTATCAATTGAATCAAGTTTCATTTATTCTCCAAAATTCATGGAACTAAAACTTACTGGAATGCAAGGAGATGTTATGAAAGAGAGTATGAATGTTGCAAAGACTGTTGCTTGGAATTTGCTTACACCTGTTCAACGGAACAAAATAATGTCAAGTTTAGAAGAATCAAAACATCAAGGTATACATATCCATTGTCCTGACGGTGCAACCAACAAAGACGGGCCTTCTGCCGGAACAGCAATTACTATGATTATATATAGTTTACTTACGAATAAGAAAATAAATAATAAATTAGCTATTACAGGAGAGATAAATATCCAAGGTAAAGTTACAGCGATTGGTGGGTTGGATCTTAAAATTATTGGCGGCATTGAAGCAGGAGTGACAGTATTTATTTACCCAGAAGAAAATCAAGAAGATTTTGAAAAGTTTGTAATAAAATATGAAAATAATAAAGAGTTGTTAGAAGGCATTACATTCCATAAAGTTAAAACAGTTAAAGACGTATTGAATATTGTTTTCGTAAAATAAAAATTGAAACCCATTTTTCGTTAATATTAAAGTAATATAATAGAAAAATGGATTTGGACACGGATTTGGACACGGATTTGGAAAAATTTACAAAATGTGATGTATTTACACCAGATTATATTGCTAAATTAATGACAGATAAAATTAAAAAAACTGGTGATTTATTAGAACCCTCGGCAGGATGTGGACATTTGTTAAAATTTCTCTCTATACCACAATATAATTCTATTGATGTATATGAACTAAAAAAAGAATATTTAGATCAGATTAAAGATGACGATACTAAAATTATTAATAAATATAACGCTGATTTCATAAAATCGCCAATTCATAAAAAATATGATACGATTGTTATGAACCCACCCTATATAAAAATACAAGATTTATCTGTTCACTATCGGAAATATTTAAAAGACACCTTTCCTATATTGAAAAATGGAATGGTTGATATATATTATGCATTTATTATTAAAGGACTAAGTTTATTAAAAGATGATGGTGTTATGGTATCAATTACACCTAACGCATATTTATATAATAAATCTGCGTTAAAATTAAGACAGTATCTATTTGACAATAAATACATAAAGGAGATTATTGATTTTAAGGACCAAAAGATTTTCAAAAAAGTTTCTGTATACTGTTGCATAACAGTATACACTAAAACCAATAAATCGCATATTATTTATAATAATAAACCTATATTATATTCCGATATTATTACAAATTATTCGTTATTTAATTTAAGTTCTAACGCAGACATTAGAACACTTAAAGACATATGTAAAATAAGAAATGGTATAGCGACATTACGAGATAAAATATTTATTCATGCTGAAAGATTGAACAATGAACCTTGTTGGAAAAAAATAACAAATGGTAAAACAGAAAGGTTCATTATTTATCCATACAATGACGGTGTTATTATGAAAGAAGATACATTTAAGTTGGATAATCCTTTAACCTATGCATATTTATGCAATAATAAAGAAGAATTGTCCAAACGAGACAAAGGTAATAAAACGTATCCTGAATGGTATGCATATGGTAGATCCCAGTCCATAAAATATAGTGATAAAAAATGTATTTACCTACCGTGTTTTATCGATCCAAAATCTATAAAACGTGATCTAATTATAAATCAGCATATATTACACCATGGATGTTTATGTATAGAACCTATTTCAACTGATGATGATGACGTCATTGATATTATAATAGCCTATATCACCAATCATATAGAATTTATAAAACAAAATAGTTCCCCTCGGTCGGGAGGATGGATAAATATAAGTAGCAGCACATTATATCTCATCCCTTGCAAATAATCATTACCGTATTCGGACAAAATTGAAACATATTTATAGTTTTGTTATATGTTATTATCAATCTTGTAACAAGATGGAAATTACAAAAGAAGATATGCAATCACAACTTGAATCAAACGGGTATGTTGTTTGTCCAAATGTTCTTACCGCCGAAGAAATAACAGCTAGAATTTCGGATATGAAAGAATGGCAAAAAACAATTCCGGATCATGATAAAATTCATAACGATATTGACCCTCATGGCATTTATAAACATCATGGCGTTGGTCATCAAAAACATGCGTGGGAAATTAGAATTAATAAAACCGTCCAATCATATTTCGCACATCTATGGAAATCGGATGATCTCGTTGTTTCTTTCGATGGTTCTTGTTATATTCCAAAATCTTTAAAAAAAAAAGATAATATTTGGACGCATACCGATCAAGCACCAGATAAAAAGGGACTTCATTGTATTCAAGGATTTGTTGCTCTAACCTCAAATAGCGAAAGAACATTGGTTGTTTATGAAAAATCTCATCTTCTACACGAAAAATATTTTGAAGATCGTGGAATAAAAAGTACAAAAAATTGGTTCAAAATAGACCACGATTATTTGAAAGAAATATCAGCATCCAAACGAATTCTTACTGTTCCAGCAGGTTCACTCGTTTTATGGGATTCTCGTGTATTTCATCAAAATCAATATGGTGAACCAAATAGTGAAGAAAGAATGGTTCAATATGTTTGTTATTTACCAAGAGACCATCCAAAATATACCAAAAAGGTAAAAGAGAAAAGAGAAAAATATTTTAGAGAATTGAGAACAACGAGTCATTGGCCTTATCCTGTTATTGTAAATGGGTTACAGCCTCAAACATATGGTGATGAATCAAAAAAAATTAATTATTCTGAATTAACTGCTCCTAATCTAAAAGACATCGAACATGAAATTAAAAAGTTGCTATAAATAGAAACTACAACAATAAGTTGATGAAAATAGTGCTTTACCCATGGTGTTCTTTTAGATGACATTTTTCACATAAAGCGCGTAAATTAGCTAGATGATTTTTATGAAAAGACCCTATAAATCCATTTTCTTGCGCTTTTTTTTGCGGTTCAATATGATGAATTTCGGTGCAAAAATTAATTTTGCATTCTTCGCACACACCTCTTAATTTTTGCTTATTATACCGCGATGGTTTCCATTCTAACATACTGGCGGTTTTTTGATTATATTTATTTCGTAAAGCATGAGCATTTTCTAAAAAGGCTGTTGGTAAATGTAATGCTTTACATACCTCCAACCCATACATATTCTCGCCTGGACCGTCACGCAATTTTCTATCATATATTAATTTATCTTTTATTTTATCATAATAAACCCCCATATGCATTAATCGCAGCGCATCCATTTCTTGGATTTCCTCTAATTCGACAATTTCGTGAAAATGTGTAGCAAATATAAAGTTGCTGTTCCTTTTGTAAAGATGTTGTATACCTGAAATAAAAATACTCATAGCTGAATTGCTCTCGGTCCCAGAACATAACTCATCACCGAGAACCAAACTATCTTTATCGGAGAGAGAAAGGATAGTTTTAAGTTCTAACATTTCTACCGCGAATGATGATAAGCCTTTAAATAAATTATCGTTTCCTAAAATTCTCGTAAAAATATGTTTGTAAGGTGAAAAATTTAATTCGGAACATGGAACATAAAACCCAGATTGAGCCATAATAATAGATATACCTACCGCACGTATAAAACTACTTTTACCGACAGCATTTGTTCCATAAAGAAGAACACCTAAATTGTTATCATCCATTGACAAATCGTTTGTTACATAATGTTCGTCGCGTAATAATGATTCTATCAAAATATGACGAATTCCTTTTGCAGTGAAAAATGCCGTTTCAGATTTTGTAATGGTAGGTTTACATAAATTGTATTTATCTGCAATATAAGCTCGCGTATAAGAGTAATCTACCAATGATATAAATTTAACGATTTCGTCTAGCTGGGTTATATTATTATACAGCTCAGTTATGAATCTATTATACAAACGAGAGAGAGAGTCCAACATAACATGTTTAGAACTTAATACTAGGGTGCATACCTTTTTAATTTCCGGACTAATAATCGTCATATTTGTGCCGGTTGTTTTATCACAATTAATCAGACTAAGATCGAGAGCGTATAGCTTATTTTCATTTTTATATTTAGAAAAAAATGGAATATTAACTATTTTTAAACCTTTTAATTGTGTAATAAGTATAGTTGCTCTACGACTAGTACAAGTTAATGAACTTCCGGACTTTTCAGTTGCATGAATTTTTACATATTCTGATTTTTTAAATACAGACGATTTGCTTTTAGAACGTTCATAAATTGCTACTTTTTCATTTAAAAATTGCTGAATACCTATTAAAATATCGTAAGAGTCTTCCCATGTTTCAACCGTTTCATCATGCTCCTTATCATACCCTGGGTTAATAAAATTTTCATCAAACAATAGACTATTTTTATCACGTATTTTATCCAATACCAATACCTTTTCAATTAACGTGCATAAAGCATCACTGTATGTATTTACCTTATCTGATACACGTTTAAAAACATAGTTATTTGATTTAATATCATTTTTTATATTATTAAAAATGTCTTTGTTTGCTAATAAAGACGCGTTCATATGAAAACAATCACCAGGTGTTATTTTTTTTAAAACAATTTTACGAGATAATTTTTCTAAATCGCGCATATTAGTTAATTTCTCTCTCATTTCAGCAACATCATTCTTAATTAATAAATGTTCGCAATAATCATATTCATCTTGCAAAACATCTGAGTTTGTTAATGGGTTCAACATCATATAATGGAATTTACGCTTACCCATCGGTGTCTTGCACTGATTTAAAAACGAAGATACAGAAGAATTCGTTCCAGTTGTTCCTGTTAACGAAGAATTAATTATATTTAATTGTTTAAGAGAATGATTACCTAACAATAATCGCTCCGAACTGTTTTCAAACAGAGGTGGTAATATTTTTTTAGTAAGATCAGGATTGTGATAGTATATAAAATCTAATAAATAGCAATATGATTGACCACCGATCGGATATTGTGTCAAATTAGTAAGAATTTCATCATTTAATTGATTGAAATATTTTTTAATAATTTCAATTTTATATGGCTGTTTTTCACAATTTAATACTTTCGTTTTATGTGTTACACACGCATCGTTCTTATCAATAATGTGACGACATTGTGTTTTAGTATCGACAAAATGTAAAATGTCATCTATAATCGTAGACGATAAATTATGAATTACTATTAATTCACTTGGTTGATAAATTGATACATACCGTTCAAGCTCGTCGTATGCATCAGGTGTTTTTGCATATTCTTGGTTATATTCAAATACTACCGATTTTCCGGTATAAATATCAATATTCGAAATACCCACTATTATTGTATTATTAATTTTTTCCAACCATACACACATCGTATTATTTGTAAGTTCTGTCGCATCATTTGAAAAATATGTTCCAGGCGAATAAATTCCTGAAAGACTTCTTGTTGTCCCAGCAGCTTTCTCATCTTGGCTATAAACCGCAACAGTATATCCAAACCCTTGCAACTTATTTAAATATTTATCCAACATATAATCACGAAACCCAGCCATCATCACATTTTTTTCACCAATACATACATTTTTTTTAGCAACAGATAATTCACATAAACTCGCATAATCCGAAATAGTAGAACCGGTAATAGTACCAGTTTCACTATTCAATAAACCATAAACCTCATAAAACGCTCCAACCTGTATCAATACAATACTTTTTTCTCCATATTCAGTATGTAAATCTGCGGTATCCTGTAAATATTTTTTTATTAACGCCATACCTTGATTGTTATCTATTATAATGTCGTTATGTTTATATACTTTTATATTATTAATAGTAGTCTTCTAATTTATGCGGAACAGAATAAATATTCCTTAATGTTTTATATTTTTCCAAAAGCATAATTAGCATTGATGTAAAGTTACCGCCTCATACATTCCATGTTGGGTGTAAATAGGTGTTGTTTTTAAACTTATTTTGATTTGTAAAACCATTAGGCTTGGGTATTTGAACGCCCCACCCGCTGAGATCTTGGTTGAATTTTACGGCATCCTCGAACATCTCATCCATATTATTGACCTTACCGACGTTCCAATTATTCAAAGGTTGGTTGAATAATGAGGCACGATAGAACATTTGACGCATATTAATGACATTTCTGACGTCCCAATTGTTCAAAGGTTGGTTGAAATTTACGGCCTCATTGAACATACTCTTCATAGTCTCGACATTGCTGACGTTCCATTTATCCAAAGGTTGGTTGAAGTTTTCGGTGAAATTGAACATCCCCTCCATATTCTTGACCTTGCTGACGTTCCAATTATTCAAAGGTTGGTTGAATTTTTTGGCTTCTTCGAACATCCTCTCCATAGTGATGGCATTGCTGACGTTCCAGCACGATAAATCCTCATCAAAATCTGTTGTATCTCCTAAGTATTGTCGGAAGTCACCACCGTCAGAAGAAGAAATATATATTATATTAGCGAACAACCAAGAAAAATCTTTAACCTTAGACACGTCCCATCTTGAAATATGTCCATAAATATTTATCGCCAATCTTTTATTACTTAACCATAATTTAACGGCATTACGTAAATTTATGCTATCTTCTTCAAAAGTATGTGTTTTATCCTTACATTTTGTAAGCGTTGTCTTCGTATTGGTAACCGATTTGAACGAAACCTGAATCCGGTGGTTTTTCCTAAACCGCATTTGCTATTTCCGCCTCCTGAGTTACGATTAGTTATACATCCTTTGCTTATTACCTTGGGCATCCTTATTATACGATTAGATAAAAAATTTATGCGGAACAGAATAAATGTTCAGAAAAATATCCCTAAATGTATAGAGAATTGTTCCATTTCCTTAATCTCCACATGATATTTAATTATCAAATTATCAATATGTATAATATGTATAATATGATGATACGTATAATTTGATAATTTGATATTTTTACGTGTTGACTATCAACTAATGACGGTATGTATAAATTGTTCTAATGTTTTAATTTCAGGTTTAGCATCATAACTAATTGTTTCGTTATCTTTTATGAGTTTAATAGTTGGATACCCTTCTATGCTGTATTTATTTAACATTTCTTTAACTTCTGGATCTTTTTCGTCGGTACAATTAATTGTCCTAAATACGATAGTATACCCATTAATGTTTTTTCCATCATACTCATTTCTAAATTCATTCCATACAGGCAATGCCTTTTTACAATATGGACACCAATCCACAGTAAACATTAACAATTCTACTTCCTTATCTGTCGTTTCTTCTACAAATTCGGTATTTTCCTTATACCCCTTTTTAAGTTTCGGAACTAAATATTTATTGTATACAAATATTATTGATATAATAAGTAAAATAATAGTGGCAAATATTAAAAATAATTTCCATGAAATATAAGATTTGATTTTTTCACCGATGTTTACCATTGTATTTAAATACTATAATATATATAGAGAAAAAACGAATATAATAATATTATAACATGTGGTTTCGTGATAAAGATGGAAATATGCGTTGTGTATTACGCCAAGACTTTCACACTGACAGCGAATATTATGAATATATTCGTAATATTGTGCTCCGTTAAAACCATATTTATATTATGAAATTCCGTTGGAAACGTTTAAATTTTAATATGGGATAAAACAGATTTAAAAATAAAATCTGTTTTTATGTAGATGCATTTATTAATTAAAACCACAAACCTATCCCAACCATTTTATATTAATCATTCCAATTATCATGAAGGAGATGCAGGATTGGATTTATTTACTCTCGAAGATATTACTATTAAAGCTAAAACAACATCTAAAATTAATACGGGTATTATATGTGAAGCATTATCAGACGATAAAACAAAGGGACTATCATTTTTTATGTATCCTAGGTCGTCTATTTCTAAAACCCCATTAAGACTAGCAAATTCAGTCGGTATTATTGATAGGGATTATAGAGGGAATTTAATAGGTTGTTTTGATAATATAAGCAATGAAGATTATGTTGTAGAAAAAGGAACGAGATTGCTTCAAATATGTGCTCCTAATTTGGAACCTATAACATTTGAATTAGTAGAAGAACTTAGTGAAACTAGTAGGGGAGGAGGAGGTTTTGGGAGTACTGGTAAATAAAGGAAATAAATAAATTTATTTAGAAATTGCTTTTATGACACTCTTATAAATAGGTATTTTCCTTTGTTTTGCTAATTTTTTAAGTAATGTTCGATTTTCTTTTACATCTTGGAAACTCATTTTCCATATAAAATTAATTTCGTTTTGTTTCTTTTGTTCCATCCTTTTTTTTAACATTTTTTTATGTTCTCTCCATTTAGGTATAATAATAGCGTCAGGAGTATATTCCCAAAAAAGAGAGCCCAATATCCAAAACCCTTGTAATTTTAGTTGTGCCAAATAGAAATCGCATATTCTATAATTTAGCTCACATTGTTTCAGATTTTCTTCATTATAGTGCCAATCTACATCCAAATATTTCATTATATCATCAGTATCTATCCAATCCTTTTTTAAACCCGTTTGACTTTTTAAAAAGGTAGTTTTACCTATACAAGAAGGTCCTATAATGATTTTCCCACGTAGGTGTGTATTATAAGATTTTTTTAATTCTTCTAGTTTTGAATTATTTTGTTGTAAATGAAAGAAATCCATATTTAATATAGTATAATATAGTATATTAAATATAGTATTTATCAAATACGGATAAAGTAAAAATACCAATTGATGAGGGTAGTATACATTAAAATAAAACTTGAAAATATTTTCTCTCTCTATTGTAATGAACAAAACTAAAAAGAAGTTCATAGGTAAGAGTAAATATACACGTAAGAAAAGAATTTTTAAAAAAAACGATTTTAAAAATGGAGATGGTATGTTAACAACAGTATGGGGACCCAGTTTATGGCATTATTTACACACATTAAGTTTTAATTATCCATTGCATCCAACACCCGACCAAAAAAAAGCACATAAAGAGCAGATTTTACTATTACAAAAAACATTGCCATGTAGCCATTGTCGCAAAAATCTGAAAGCAAATTTAAAAATATGTCCTTTAAAAAATAGTCATTTTAAAAATAGAGATACTTTCTCTAGATACGTTTACCAATTACATGAAACCGTAAATAAAATGCTTGGCAAACATTCGAATCTAACGTATTGCGACGTTCGTGAACGATACGAACATTTCCGTTCGAGGTGTTTAAAAGAAAATAAACCTAATGATAGAGAGAAAATAGAAATAGGATGCACTGAACCTCTTTACGGAAAGAAAGCAAAATGTGTGTTACAAATTGTTCCTCACGATTTTAAAGGCGACACCTTTAATATTCATAAAAAATGTGAAATTAATAGGTAAAGGACTATAATACTAACAAGAGAGATGTAGCGTTTTTTATATATAAAAAGTATGATAGTTATAAAAAGTAACAGTTTTAATATAATACTTAAAATGTGTTGATATTTTAAGTAAATATCAATGCGTTGATGTGTGTACCAGACCCCACGCTGTGATGTTTCCAATTTTTTCTCAACATTATCTAATGTATCCTGCGTTGTTTCAGTAGAGGATTTATATTTATTTAATAAATCATGCATATTATCTAATACTGTTTCATTCTCTTCTGCTATTTCATTTTGCATCGATATACTATTATTAATGCTATTATATTTACTTCGCAGAGTTGATACATGAGATTCTGCTAATTTAACGATATTTGTTTTAGAAAGTAAATGGATCGGTGGCGATGCTGACGATGCTGACGGTGGCGATGCTGACGATGCTGACGATGGCGATACCGATGCTGTCGACGGGGCAGGAGCATGTGACGATGCAGGTAAAGGCGATGATGACGATGACAATGCAGGTAAAGGTACCGCCGATGCAGGTAGTGACAAATGTTGACCCATTATATATATATATATGTAATATTAGAATTTAATATTACATACACACTTTGTTTTACTTTACTTCGCTTTAAACGGATGAAAATGGCACATTATCCCTCGATTTGCCTTCAACACTTTTAACCACATCAGTGGGTGATGTGTTTGACACACCTTTGGTTAATGCCGCATTTGTAGTATTTTCTTTATGCTTGTCCGTAACAGGAATACATTGTTCTTTTAATGAATTATAAATTGTTCCGTCAGCACAACAACTAGAATCTATGCATCCTAGATTAAGTTCGTGTGCTAATTGTTCAAATCGTTTTTCAGTATATGAACTATCTGAACTATCTGAACTAGACGTTCGTTTATCATATTGTTGGACACCGCTATCATCAATATCGCCAAAATCATATTCGTTAAAATTCATATTATTTCTTAAACTTAAATCATAGAGAATAGTTAATATCTTATAACTAGCTACAAAGACTAATCCTAAAATTAATACTATAAATACAGTCCCCGAATTGTCTTTTGAAACCATTCGCTCAGGAACAGGGTTATATTTTTTCACTAAAAGTAAAAATCCTATGGGTAACAACCATATAATAACCGTTTTTAACAGATTAGTATAAGCACCGTATTTTTCTGATAGGTATCTAGAATTTTCAACCTTTCGTATTTTATATATTTGTTGTTCATTCAGTTTACGTAACTGATTTTGTGATTTATTTAATTCATTCTCAACAATGAATAATGTTGAGGTTTGATCATGTAAATCCGCTGTGTTATCTTGTTTATCAAGTGTATAATGTGTTTTTAGTTCATTAAATAAATTTACGCGTAATTGTGTCAATTCGTTCATTTGAGATAAGGCTGATAATCTTTCTTCGGGTGTCTGAGTGGCAAAAGAACTTTGCAATTCCTTTTCTTTACTTTGAAATTGTTGTATTGATGTAATTAACCCAGATAACATAGTATATAACTTGTATATATTTTATTTTAGTGCTAATATTAAAACTATGCATAAAATAACAACTGTCAATATTTGTTTATCGCGTGTATAATGCGTTTTTAATTCATTATAAAGCGTTTTAAATTCATTTATTAAATAGGTTCGTAATTGTGTAAATTTGTTCATCTGATCTAATGTTGCTTTCCTTTCATCAGACATGTTACTATCAACTGACTTATACAATTCCTGTTCTTTTTTACTTTTAAAATTTTGCACTGAGGTAATTAATTCATTAAACATAGTTATATTGCTTGTATATTTTTTATTTTATTTTAATACTAATGTTAAAACTATAAATAAGGCTATAAATAGCATAACCATAAGAATTGTTTTCTTTCTTTTGTATAATTCGGATGAATCAGACAACAATTTAGACATCGTATTATTTACATTTTCAGTTTTAGATTTTATATTTTTATCCGTATTATTATACTGTTCAGTTTTCTCTCTAACATCCGTTTGTATTTTATTATGCTGGGTTATGATATCATTATTTTCTGTTTTTAAATGATCAATTTCATCGCTCATTAATGTATATGATGCTATAATATTATCCTTTTCAAGTTTAACACCAGCTTCTGTTTCGCATTGTGTATTAACCGACATTTTATCAGTAGATATAATGCCGTTTTTTAATAAGAAATCGGTAGACACTGCTTGCACCCCACTCGAACAAGCATTTTGATTTAACAATCCTGACTGTCTTGTATATACATCTGTTATTGTAGAAGGCTGTTTGGCTGTATTTGGGTATATATTTCCTTTTAAATCACAACTACTTGTAGAGTTATTATATACAAACCCTTTACATTCTTGACCTCTATTAATACAATATTGTTCGCATTGAATACTAGTTGCATCAGTAATAAGACCATCAGATAGCGTATTACCGATAGAGTCATACGCTGAATGTTTTACAAACTTATTGCCGACATTTAACATAGATTCAGGGTATTCATGAAATTGATATTGATCGCCGTTGGTATCCTTTTTACCTAAATATGTTTTTCCCAATGAGTTAGTAGTATCGGATAATATAGTATAAGATGCCTTTGTATTTGTTTCTGATAAACACTGTGTTTCAGTTACACTCTCACCCATATATCCCATTTTATCTTCTATATCTGTTGCTCCGGGCGTAGGACTATGATTTAATAAATCCTGCATGTTTTCATTTGGATTACATTGCCCAATACCATTTTGCATATTAGTAATACTAAACATATCATGGTTATTATCAGCTGCCATCGCCATACAACTGTTTATACTTTTTAAAGGAGAGTTATTTGAGATAGTTAATGTAAAATCTTGATTATCAATACCAGTTAAGGTTGCCTTCGTCCAGTATTCTAATACACTTACAGGGTTTAACACAGGCTTATCAATACCAATATTATATGCTCTACCATCCACGCGAGTTGTACTATTATGATTGGAATACATCATTCCAACCATTTTTATCCACTCACCTTGTTGCGCAGCATAAATCCATAATCCAGGTTGTGATTCAATAGACACAGGTGTAATATTAGTCATGCTGGTGGGATTAGATTTTCCACTTAATGTCGCACTTGTTGCTACGGTCGGACCAATCTGTTTAAAACAACCGTTATATTTCTGTTCATTTTTTATCGAACCAACATAATAATTAGCATATACCATAGTTATTATATTATGTAAAGAAGATATTATGTTAAGAATATTTTATAATAAAAAAAATAATAAAGATAATAATAATAAAAAAATAGCCATTGCTACATATTTTTTTTTATCACGTGAGGTTAATTTATTTAGCATCCAAAGCTTAACATCTAATGTTTCTAATTCAGTAGTTAATTTGTCTAACTTCGCATCATCGTTGTTTAATTTCATGTAATCAAGTTTAATATTTTCCTTTGTTTTTTTAATAATAACCGGGTCATTTATATCTGATGCCGTTTCATTATTAACTATATTAGTCATTGTTGTCAAATTTTGTTTTAAATCAGCATTCATAGTTTTAAGTTTTTTAACATACGTCATCATAGTTTTATTTGTTAAACCGATAGGTGATACGGAACTTACTGCTCCATCCATATGATTCATACTATGTGGAGCATCGGGTGCCCCACCATAACATTGCTGATCCTTTGATAAAAATACAACTGATGAGAAAGGTCCATCGTTTGAGGCCGTCGACATATCTTTACACGCTATCATATTATTGGTTGTTCCTAAATAATTCCATTTAGTTAGGTCAATAGGAGCTCCCATAAAAGAAATATTTGCAGAGTCTTTCCATTGTGGCTTTTCCCAGCCTGAATATACATAGTTTGTATGACTTGGACCTTTTCCGGCAACACACGCCTTATTTTCAATCATATTACCCGATGAAGTATTTTTAATGATAGAACCGGCGGCAGAAGTCCATTTTAAACACTGGTTTGCAGCACATTCTCCATTACCGCTATCAGAAAATAATACGTAATTACAATTCTTATCGCTTGAACAAGCGTGCAAACATTTTTCTTTACTAATATCAGTATCTGTTAAAAAAGGAATAGCCCCATGCAAGTTATTTTCGACTGTTACATTCTCTTGTGTTTTCCAATAAGCGTCATTCTGGTTATTTAATAGGAGTAAATATTCCTTGTATGTAGTTTTATAATCATTAAGGTTTCTTTGAAAATCTATCTCTAATTGATTGAATGATGTCGCCATTTATATATAAAAATATTAAAATTAACACTATCATAGCCATTTTTATGTATACATTTAGTTTTATTCTTCTATAATTTTCTTTAAAATTAATATTTTGTTCAACCGCTCCTAAATCACTATTTTTTATAGCATCAGCTTCCTTTTCTAAAACATTATACTTCTTTTTTGTTTTCTTAATTTCAGAATCTATAATTGCTATCTCCTTTCCTTTTTTTTTATTTTGCTTTTTCAATCTATTATCTTCAATCGTTAATTCTGTTAATACCGAATTAATGTATGTTTTAGACTTTTCTAAAAGAACTTTATTTTCAGCCGTTGGACGTTCCCTTGATGCAACATAATTATTTTTATAATCGTCAAAATAAACCGACATATCATCATACAACATTCTTATCTATAAATAGAGATATATTTATTTTTTTTTAATACATTTGTTTACACAAAACCGATAGTATGATTCAACTACCGCCGTTTTACTTGGTCTAATTATATGACAAATCTCTCCCGGTTTAAGACAAATTGCTTGGGCGGGAGGGTCAAATCTACCAATTTCAGGTATATCTGAATTATTTTTAATATTATACTTTTTCCGGAACATTTCGTCTTCTTTTGGTGTTAAAATTGTATGTTTTGGAACCATAGAATGTTCCAAAACGTTAAATTGCAACTGATCGAGATACCTTATATTAATATAAATGTTATTTGTAGCATAAACGTTTAGAATTAAATTGTTTAATGTATCATTTGGTTCATCTTTAACAACCAACATAAGATTATCCGTTTCGGACAACATTTTATCATCCATATGATATAAATCATCTATCATGTCATGTAAATTTTGAGGACGAACTGCCTTTTCTACATAATAGCACACATATGTTTTTCTTCCATTTTCAACATGAGTTAATAACATATCTAATTGTTTTGATTCTATCATAATATTCACTTCATGAATGCTAAAATTTTCATAAGACGAAACATCATAACCTTGCGTTTTTAATTGAGCAATAATAGTTTTTCGTGAATTGTACAATTGTGAAACAAATGTGTAATCGGTAGCAACCATATTAAATTTATACTATATTAAAAATATAAATTTAAATCAATTTTTCTTTATTCTTTATGTAAAAATTATCTTCTTGTTTTCCTCCATACCTTTTTCCTCGATACCTTCTCCTTCATCTATACCTTCTCCCTCCTCGATACCTTCTCCCTCCTCTGGGTCATTATTCAATAGTGATATAGGTTCTGTTTGCATTATAGTAGATGTATTTATTTGTGGTGATAATTCTGGTATAGGTATAGGTTCTGTTTGCATTATAGTAGACATATCCGTTGGTATTGACATATCCATTGGTGTTGATATATCCATTTGAGATGCTATATCCATTTGAGATGCTATAATTGTTGCAATTTTTAAATTATTACTATAAACTGCAAAATCAGGTAACTGTTCTAAATGAGTAGTAGTTAAAGTAAAATCTCCTGTCTCAGGATTAATGTTTATAATTTCCCATTTCCTCGAAGGTGAAAGGTTTGTGTCTTTTAAATAATTTACTTCGTCGCCTACATTATAATTAATATCATTAATATATAATGGTTTACTACTATCATAAATACTTAGTTTTCCTACTTCGTCATTACTTGGCACGGTAACTTCGTCATTACTTGGCACGGTAACTTCGTCATTTAAACCTTGAACTCGTCTTTTCTCATTTTCAGCTTGAATTTCCTTCGGAGTTATCTTATCGTTATTTAATAGAATAGATATATTATTAGAATAAAACATACTTGTTAATTGGTCAATATTATCCTCTGTGATAATACGAATCATTACGTTCATTGTTAATAATTCTTGCATTAATAGTTTAAAGGTGTATGGTATTCTAACAACACTGAAATTCCTGCCATAACGAGAAATACCGATAATATTCATATCATCATGTAAATCACCATTAAATTTTATCGGTCCGTCCACAATAGGACTCAAAAATAAATTTTTAGTTTCATTATAAATAGCTATTGATCCGGTTTGGTTGCATACAGCCATATAATGTTCGTCACCACGTTTCATCATAGAGTCTTCTAAGAATTTTGAGGCACCATGTCCAATGACCCCGTCTCTCTCCATCTCTCCAATACGTAAACCTCCATCATTCGAACGACCCTGAACTGTTTGTCTCGTCAATAATGTGCGAGGTCCTTTCGCCCGATAATTAATTTTATCTTTAACCATATGTTTTAATCGCATATAATAGGTAGGCCCTACATAAATTTGCGATTCTAATTGTTCGCCTGTCATACCATTATACAATATTTCAGTCCCCGTATTATTATAATTATTTTCAGTTAATAATTCACCAAACAGTTTGTCCTTTGGTCCTTCATTAATGAAAGCTGTACAGTCGCCAAACGAACCATGATGTAATGCGGCCTTACCAATTAATACTTCAACTAATTGACCAATTGTCATTCTACTAGGAAATGCGTGAGGATTAACAATTATGTCTGGTCGCATACCATTTGACGTG
>Ga0209119_1002176_pt1 | contig 18286 bp, 16 predicted proteins | sample COG_03_FD_184747 | JGI IMG/M metagenome (GOLD analysis project Ga0209119, IMG submission 184747) | Pelagic Microbial community sample from North Sea - COGITO 998_met_03 (SPAdes) (version 2) | ecosystem: Environmental > Aquatic > Marine > Neritic zone/Coastal water | place: Helgoland, sampling... | reverse complement strand
TTTTCGTTCTAGATATGCGGCAGTTTCCTCAGGTGTAAATTCGCGCTTGGGGCTTTGGCTACGATTTCTATCGCGGTTTATATTTGGGTCGGTTCCTTTATATCCATCTTTATTATTCTTTAACGAACTTTGTTCCTTTAATCGACGATATTCGTCTCGTTTTTCCACAGACCAAGGTTCATCCATATTAATCTTAGGCGCATCTCTTTCTTCCCTTGCCTTTTGTTTGTAAAATTCTTTCTTTTGCTCTTTTGTCCACGGTGTTCTGTCTTGTTGGAATTTTCCCTTTGATTTATCAACTTTAACAAAATAATTTTTATCATTAATGTATTTAAGTTTAATATCATTATATGTTAATTTAATATCACTTCTATTTACAATACTAAACGGAATATTCGATTTGAGATATTCCATTCTTACGCTGTTTAATATATCGTAATATTCTAATTTAGTCTGTGGATTCATAATAATTTAATTTATATAATATATCTTCTTTATTTTATTTGAAAAGAAAATTTCTTCAAAATGATATAAAGTATTAATAACAAATGGAAGAAATATATATTGTACTGGGTGTAATTATTATAATTACGATTTTTATTGTGTATAAAAGCAATCGTATTGATAGACCATGTGACGAGTATATAACATACTTTGATAAAATGTATTATGATTTACCTAAACTAAACACACTCAGTAAGAATGATGTTTGTCATCAAGAAAGTATGTATGATATGGATACTTTCAAACAACAATTGCGCGCCGTAAGCAATGTTGGTGATAGTTCTAATCCCATGGCATCAAGATGGTCAAGTCTTTTGGATTTACATAATAAAACACAAAATGGCAGTATTGAATATACCAACACGGATAGACAAGTCATGCCCGCTGATTTACAGCACCAGATCACACAAGATTCTAATAAAGTTATAAAACAAACAGGTAGTAGACATTCGAAACCGGAGAATTTTGCCGATGATGAGTGGTTAGATGATAGTTTTTCAATGAATAAAAAATATTCGTTTGGTAGGTAATTTATGGCAACACAAAAAAAATGTATCTATAATTATCAATAATACATAAATCAGTAATATAAAATATTTATATATAATTTAATCTGAATAGTCTGAATCATCGTCTTCATCGTCGTCGTCAGAATATTCTCTACCCATCATAGCAAACTCCTTTAAAGTTTTCTTTGGAACATTTGTTATTGCGACGGATTTTTTTTTAGGAACTTTGATTCCATTAGTGTCTAAATTAATATTAGGAGCTGCGATGACTTTAAAATTTTTGCGAGGTTCTCTATTTTTATTTTTACGAATCAAGTCTTCAATATCAGAATCTGATGAATCGTCGTTGGTTTTATTTTTTTGATCCTCAGATACATACATCGGTTCATCAATTTCATGTGGGTTTCCGTCATATTCTTTACACAACCTTGCGACATATTCATCCGCTGATTCGGGTTTAATATTTAATGTGTCTAAACTTGTCCTTTCAAATAGTTCAATATAATATTCTTCATCATCAGTTTTTGACTCACCAATACCAAGCACTCGGTAGCCTTTTAAGTAATTTCCCAATCGTGTTTTCTTAATAAACGATTGTATCTTCGAGTTTTCTAAATGATCTTTAGCATGCCTTTTATATTCACCATTAGATCCGGGGAACTGCGACTCATACCATTTATTGTATTTGTCAACAACATCTATTATAGGTGTTTCCATGTCCTCGTCTTCGCATTTAACAAGTGTCATATTTAAGAAGTTATTAACACGATCCTGTCTGTTTCTAAACTGTTCAGTTTCCATTCTAATATGCGGATGTGGTACATTGCGAACCTTTCCATCATATTTATTTTGGAGACTTTCGTAATAATATGCTAAGATGCCTAAATATGATTCTAATACATCAGCATCTTCAGCCCAATGCGACCCTAGTTTGGGGTTAGCTTCCCTTTCATATGGATTTGACGGATCGTATTCATCAGTCGATAAATTACAGAATTTAATTTTCATTGTAACATAGTCAATTCGTCGCCATGTTCCATGATCAGTTCCGTGTATTTCAAAGTCATTATTCGATGCTACTAAATGATGACACTTGGGTTTAAAATTAACATAGTCGCTATGTAATTTTCTACCAGCGAGTGTTTCTTGACCAGTGAATTCTTTGATCTTTGCCATATTAAGAATTTCAAACTTATTGGATTCTGAATAATATGCGAAGTGCGCATCTTTTAACTGCATTAAAGCAGGTGTTGCCGATTCAGCATCCTTTGCCCTACTGGTCAAGAATGATAATGGCATTTTAACACCGTAAATATCGCCGATTGCCCCCTTATGTAATTCAACAAGAAATGACTTACCGTTACTGCCTTTGCCGACTAATAGCATCATAATACTTTCCTTCTTATGTCCATCTAATGTTGATGCCAAATAATGCATAATATAATCAAATGTATCTGGTTCATTATCAGGGAATAAGTTTCTTAATGCTATTAAAACATCCTTTGTATTTTTCTCATGTGGATTCATTTTCTTAAATCGGGCGTGTGTATATTTAGAAACAAGATGTCCGTGATACCCCTGTATCAATTTACACTTTGTACCCAACTGAAGAATGCCGTTGGCAACTCCTTTAAGATTAGGGTCGTCATCTAATTTTTCAGAAAATCCCATGCGCTCGAATAACTGTTCGCACTCAACACCGACTGCCCGTTTAAATCCAGAATTTTTTAACTGACGGCATGATTTCTGGAAATTTTTATATATCTGATAGTGATATTTAGATAATTCAGTATTACATTCATCTAATGTAGTTTTGATACGGTCTAAAACTTTACGAAATAAATTTGGAAGAATTGTTGATATATACTTCATTATAGAATTAGGGCGGTCATTATACGACCGCCATTTATACATCTCGCCAACCTTCATTGGTTCATTTTCTAATATAAATTCATACCATGTTGAAACGCCAAATGCTTTATCATAAACATACTTATTTTTCAGCACTTGAAATAAAATCTCAGCAACATCATAATGCTCTAAATTACCCTCGACTTGCGGGTCATAAATTTTCTTATATAATAGTGTAAATATACTTCGGTGTTTAACTTCTTCATATCTATCAGGATTATCAATCTTTGCCCAATAATGAATACTACCAATTGAAAGTCGATTACTTTTTTGTATAAGAATCGAATTCCACACTTTATCAAAACTTACAGGATCGAACTTTTCAGAGCTTTTTCGTGAAAAGTATTCACCGAGTGATTTATAACTCGGACTTGTGTGGGCAAGAGCACACAGAACATCAAACCACATCGCATAGTCGTCTGATCTTTTCTGATGTAATATATCAAGTAATATTTTAATATACTCCATATCCGGATCGTGTAGATTAAGTATAGACATATCATTATAATATTTTTCATCTTCATCAAAATCATCAACTGGGATATCTTTAGTTTTATATTGATCAATAATATGTTGAAAATTAGGATGTATTTCATAATGCTTCTTTTCTACAATACCACCCTTTTCCAGATTTTTAGCCCAATTTAAGGAGAACTCGTAGCAGATGTTAGTTCCTTCAGAAGTACCATTATCAGCGAATGCCGGCACCTTTACTGGGATAATATCGTCTAACTCGCCAACAGTTGCCTGAACTTTATAAACCTCAGCTAAATCATACGGCGGTGAATTAAGTTTTGATGCCGACCCAATAAAGAACACGCCTACATGTGCCGAATTTACATCCAAGAATTCCGACCGAGTTGTTGATTTGTGTGGTGTAATATCTCGAAATACCTTTTCTAATGTTTTTTCCTCAATAATAGTATTAATGATATGTTTCTTAAATGCCCTCGTAATCTGAATACCGGGGATTAACATATGAAGTCCATCGCGATAACAGTCAGCGTCCGCGTCATAAACAATTTTCGGTTTCTTGATAAATGCGACATATATATCTTTTTTATTACCTATCTCATCTTCAGTAAAGTGTAAATATGTAAGCAATACTTTTATTACAGCAATGCATAGACGATGGTAATGTGTATGATTAATTTCGGACTCACCCCCGTGAGTTCCTTTGATATCAAAATCTAACATCAACCCAGAGTATTCACCCTGTTTCTCGTATAACATTATTTTTAATTTTTTCCGTCTAGTAATTTCCAAGAATTTAAAGAATATGGGTATTTTACGTTCTGGGATACAATAGCACTTTTTTTGATATCTATCAATAATATTCGTTGATTTATCACCAACATTGTTTATGAATGATGGTGTGCTCATAAATTCCTTAAATGTCCTAAATATCGATTCTACATTCTCTTGAAGTTTCATGGCGACCTCATTATTTATGGCATTTTTTTGTGGTTCATAATCATCGTCATCATCTGAGAATACGATTCCTTCATTGTTATCCGATTTAGAATGTTGCATTTCAAAAATTACCTGATTATATTATAGTTCTTTTATATTTTAATATAAAATATTCAAAATTCAAATTACATGTAAATACATAAAATACCACATTTTAAGCATATTAAAAAAATAATTTCATATTCTACAACAACTTAGTTCTTTTAGCACACTTTAGGTGATAACCCATTCATTAAATATGTGTATGTCCGTTCGCATTTCTTAGGATTGTGGGTTATAATTTTAAACGTAATTGACTTTGAATTTATTATTTAATATACTATACTGGATAATAGTCTACAATGTCTATAAATCTATGTTCTTTGCCGTATGACTTATATTTAAATATTTCAAGTTTTTTACTAAAAAGTGATATAATAGGTTTTATACAAAGTTGTCGTAAAACAAGCACTTTATTGCTTTGGATGAATGATGATGCCGGTGTACATATATGCCTGGGTATGGATCTTACATGCTCTATGGATAGTGCTTACAGTATACTCAAGCCTTATTTGCTAGATTTATTAATAGATTTAAAACGCGATAAAGAAAATATCGGAAGAACTTTATTTAGCTCATTCTTTTATTGGGATCTCGATAGATCATATTATGAGAATGAACCATATGTTCAAATCCAACCACCAGCTGAGAGCATTTTTAAACAAGAAAAACTTATTTCAGATGCCCTAATAGCATCAGGTGGCGGTCCCGAATGTGGGGGAATCGCACTATGCGAATTAGAGGCACAATTTAAAAATAGGTGGATATCACAACACACTGGAAATTTTAGCAAATCTATGGATATTATTGTATTATTGTTAGATGCCCCATTCCACTTCTTAGTAGATGACGAAAGTTATTATGAAGTAACTAGAAAGCATTCTATTAAACACGATTGGATTTCCGCTATACACAATTTATGTAATAAGGGTGTGTTAATTATTATGATTTGTATCAATACACAAAATAATTTTAAAAAACCACTGCGATTAATTGGTGGTATGATAGATGCGTTAGGTGGATATGCGTTAGAAATTACAACGGATGGCCTTAAAAATATTCCTATATTTATTAAATCGATTATAAAAGAAGAAACACAAAAAAGAAAAATTATACATACATTGTATAAATCTATAGCATACAAATATAAATATATGAGTACAACTGATTTAGATAAAATAATGGAAAATGAACTTAGTAAAATTAATATTAATATAGATTGTGCTAATATACCAAGTAAAAATCGCATTTATTCCAATGATGTTGATAATTCTAGAGAACTAGCAAAATGTAAAACTATGGTTGAGGCAATAAGCAAAGGGTTGTTAGAATCTGAGGCCGTTATGAAACGACTGTATTTTAAGAACAACGATGAACCCGCCAATATCGCATGTGTATCATCAATACCGCAAATAATTCAAAGTCAAATAACCAATGACTTTGATTTTGGTGACGATATTCCACCCATGGCACCAATGCAATTAATTAGACAACAATCCTGTGCAATAAGCACATCTATTAATAGGTATTCACAAACACCCAAAAATATTATGAAACAATCAACAACCTCGGGTAACTCCCCAGATGTCCAAAAAATTCCACATAATGTATCGATAGAAAAAATCAAAAGTGGGTGTGCCTTAAATACATTCGGACTATGTCGAAGAAAATCAATGTCTATGAATTATTCCCCCAATCGTATAAGTAACATAATTACTGAATCAAAATTAGATACGATAGATGAATATATGGAAGAATGTGAAAATAAACAAGAGTCTCGATGTATTATAGAAGGTTCTATTAAATGTTATCTGCGAGAACCAAACATTGATTTAAGCTCGATTACAGACCCTTTATTAAATTTAGTAAATAGCACGGACGAAACGAAATTTCGCAAATTATTATTGGAACAAAATCCAAATCAATACAATTTGTATATAAATGGGGGTGTTCTTGAAAGATTCAAACAAAATACAGATCGCCATATAAATAGGCAAATTATTCGAGCGGATGCCACATTTGAAGGCGGTGGTTTGATTATGAATAATATTCCAACAATGAGTCGGTCGTTCTCGGAAAATGCCGACTCTAATTTAAGAATATTAAAATTCATCAGATCTAATTCAACAATGTAATCTCATATGAATTAATATATTTTTACTATACACTTGTGATAATCGACAAGGGTGTGCTATTCTAACATCAAATTTGAATAATATATATAAAGATTATAATTTAATACTTTGAAAAAATAATGTGTGAACATATCCAACACGAACAAATTTTTATATTGAATAAACTTAAAGACTTGTGTGAATTATTGAATAAATTTGAAAATCAGATAAATTCATACAATGAAAATAAAAAGAAAAAATTGGGGCAGTATTATACCACAAATTATGAATACATATTAAAAAATATGTATATTCCCGATGATATTACCAGTGTAATAGAACCATTTGCCGGGCAATGCGATTTAATAAAATTCTTAGAAAAATACCAAATAAACAAACATATTAATATTGAATGTTATGACATTGATGTTAAAAACCAAATCGTATTACATAGGGATACTCTAAATAATCCACCTATTTACACAGATAAATTCATATTAACAAATCCACCTTACCTAGCAAGAAATAAATCTAATCAAAAAAAAATATTTAATAAATATAATCAAAATGATTTATATAAATGCTTTATCAGCGAATTAACCATAAATAAATGTATAGGCGGTATTATTATTGCTCCATTAAATTTTTGGTGTTCAATAAGAAAAAACGATATTTTACTAAGAGAAAAATTTATACAAATTTATGATTTAATGCTAATAAATATTTTTGAAGAACAAGTATTCAATGACACTACTTATGCGATATGTAGCTTCCAATTTAAATTACGAAACGTCCCCGATGTTTCCCAAAATATAATTAAATGTGATATATATAAAGGCGGGCAATTTCAAAATTGTTTTAAATTTACATTATCAAAAAAAAATAATTTTACGTTTGGTGGGGAAATATATAATTTAAAACAAAGTGAAAAAATTATTGTGGGTCGAATAACAAAAAATAATAATAACAGTGATTTTAAAACAAATATATTATTAAAATGTATAGATGACAGTTTAATAAATAAAATTAACATATCAGTCGTTGATGAAAAAGATATATATATTGATAACACACCCAAATTATCAGCACGGTCATATGCCACGTTAGTAATTAAACCAAAATTAAATAATAGTCAAGTTGAAATGTTAGTTGGCAAATTTAACACATATTTGAATGACCAAAGAAAAAAATATAATTCTCTATTTTTAACTAATTATAGAGAAAGTAATACAATAGCACGTAAAAGGATATCTTTCAGTTTAGCGTTTAATATAATAAATCATATATTACACAGTCAGATATTAAAAGACATTTAAAAATTATTAATGAAATATTCTTGTAATCCAATGTGATTTGTTATTAATAAATTTGGATTACTATATGTATTTTTTAAATTATCAAATTGTTTTTTTAAATCTGTATCAATTAATATAACAAATAGTAGATTACTTTCACTGTATTTAATAACCCATCTACACATTTGATGTGCTTCATCAAATACATTGTCCTGATGTCCACCCGAGGAAAATGTTATTTTCGCAAATAACCAACCATTTATTTTACCGCTTATTCTACCATCAAAAGATTTGAGACAGTCGTGCTTTTTCATTTTTTTATATTCTGATATGTTTATTATTTTACCATCGCGACTTGGTCTGTATTGGTTATTAGAGAGATTACTTATAAATATACCGACTGAAGATGATGTTATATTACATTTAAATAACACATATGCTTCATCTTTAGCACCTTGCCGAGACGCATTAATTGATATTCTGCCAGATAATAATCTGGCGAAATCATCATCTTCACATTTACATAATAATTCTTCATCAGACATATTTAATTGTTTTAATACTCTATTTAATTCTTTTTGATTACAATTATTTCTAACCAATTGTATATCTTTTTTCTTTATATATAATAATACTATATTATTATTGTCAATCTGCCGTTCTTCGCGTAAATTTTTACAATCGATGTATATAATAGAAGGTTTGTGAAATACATGAACTAACTGCTTATTAAAATTATATAATACTTCTAGTAAATTCTTTAATTTGTGATCCAATAAATTCAGATCATTTTGATCACAATTAGGAGTATCAGCATCGACTAATGCTAACTGGTCAATTTCAGGCAATGTGTCCATTCTATTATCTTTATGCATAATTTTTTCAATTTTGAGTTTTGTAGCACAATTTGTGTTATATACTATACATATATTCTATTGTAGTATGATTGGGTTTCAGAACCATCAAATTGTAAAATGGGTGAATTTTTAGGATTGAATTTATAATATTTTTCGGGTATTTTTCCATGTTCAAAAGTCCCCGGAAAAATAAGTTCTGGTTGTATTTTAACTGGTTCTTTTTCTTTAATTTTTTCGAGAAATTGTCGTTTAGAATTTAAATATGAATCTGATATTTCGCAAGTTCCATAAATTTCTATCGATGGCAAAAATGGTAAATATTTTTGTGTTTTATTTTTATAGGCATCGCCCGCCCATTTTACGATAGATTGTGCTGTAATATATCCTATATAAAATGAATATCCTCTATCAGTTTCCTTTATATTTTTTAATAAAATAAGATTAGTTATCATGTACATCATGATATTTTGTAAATTTGCTATATAAATACCTATGTCAGTTTTATGGGCACTCAACATGTATCCTTGATTATCAAATAATTCATATACATTATCTAGAATAAATTTATGTGGGAGCTTATCTAGAAATCTGTTATATTGCCGTTCCTCTTTAATAGAATTTCTCTTTTTTAATTCATCTCTCATCTGTATAACATTATTACTATATATACTAATGCCATGCGAATCAACTGGTATTTGAAATATAAACCCACCGCTATCTTCATGAAACGTTCCTAATGAAATATTTTTGTTTTTATATCCAAGTTTTTTGGCATGGGCATCCCAATATAACAATCCGGCAAATCCACTAATACATTGATCTTTAAATATAATAGACTGTATAGTAATTTCTTTCGTTAATTTAAATTCCGACACTTCCTTAAGATCTTTGATTTTTAGTGGAAAATACTCATAAATCATATCATATCTAATAGCATCTTTCTTCCATCGATGTGTAATAACTTCCCAAGGTGGATTTTCATAAGGATATGAAAATGCTCTATGCTGATCAATAATTTGATAATGCGGGTGTATTATACGTATATCGCGATATACTAAAAATGGCAGTTTATCATAAACATCTTTTGGTATATATGTAACATCAGCAACTACTGTATAATTTACTCTTACCCGCATAGTAGAGATGTGATTAGCATTAATAACTGATATATTTTCCAAACCTGCCTTTTTTAATTTTTCTGCTATTCGATAGGCATCTGTATTATAAGTTGGTGAATAAAAATCATAATCGGGCAATACGTCGTCTTCATATAATTTTAACCCTTTTAGATGTAAGGCAAAGTCTATTGCCATACCACCCACTATTAATAATTGATTTTTACAAACATATTTTTTAACTAACCCAAGTGCGATTAGTGTATCTTCAGTAAATTTATCATTTTTAATTATAATATTTTCATACTCTTTTTTACTTAACATTCTGAATTATATTTATATACATATCAAAGTAATTTAACATTAAAACATTAACATAGATACAGCGACTGAAAAAATATTAGATTAACAAACAACGCCAATGCTCGGCATTGAAAATTACATCTTAAGTTCATTTAAAAAAAAAATAATACCCTATTTATTAAACCAGTTGATATGTTGTTTAGACGAACAAATAAATGCTATAGTATCAAAAAGGAATCTCGCCGAATAAAAGTTCTTCTGCGTCTTCAAGTGTTGATTTTCTATATACCGATTTATCACTAATATTAATCAACATGTGTTTAACGGATTTTCCTATTTCCTCATCGCTCATACTTTTTATTTTTTCATCCATTTCAAGTATATAGCAAACCCATATAAGTGATGTCGAAAGTGCTGGATAATTAGATACTAAATCTTTTACATTAACACCACCAAAATCTAAAATATCATCGTCCCAGTGTGAATTAACTAATAATTTTAATTTATTAGTAATCGTATCGGGTCCTAATTTAGCTTCAATAATTTCTAAAGTTTTTACAGTTTTTTTTGGTAATTTTGGATTGTATATAATATATTTATCGGGGGTGTGTGTTAATATAAAACCCAGCATACAACCGATCAGTTTGTTGAAATAAAATGCCATATATGCCCAAAACAGCATTGCCGATAAAAATATTTTTGTTCTATCGGGCAAATCAGAAATACTATACTTTTTTAAATTGCCTATTTTATTTTTAACTTGTCCAAATAATTTCGATGTTGTCATTTTAAATCAGTCTATCGAGTGCTTTAAAATATATCTCATATTACTTATATGTACTTCCTTTAGAAAATAATTCAAAAAATGAAAATACTTTACCTAATTTATTATAACACATAGAATTATTGTATAAAGGAAAAACCACCAACCTATATAGCACAATGCCTCCTAAAAAGAAGTATTCGGATAAAAAGGGTAAAAATGATAAAAAAAGTAAATTAATATCAAAGGTTGATGATATGGAATTATACGAAGAATCGGCTGATGTCGACGAAGATATTGAATTTGACACAGCCGAGGATGAATTCTTTGATGAAAAGAACTTTAAAGATTTTAATACAAAAATTAAATTTCATGTATTCGACCCAGACAAGTATGAAACTGAAATTCATAAAGAAATAATTATCGTGCCTAATCAATATCGCAAAACATCTGAAGTTATTACTAAGTTCGAGTTTACAGATGTGACCTCGAATCGAGCAAAGCAAATTGAAAATGGCAGTAAAATTTTTGTTGATATCGGCGACGAAGATGACCCCGTTGTGATGGCCGAAATGGAAATAAAAATGAAACAATGCCCACTGGCGATTAGAAGACTCATCAGCACTAATATTGCTGAAGTATGGGACGTAAATGAAATGATTATCCCATATATTAAATAATTATGTTAAATTATTATATTTTAACTATTATAATAAATGGATTCTGTAATACTATTATTAATAATAGTAGGAGTGTGGTATATACTGGTATACAATTCTAAAAATACAGTCATGACCGCAAAACCGGCTGCCCCAGTTGTTGCAGCGGTGCCTCAAACTGTTGATGGCAGGACTGGTATTTGGAGGGCTAAAGATGAATACGGTTATTTATACTATCCGGAGAAGTATAATACATCGGCTGGTGAAAAAACAAGATATGCTATGAGAGGTGCTTATTGTAATAGAAATAAAGACACACCCGAATGTAATGCGTATAAAAATGTTTTTTGTGCGGACGATTTCAACGCAACGAACACAGGCATGTGTACCAATGGAAATTTTTTAGAAACATTTAAATAAAATTAACTATACTGCGATCCACTGAAATTTACATTTTTCACAAATGTAAATTAGTCTCAATTCACTACCAAGTCTCACACTCTTTGCAAGACCATGCTTACATTTCGGGCATGCTACATATGCCTTTAAATTCATACCATCATTCGCCGCATTATTTAATATAGTTTGAAATATAATTAAATTACCACCCGTCGTTTCTTCATATCTAAGCGAATCATCATCTTCTGATTTATATGTTGTAAAACACGACATGCATTTGAATGTTAATTCGTCATTTGTTGTTCTAATATCCAATAAATTATTACAGTTGTCGCAAAAATATTTCATTTTATAATAGATTGTATAAACCTGTTGTAGTGTATAGTATAATAATAATTCAATTTTCAAAATGTAAAGGTTATTATGCCAAACTAAAATGGATTGAATGTTATTTCTACCGGATCTAAATAATAATTATTTTGTAAAGTTGTTAACTTTGACACATATAATAAATGATGAGCTATTTTTTCATCTAATGTTTTTTCTGGTAATAAACCTAATTTTATTAAACTTAATACAACTATTTCACCACAGTTTGTGTGATTATTTATTCGCTCACCCTTCTTTTTTTTGATGCCATTATAAACAACATTATCATTATAATACATATTTTTTTTAGCATAATCAAGCAATTCAACCATACCACGTATTATACCATCATTAACTGGGTTATTTAAAAATTTACATGCTATCATACCAGGATACTTTTCTAGCCGTGTTTTTAAATCGGTTATCATTATACCATGTTTATTATATTCAGGGCAGTTTTTCATTTTAGATGTTCTAGCGGCTTCAAATAACACTGGTTCACTTAATGCATCTGGGTCTTTATATACAATGCCAACATGACCCCAGTATGAACCTATAAATACTGGGTTAATATTATCATATGCGTGAAATAATATCATATCGCCTGTTTTAAAAGTTAGTTTATCAAATGGTTTTGATATTAAATTAGGCGGGTTGGCAAGCATATACCACATCCAAATCAAACAAATAAAAACAATAATAACAAATGCTATAATTATATTAACTAGATCCATTAGTAAGTACGATGTTTAATAATATTATATGTATTTGTTTAAACTTAAATATTTACTTAATTTCGAACTATGAATATCAGTGCGTTTCCTATAATTATCAAAATTGAAAATATAATTTAAATATATACAAATAACTGAACAATTATAAAATGAGCATTGATTCAAGGCAATTAAAAAAATGGCCTAAAATTATGGTGAAAAAATTTCAACTTGCTCAGGAAAGTAAGGAATTTCGCATTATTCAAGCAGATACAGATAAGTTAGACTGCTATTATATTATGATACAACCAACAGGTGGTCATTATAAAGGACATACTTACATATTAGAAGTAAAAACTCGCCATGGTGATGAATATTTATTTCCATTTACACCACCTTTGATCAAATTTGTAAACCAAATATGGCACCCAAATATTTCCGTAACTGGCAGTATCTGCTTGGATATTTTAAAAGACCGAAAAAAGTGGTCGCCACAGTATGGAATTGAAACAGTCATGTCAAGTATTATACTTCTTATGGACTGCCCTGAAAATAGTTCACCGTTTAACGCACAGGCCGCGGAACTCTTTCGTACATGCGAAACAACATATAATGATACAACCCGTGGAATTAACATAACACATGATCAGCGGGTACAAATATTTAATGAATGTTTTGAACCATTCGACTCTAAGGCGAGCGCATTTGCGGGCACAAATATCCAGCATTATCTAGAATATTTTACAAACGACTTAACTGAATCTTTAGGCAATTTGAAAGTTTAGGTATAGTATAAGACTCCGAAATTAATTCTTACAGAATTCAATTCAAAATGTCTAATATAAATCGTTCAAGTGGAGTTAGAAGACCTGCTAGAACTAGAAGTTCATATAAAAAAACCCCAAATGTCTGTTATAGACTACCACCCAAATATAAAACAGAAGAATAAAGAAAGTTAGTATATAATGCCTTAGCAAATAAAAGATATTATAAAAGAAAGTGTGATGGTTCAAAAGAAACAAGAAAACAGCAATTAGAAAAAAAAAGAAAAGATAAAGAATATATTAACAAAATGTTAAATACTATGAAAGATTTTTTAGAACAACATATTGATGATGAAGAGGTAAAACAGAAAATTGAAGAACTTGTGTCAAGTAGTGACGACGATGTCGATGTTCTCGATAGAGAACTTAGTGATGAAAATTAAAGAACCCGAAAGATTTAACTTCGTTAAATAATTCAAATATTTTAATTTAAATATATTTTCTTTACTATAATAAGGTTGGGAAGCCGAATTTTTTTTTGATGTCTGAAATTATGTTTTTACAAAACATCAATTCGTGTGGTAAAATCAAAAAATTGAAATTAATAATATGAATTATACATTCGTTAATTGCTTTGTAAAATGGACGAAAAAATAGAACAACAAGAAAAAAAACTATCATATGGAGAAATTGCAAGAAGTAATGGTATTCAATATGAAGTAGAAGTTAAAAAAATTATTGATAATGGAATTTTGGCATTGCAACAAGTTAATAAATACATTCCGATAAATTTAGATAATGTTAGAATAGAATTAATATCAAATAGAAAAGTTAATAGTATTACAGGGAAAAAAACTACAAGTAAAGGTGATGTTATTATATATAATAATGATATAGCAATACCAATATCTATAAAGATGTCTAATAAAGGAACACAATTGCAAATTGTTTCATTACATATGTTATTACAATATTTATCATATAAGAACATTAGTTGCAATGGCGATGTTATAAAAGTTTGGAAAAAATTTCTTGGTATCATAGTTCCGACTGATGATGAACTTAAACAGTTAAATATTAATAGAACAGATAAATGTAAAAATAAAAAAAGATATTGGTTAAATGAATTAAGTACAATTGAACAATTGACTATTGAGTTATTTATATCTATCAACCAATATGCATTATTAGAATTTTGTTTAAGAAATGGAATGTGTTTAGAACAACCTAATCAAGCAGAATTGTTTCTATTAAATACAGAAAGTTATACTGAGACTGGAAATATTAATTTCGTTATATTAAATTTTGATGATTTATTACAGAAAATTAATGTTGGAAAACCAATGATAACTAAAAATGGTAATCTACAATTGAATAATTATGTTGGTATACAAAGAAAAGGTAGTGGTAAAATATTATCTCATAAAAATAGCATTCAATTTAAAGATAGAGGTTTTAATAATTTATTTAAAGTTATACCACATAATATACATAATCAAAAAAAGATGAAAGGATTATCATTGTTTGCCTGTTCTGGTATTGCTGAGTATTATTTAGATGAAACTGATGTAGATATCGTGTTAGCGAATGAATTACTACAAGAAAGATGCGATATTTACAAACATTTCTATCCGGATGCTGAAATAATTCAAGGTGATATTAATGAAAAGTTAAATGATATAATATCAAAAAGTAAAGATTTGGATATAGATTTCATTATGGCAACCCCACCGTGTCAGTCATTTAGTAATGCTGGTCGCAAGGAAATTAAAGATAAACGAACTCCATTATTCTTAACTTTAATTAATGTGATAAAGGAAGTAAAGCCAAAATATGCTTTGATTGAAAATGTACCATCATTTATGAAAAGCAAATATGAGGAAAAGAACGAAGAAACAATTCAAGAAAAGTTTAATAAAGAATTAGGTGATTTGTATGTATTAAATACTAAAATATTAAATGCTAAAGATTATGAAGTGCCACAGGCGAGAAACCGAAGTATAACATTACTTTCTTTAAAAACAGAAACTGAATGGAAACATCCAAAAAAGATATCATCTATAATTACAGTAAGAGATGCTATAGGTCATTTACCGTCTTTGAAATCTGGTGAAATATCGGAAATTCATAAATGGCATAAAGCACGAACTCATAATGAAAATCATATTAAATGGATGTCATTTACACCTACTGGTCAAACGGCATTTAAAAATAAAGTAAATTTTCCGCAGAAAGATGGTAGGAAAATTAAGGGGTACAACACAACATATAAAAGGATTGAATGGGATAACCCATCTCCTACTATAACAATGTCAAGTGGTTCAATTTCATCTCAAAATAATGTTCATCCTGGTAATAAATATAAAAAGAATGGGGAAACATTATATGATAATGCACGGGCATTAACCGTATATGAAATAATGTTATTGACTGGGTTAGATGATAATTGGGACCCTCCGACTACTAATGAGAAACTAATAAGGGATATTATAGGTGAAGCGGTTCCTCCGAAATTTCTATACCACATAATTAAAAACATACCTAAATAAATTGTAATAGAATAATAGAAATATTACAATATTATATTAAAATATAATATTTTTTTGGTTGTTATATAATTAAGACTAAATAAGAATGAGTATCCGAAGAAAGTTGAATTTAAACATTAATGAAATTGATATGATTTTAAACTCATATTACAAAGATAAAATTTCAATTACACAAATGAGTAAAAATATAAAATTATCATCAAGTAAGATAAAAAATGTTATTAAGGATTATTCAGATGCCTTTTTAACTAAATTTCCGCAATATAAACCAGTAGATGATGTTTCAGTTAATGACTATGAACAATACATATTAAGCGGTTCATACACTCCAGCGAAATTAGAAATAGAAAAAAAAGTAGAACTACTAAAGGTAAACCACCGAAAGATTTTGTTTCACAAAATAATTCAATTATAACTGATAATTCTCCGTATGTCAATTGAAATTAATCAAAACTAAGTTGTTTTTGGCTAATATATCGAAAGATTTACTATGTAAATAATTCAAGTCAAGTTGGTTTTAATCTATCTGAAAATGTTTCTATATACTGGATATGGTATTTAAATCACGTATTAAATAAAAGTTTAAATCACGTATTAAATAATAGTTTAACGAAATTACAATTTCTTAGCCATTGTGTTATTAAATACAAATATTATATTCAGAGGTTCGTATTTTTTTACATATATTGAAGAACTCTGTATATTTTTTATAAAATGTTTAATATCAAAGTTTTTCGGAGCTATTAGCGCAAATATTTTAAACGAATTGCTATTGTATAATTTATTAATAATACATGTTATATCAATATTATTTAAACTAAGACGTAAATGTTCTTGCTTGTAATAATCAGGACCTCCCCACGGCGGGTCCGCAATTATTATATCTTGTTTTAATTTTAGCATGACATTCATGTAATCATTCGACACAACAGTTACTTTTTTTTCTAAATTATATTGTTTAATATTATTTAATATTATTTTACAGTGGTGTGGCACTATTTCTACTGAATTTACATGCTTAAAATGACGAGCAAGTGCTATAGTTAAACCACCCATCCCTCCATTACTTTCTGTTATAACCAATTGATCTATTTTTTGTTCGCTTAGTATGTGTAAATTGTATAATTTAAATAACAAAATATGTAATCTTTTGGTTATATTGTATTTAGCAATGCTGTATTGCCCGATATTTGTTAATTTGAGTTTTTTAATATCGACTCCTTTTTGTTTTGGGAAAGTCCGTTCCCATAAAGTTTTATTAAATTCAATTTCTTCTATTTTTTTTTCTGGAATAAATTGTACTCTTTTTTGACGGGTATCTATAAAACACCAATGTTGATAATTATCCATTTCTTATACTATAAGAAATAATATTAAATTTTATGAAAATGGTATTTACTGGGTCGACCCATATAATAGTAGTTTTAACACACACACCAGAATTATACAATTCTGCGTATTAAAATGATAAAAATAATCCCGAATTACTCAACACATAAACACTAAACATTCAAAATTAGTGTTGGGCATGGTGTTGTGTATTCCTATTTAAATATTTAAAAATGAATTTAAATATCCCAACATACTCCGCCGGTTTCTTTAATATATAATTCACGAAAAAATGATGCAACAAAATCAAAATCTTGAAAAAATTGATATCGACCAGATTCTATCCGACAGTGCTACCGATGATGATTGGATGAACTTACTTAAGGATATTTCTAACTATTCATCAGATGATGACGATGTTCGTGGTATGTATGAATCGTGTAAGGATATTCAGTCCAATACTAAAATAGATCTCGAAATCCAAGTAAATTTAAATGGGGAGAAATCCACTAAATTTACGATATGTACTAAGTGTGAAACCGAAGGCAAGATAAACGAAGGTTCCGTACATTGTGTTAGTTGTGGATTGGAAACCATCGTTGTCGATGACACGAGTAAATT
>Ga0209119_1002164_pt1 | contig 18338 bp, 16 predicted proteins | sample COG_03_FD_184747 | JGI IMG/M metagenome (GOLD analysis project Ga0209119, IMG submission 184747) | Pelagic Microbial community sample from North Sea - COGITO 998_met_03 (SPAdes) (version 2) | ecosystem: Environmental > Aquatic > Marine > Neritic zone/Coastal water | place: Helgoland, sampling... | reverse complement strand
AAGCACGCTCTGATTGCTCTCTTCTTATATGCAGATACTTGTCGACTTGAGCCACTGAGCCAAATAAAGAAAGTCTTAGAAGTAAGATAACATCTGGTATGACTAGTTTTGGCCAGCCTCCTACTTTGATTAAACTCTTGTATCGATAGATTCCCCAAATCATATTACCCGCCCCGGCTTCTAAGTGCGCAAGTGAAGAGATTCTTTTGTAGCGACTCATGGTTGTGTTTTCATAGATCGTTGGTTTTCTTTCATTTGATGCACCAGAAGTATCAATGCCAGAAACTAAGGAGTATGAAAGCATAGAAGAAATATTGGCATTGAGATTAGAGATATTTTCATAAAGCCACTCGGGATCATAAAGGTCATGATCAGAAACCCAGGCAAAAAAAGTAGTATTATCTGGAGCAAGGCCCAGGACATATGATGAAGCATCGCACATACCTCTTCTTTCATCACTCTTAATATACTTTACCCTCTTGTCTTTTAGGAGGTAAGGCTCAATGCGTGATGATGGTTCATTGGGACTGCAGTCATCATATATCAGTAATGAAAAATCTTGATATGATTGATTTAATATTGAATCAATGGACTCTTCAAGATGACCCTGGCCAGCGTTCCAAGTCATCATAGCTAGAAAAATGTTATTTTTATTTGATTCTTCGATCATAAAAGGATTATTAGACTTCGACTATATCAATGAATCTCTGGTAAGAATCGAGATATTTTTTAATTCTGAATATACATCCAATGCTTCAACTCCAGGCTCTCTTGAGCCATTGCTTGAAAGGCCAAATCCGCCAAATGGCATATGTGGCTCACTCCCATAGGTACCAAAATTAATGTTAGCAAGACCTGCTTTAACTTTACTGGCAAACCATATACCCCGATCAATACTCTGAGTATGAATAGATGCTGTTAGACCATAATCAGATGCATTGGCAATAGCTAAAGCCTCAGGTAGATTTTTAACCTTTGATAATGAGGCAACTGGCGCAAAAATTTCTTGACAGTTAAAACTAGCTTGTTGGTCAAAGCATTCTATTATTGTAGGTGGTATGTAGTATCCCTTAAGATGTCTAGGCAAATTAACAGGCGAGCCACCGCAAAGAATTGCGCCATGATTAGAATTAATGTTCTCAAGCATTTCTGTAACCACTCTATAACTTTTTTTATTTATCAGAGGCCCTAGATCACAATCTTTCTCAATGCCTAGTTTTAAGGACAAAGCTTTCATAACAAATTTTTTCTTGAATAGCTCATAGATCTCTTCGAATACAATAATTCTACTTCCAGATGCGCATCTCTGCCCAGCGTTGCTGAAAGCTGATAGAGTTGCCCAATGAACAGCTTTATCTATGTCAGCATCATCACAGACAACAAATGGATTTTTACCGCCTAATTCAAGAGAAATTCTTTTCATGCTTCGAGCAGCAGATTCAGCAATTTTTATTCCTGTTCTTGAGGAGCCAGTAAAACTTATTAACTTAATCCTACTGCTCTCAACAAGCGCTGCGCCAACGGCAGCATCCCCGTGCAAAATATTTAGAATCCCATGTGGGATATTGGCGCTATGACAAATTTCTGCGAATAAGTTAGCTGTTAAAGGTGCGTCTTCGGAGGATTTAAGAATGACTGAATTCCCACATATTAAAGCTGGAAAAACTTTCCAAGCAATATTTGCAATAGGAGTATTTGCAGGAACTATCAATCCAACAACTCCATGAGCCTGTCTGGAAGTGAAACTAGTCTTGCCTTTCATACCAGATGTTAGTGACCGCCCATAAAGCCTCATCCCCTCACCTGCAAAGTACTCTCCCTGTAAGATAGCTGCATTAACCTCCCCTTTCGCATCATTTAAAGACTTGCCCGTCTCTCTGGCAACACATCTTGCCATCTCCAAGGATCTTAATTTTAAGTTTGCTACGATCCGTGTTAACACTTGCCCTCTTTCGACTGGGGTTATTTGACTCCAAGACGCAAAAGAAGATTCTGCTGAGGTGAGTGCTTTTTTAATATCATTAGGCGATGAGTTGATAAAATCTGATATTTTTCTTCCGGAATGAGGGTTGAACTTCTCTAGCCATATTGCAGAACTAGACTTGACCAATTTTCCATTAATCCAATTATTAATTTGCACCATTCTTTTCCTCGTTAATACTTTAAATAGAGGTCCAACCACCATCTATTACAACGGTTGAACCAGTCATATATGATGAGGCATTGCTGGCAAGAAAAATTAGCGCTCCGTTGTATTCATCTGCGGTAGCCATTCTACCAATAGGTATCCTTTTGCAGTATCCATCTAAGAAAGCTTCCTCTTGATCATTAAATACTCCTGCTAAGACTAGTGAGTTGACTCTAACTTTTTCCTTCGCCCAGTATACTGCCATATATCTTGTTAAATTTAATATTGCAGATTTTGATGCAGAATATGCCGGTGGTTTAAAAAAAATTTTTCCTTTTTCTCTCTTAAACTCATATAAACTTTGGTCAGGAGAAACAACGCCATAAATAGAGGAAATATTAATAATTGAGCCTCCTGTATTTCTTGCCATATATCCTCCAAATATCTGTGAAGCTAAGAAAGTTCCTTTTAAGTTTACATCTATTACATTGTCCCAAAGGTATTCGGGGTAATCCTCAAATAAACCATTTTCCTCTGGAGGTGATGATGGTGGAGAATCTAGCGCGGCATTATTAATTAAGACATCTGGCTTCCCGATATTTTTAATAATTTTTTGAAGCGAAGCTGAGAGAGCATCTTTATCAGTAATATCAATACAAATAAATTTAAATTGATTGGGATAATTTTTTTCCAACTCTTGAGAGCCGTCAGACCGATGCACATCAAGACCAACTACTATGGCATTTGAGCCTATAAATGCTTTTGCATATTCGAGTCCTAGCTGACCAGAAACTCCAGTTATAATGATAATTTTTTGATCTACACAAAAATAATTTTCTAACTTGACTGTCATGCTTCGTGTCGAGCTTTAAAAATCATATCGCAAATTTCTCTAACTGCGCCCTTACCCCCCTTTGCAATTGTTTTAAAGATAATATGGTTATCAATCTCAGAAAATGAATCTCTGACACCAACAGGAAACTGAACACTTTGAAATGCTGAAATGTCATTAATATCATTTCCAACAAACATTGTATTTTCTTTTTTAATATTCATATCCAAACAAAATTGATTAACTGCAACAGATTTATCTGTAATTCCTTGCATTACGGGTAGCCCTAATTTTTTAGCTCTCATGGAGACAACAGGATTAGTTTCAGTAGAGATAATGCACATTTTTATCCCAATATCTTTCAAGCGACTTAAGCCAATACCGTCACTTCTGCAGCAAAGGACACTCTCAGAACCATGGTCATTTGTAGTCACTAAATTATCTGTAAAGACCCCATCAAAATCAAAGCAAATCAGTTCAATAGTATTTAACTCAGCTGCTGTGATCATAAGAATAAATTAATCTGACGAAAATAGATCATATGTAATTGGAGAATTTGCCAGAATTTTTACTTTGGCTACAGAATCAATGACTTTATTTGATTCCCGAACAGGGATAAAGGTCTCATTAAAAATCTTACCAGATAAATCATCGATTGAAATCTTAACACCAGGCTCAATATCTTTATTTGCAACAATAGACTTACCCAATTTTTGAAATACAAATTCATTACCCAGATCTTCTTTTGGCTTAGGAACTAGCATAGATTTAACTCTAGTAATATCTCTAACAAAATTTTTAAACCCATGTGGCTCTAGGGCAAAACTATGGTCTGTTCCTGGCCATGCTCTGTTCAAGGTCACATGCTTCTCGAAAACACGTGCTCCGAGCATATACGCAATTGGGCCTGATAATGTTCCATTGAAATGATCAGAAGAGCCAGGCGTACATTCTGGAAAATCTTTTATTAGATTAGTAATTTCACCAAGACCAAGCCTATTGTATTCACAAGGATACTCAGAAACACAGTGAAGAACGGCTATTTCAGAATTAGCCTTTAAGAGTTCATTAATACTAGATGTGATTTGATTTTTCTGCCCACCACCCACGCTCATGACAACAGGTATTTTGGACTCAGCAATTTTTTTAATGAATGGTAGATTTCCTAAATCAAAAGAAGCTATTTTTAAAATATCAACATCTAAATCTTTTAGAATTTCAAGACTTGGCTCATCAAATGGGGTAGACATAAACTTAACATTATATTTTTGACAATCTTCTTGAAGAATTGGTAGCCACTCTATATTTAATTCTAATTTTTCTCTATGAGCGCCATAGGTTGGAGCAAAAGCATTCTCACTATCATAAGATTTATTATATGCATCATCAGAAAAAAGATACTTATTGTTGCGTGTTTGAAATTTAATTGCATTCGCCCCAGCTTCTGCAAATATTTTAATGTATTCCCTAGCGCGCTCCAGATCACCTTGATGATTTTGACCAACCTCAGCAATAATAAAAGGAGTTCCGTCTTCTGTAATCTTTTTAAACATAATTAAGCCCTTTGTTTTATCTAGTAATTATAATTTTAAGTATTCATTATAATATAGGTAGGTTAGATAAATGGATAAAATTTTATTCTACTAATTTGCTAATCAATTCTCCTGGCAGTTTTGGTAGGAGTAAATCTTTCTCTGATATAACCAACTCTTGATTCTGCAAAAAATACTTAAGCAGGTCTTTAGCATAAAACCCAGTGTAATTGGCAGCATTATATGGTTTATCCATTAAGTATTGCAGAACAACTCCCTCGGTTTTAGTAATATAGCCGTGAGCATAATCAGCTGGAATTAACAGAGCATCTCCAGCATTTAGCTCATACATTTCTAATTTTTTATTTTTCAATGGATCGATAGGAAAAATTATGTCTTGGATAGAGCCATGGTGAATTAACAGAATTTTTACTTGGTGATGGGGTTGCTTTTGAAAATGGAAGCCTCGAAACACATTTGAAGACGTGTTAGATGAAAGTAGCTGATATTCAAAGTTAAATTCCTGCAAGCCAAAGGTTGAGTATAATTCTTGGATGTTATTTGGATTGGTATAACCCCTTTCATCTTCAAAATGATCAAAATGACCTCTCAAAACTATAGGGTTCATATTGATAGGTTGGCTAGCCTTTGGGACAATGCATCCTCCAAATCAGAGCAAGATTGAGAAATGATATTTTCAGGGAATATTTCAATGCTTTTTATTAGGTCCTGTCCTTCACCCGATTTAATAATGGTAGTTTTTTTATCCATTAACCTCATAATGAGAATAGCTAAGTCCTCAAGGGAAATATTATTCTGACTCATAATTGAATAGTTTCCTTCCTTGAGCTTCATTGCATCCATGATAGCATTACAGACATCTGGAGCATGCAAAAGATTAAGAGTAATAGTATTTTCTGGAATATATATTGGCTCTCCATTAAATATTTTGCGCGCAAAACTATCAACTACTTTGCCTCTTGTATCTCCATCACCAAATGTATCAAAAACATATAAATTAGTATGTCTGAAAAGATTTTGTTCAACATAATGCGCAAATATTTCTTTGGTTAAGGAGTAAGGATTTTGCAATGCTGCCGGCAGCAGCTGCATATAACTCTGTGTATTTATGATTTTAAGTTCGCGTGTGCTAGAGATTTCTTCAAGAGTCTTAATTGGAAATAAAATATTAGACTCAACCAATTGAGTCATTTTTTGCATTGAGCTAGGTTTGGGCTCATAAAAAGTAGCTAGATTCAAGAAAATAGAAGAAGGGAAATGCTCGCAATCAAAGTTATCTAGATCATCCTCTATAACCCCATCTATTGTTATGGTTTGAAATTTACTATGGCGCATAAAATTAATGGCCATATCATATCTTTGCAATAGACTTGGAAGTATTGAACGACCAAGAAAGCCAGTCAGCCCCGAACAATATATAATCTTAGGCAATATGGGATTCGGCTTCAGATATAACTTGAATCATGTATGCCATCTTTTCATCTGTCATTTGGTTATGGCAACCTAATAATAAGCCATTCTCCATAATTTCATCAGAAATATTAAAAGTGCCCGAAGAATCCCATGTGAATTTCTTTGCAACTGGTTGTCTTAAAATATTTCCTGTAAAAATAGTTCTAGTTTGTACACCTGCTTTCTCAAGAAAAATCTGAAATTCTTTTCTTTTTCCTTTCAATTGTCCAGAAAGTAATAATGGAAAGGCCAACCATCCAGTAAATACATTATCGTAAACTCTGAATGTTTGAAAGTTGGTATTAGAAATTAAAGTATCTTTAAGAAGCTGAAAATTATCTGCTCGATTTTGGATATTTTTCTCTAGATTATCTAGCTGAACTAATGCAAAAGCAGCTGAAATTTCAGAAGGAAGAAAATTATATCCAAGATCATCAAAAACGTACTTATCATCATAAGCTAGGCCGTCAACTTCACAATCAAATCGTCTATTATAATCTTCTGTTTCTCCATACTGTGATGACCGTCTGCCCCAGCCTCGTAAAGATTTTGCAAATGTATAATCAGCCTCATCTTTAAAAGTTGTCATGCCACCAAAACCTGCGCCAGTTACAACATGAGATGCATAAAAGCTTGTTGTAGTTATATCAGACCAATCCTCAAGCTCCGTATCATATCGATAACCTATAGTATCAGCCGAATCTTCAATCACTTTTAAGCTATTTTCTTTGGCAAAAGAATAGATTGCTTCCCAGTTAGCAATATTTCCAATTAAATTTGGGACACAAATAGCTGAAACTCCCTCAAGCTTAACTTCTTGTAAAATCTTAGGGTCAATCTGCAGAGTATCTAGCTCTACATCTATAAATAAGGGCACTAAATCAGACTGTACAATGGGAGCAACGGTTGTAGAAAAAGTAAGAGCAGGAGTGATGACTTTAGAGCCTGATGGCAGATCTAGACTTTTCATAGCCATTAAGTTGGCAGAAGAACCGCTATTTGTCATTAAGCCATATTTTTTTCTAAAAATTTTTGCAACTCTTTGCTCTAGCTTCTCAACATTTTTTCCACACATAAGAGCTAATCGCTCTTCTTGAAGGACCTTAATAGCAGCATTAATTTCGTCCTCACCATAGTTTGCTTCAGCATAAAAAACTCTCATATCACCTTTTCCTGTATGTCAAAATTTAAATCATGATGCATGATTTTTTCCATATTATAAAGCATAAAAGATAAGAATTTTAAGCAAGAATACCTTGAATATAAAAGCCTAGCTATTATGCTCCAAGAGGTTGGATAAGTATCTTCCGTAGTCAGATTTTTGATGAAACTCAACGCTATGTAAAAATTGGGCATTAGAAATCCACTCTTTTTGAAGTGCAATTTCTTCTAGACAGGCTATTTTAAAGCCCTGTCTTTTCTCAATGACATGAACAAATTGGGAGGCTTCTAAAAGAGATTCATGCGTTCCAGTATCCAACCAAGTGAATCCTCTTCCCAACAATGATACTTTTAGTTTTTTTCTATCAAGGTAAGCATTGTTTACAGCTGTAATTTCCAATTCTCCTCTGCTCGATGGCTGAATACATTTTGCAATTTCTACAACATCGTTATCATAAAAATATAGGCCTGTAACAGCATAATTAGATTTAGGTTTTTCGGGCTTTTCTTCTAGAGATAGAACGTTAAGATTAGTATCAAACTCAACTACCCCGAATTCCTCTGGATTTAATACCTGATAACCAAATACCTTTGCCCCGCTGGAATCTTGAGTAGCCTCAGATAAATATGAAGAAAAATTTTGACCGTAAAAAAGATTATCGCCTAGAATCAATGAAACGCTAGAAGTTCCTATAAATTTCTCAGCAAGAATAAACGCCTCAGCTAGGCCGTTAGGATCCTCTTGTACCAAATAAGAGAATTCAACTCCAAATAATGAGCCGTCACCTAGCAACTCTTGATATTGAGGTAGATCGCGCGGAGTAGAAATGATCAATATTTCTCTAATGTTTGCTAGCATCAATACAGAGATTGGGTAATATATCATTGGCTTGTCATAAATCGACAGTAACTGCTTAGAAATTGCAGTAGTAATAGGTCTAAGCCGAGTTCCAAGACCGCCTGCCATAACAATACCTTTATATTCGCTCATATCTTTCTGCGCATATTCAACGAGGTCTCAGAAAGCAGAGGCTCCCACCAGTCACGACGCTGTAAGTACCAATCTAATGTTTTTGTAAGGCCGGTCTGAAAAGATTCCTGTGGATACCACCCCAAATCAGCCTCAATTTTTGATGGGTTAATTGCATACCTAATATCATGCCCAGGTCTATCTGAAACAAATAAAATCTGATCAGAAAAACTACTTATGCCGTTTGGCTTGGTATCTATAAGACAGTCTAGGTAGGTACAAATAAGATTAACAACCTCGAGGTTTTGTTGTTCATTCTTTCCTCCAATAGCAAAGCTTTGCATTGGTTCTGCAGATTTTGCGATGTTAATAAGCGCATCAGCATGATCGTCTACATAAAGCCAATCTCTGACTTGAGAGCCATTACCATAAACTGGTATCTTATTTCCCAAAAGGGCATTGATAACTGTATGAGGTATAAGTTTTTCTGGAAACTGAAAAGGGCCATAATTATTAGAGCAGTTGGATATGATATAGGGTAAGCCATAAGTTCTTCCCCAGGAGCGGACCAAATGATCGGCTGATGCCTTTGAAGCTGCATATGGTGAGCTCGGATTATATGCATAATCCTCATCAAACAGTCCCTCTTCCTCTCCTAGATCACCAAACACCTCATCTGTCGAAATATGAATTAACTTTATAAAGCCATTAGCTTGACTTTTATTGGCATTCCAAAGCTGCAAAGATGCATTTAATACGTTGGCAGTCCCGAGAATATTAGTTTGTAAAAATAAGTCTGGATTTTCAATTGAACGATCAACATGACTCTCTGCAGCAAGATGAAAGACTAAATTAGGCTGATATTTTTCAAATATTTTTTTAAGCTTGCTAAAATCACAAATATCGCATTGCTCAAATATATAATTTTTATCTTTCTCTATGCTTTGTAAAGAAGCTAAATTACCAGAATATGTTAAAGAATCAACATTAATAACCTCAAATTGATTGATTTGAATCAATTGTCTTATAAGGGTGCTACCAATAAATCCAGCTCCACCGGTCACTAAAATACGCAATTTAGTTTAACCTCAATATGAAAAAGTAGTGAGTTAAATAACATTATAGCGTGTTACTTAACTGAATAAAAAAGAATATTTACCCCAAAGTGTTAATATAAATATTAAATTAATTGAGCAAATGAGCAAAGCCACAAAACCAATAGTAGTATTTGTTATTAATGAGTACTCTTTCTTTCTTTCTCATAGAAAAAATCTTATTCATACGCTCAGTCAGTGGTTTGACATTACTGTTCTTACCGACCTTTCAGGCGAACAGGACTGGCAGCATGATAGCACTGCATATAAATTGGTTCACCATAAAAAAAGGCAAGGAACTCTTTCAAGCATAAAATTCTTTTGGACTCTGGTGATGAAGATTAATAAAGTGCGGCCACACTTTATATTCTTTGTTTCTCTGGAAAATTGTGTTTTTGGTTCGCTTGCACAGATGTTTCTAACTTATAAGAAAATTTTTTTACTTGTCACTGGAACAGAAAATTTTTTAAGGCAAAATAGTATCCGGCAAAAATTAATTTTTCAATTATTTGCTATCTTTTTAAAACTATCCATCAACAAGTCTAAATTAACCTATATCTTTCAAAATAATGACGATCCCATTGAGCTTTCAGAAGCCCTAAATATATCAATTAAAAACTTTCAAATTATTTATGGCAATGGAATTGATATGGAACAATTTTCGTTTCAACAAAGGTTTCAGGATAACCCTCTAAAGAAAAAAATTAATATTTTATTTGCTTCAAGACTGCTAAAAACCAAGGGAGTGATGATTTTTTATCATGCTGCACAATCACTTGCTAAATTAAATAAATTTAATTTTTATATGGTTGGTCAATACAATCCCTCTCATCATCTCTCAATTTCATCTAAGGACTGGATGCTGATTCAGCATTCAAAAAACATAATCTATCAAGGTCATGTCTCACCAGTGTATATTCAAGAAAAATTTTTAGAGAATGATATTTTTGTTCTACCCTCCTCAAGAGAAGGACTCCCTTCATCAGCTCTAGAGGCAGCTTCTACTGGCATGCCTCTATTATTATCAAATGCAACGGGGTGCAAAGAATGTATTGCTCAAGGAAGCTTTAAAAATGGAATATTATTTGATCTGCAGAGTAATAATAGTCTTGAGCAATCAATATTAGAACTTTGTAAGGACCAAGAGAGTTTGGCGGCATATTCAAAAAATTCACGAGCTTTTGTAGAGAAAAATTTTAGTCTTCACAAAATTGCTGAAGAGTACAGGCAATTATTATATAGAGCTTAATAGGCTTACTTATTAAACTTGGATGAGACAAAGGCAGAAAACTTTATAAGATCTATAGATGCTGATAAAGCACTTACTCTAAAGATATTTAATGGGAGCAAGAACCTCCAGCGAACACCTTTGCGCATTGGAAGTAGGCCACCTCTCATAAAAATATAGAAAAGTAAAACAGCCAAGGCACTAATTTTAGTAATATTAGGAAGATAAAATTGCTCTGTGGACTGCCAATCCAACCAAAACCAATTCCAATTATATGCCAGGACTATTAACCCTAACGAAATCGAATAAAAATAGAGATCTTTATGCCTGCTTATGTAAGGAAGATCAGATGCACTCCTATAATTACGAAACCATTTTCTTAAAACCGATTTATATGTAAATCCTAATAAACCAGAGTAGCTAATTACTTGATTGGATCTTTCTAAATTAATTTGATGCAATTCTACTCGCTTTATCCAGTCAGCATCTTCTCCCGCTCGAACATGTTCTAGGAAATATCCACATCTTTTGAAAATATCTTTATGTATCAAAGATCCTGGTAATGTTCTAATCGCATTGGAGCCGAATGTTGCAGCACGGATAATTTCTTCTTTAGGGCTGAATGCTTCATAAAAAGTCATACCCCATAGCCCTAGAGTATTTGATGCTTGGAGCTGCTTAAAGCTGTTTTCAAGCCATGTCTGATCAGCAATTGTTAGCACATCTAAAAAGGCTAGATATTCAAAATTCGCTTTAATCATGCCAATATTTCTAGCATGTCCGGGATAGAGTATCTCTCGTGATATAAAATTATGACTTAGGGAGCAATTATTTTGATGACAAAATCTTTGAAAGTCTTGTCTTATCTCAGTTTTAACTAGCGAGGAGTCTATAAGCAATATCTCTGATGGCAACTTTGTCCAGGACATTATAGATTGCAAAAAGATATCAAGAGATTCATGCGAGCTATCGTGAAATGGAATTATTAGCGAGACTGGTAACTTCATGAGGATACTATTTGAGAATTTAAGCGTTCATATATCTCAAGATGTTCTTTGACTACTAAGTTTACATCAAATGAAGCATGAGCATGTTGTCTTCCATTTTTACCTAATAAAATAGATTTCTCAGGATTTAAAGCAAGACTTCGAATTGCTTCTGCTAAAGCTGCAGAATTTCTTGGGGGGACTAATATGCCGGTAATATCTGGTAAGATTGCATCCCTGCAGCCAGGCACATCTGTTGTAATAATTGGGAGTGAGCATGCAGCAGCCTCGAGCAAGACCTTAGGCATGCCCTCTCGATATGAGGGTAAAACGAAAATATCTGCTTTTGTTAAGACTGTTTCCATAGCTTCGATATGTCCCCAATAATCTATTAATCCTTCTGATTCCCATGAGTCTATATCAGCCATGGATACCGATGCATTATTACCATGATCTACCTCTCCAAGCACAACAAACTTTAAATTTGGTAAATTCTTAGTATCTTTAGAGAATCTTTTTAGATGCCTTGATGCTTCCACGAATTCACATAGACCCTTGTCCTTTAATAATCTTGAGGCAAACATAACAACGAGTTTTCGTTTATTTTGAAATACTATATTGCTAGAGTGGTATTGTTCTAAATTAATGCCAGAGCCAGGAATAATTCTAGAATTTTCTTGATTAATCTTTGTGATATCAGTTACAAGTTTTAGATCTGCAGAGTTCTGGCAAATTACAAATGAATTTTTATGCTGTAGAGCTGTTTTGTAAATAAGTCCTGTCAATTTTTTGATAAATACATATCCAGGATTTTTATTTATATACAAATAACCCATGCCTGATATTGCAAAAACTACTGCTGGAATATTTTTAAGCCTAGCCACTATACCTCCAAAGATTACCGGTTTGATGGTAACAAGATGCACGATGTCTGGTTTGACGCTTGAAAAAATAGAATTTAGATCATAGCAATATTTTAAAATACCATATGGATTCATAGAGCTTCTTTTTACCATCAATGAGTGCATGATAATTCCGTGTCTTTGAATCATCTCAATAGGAAGAGTTTGATGAGTGGCAAGATGAACCTCATATTTTTGATTAATTGCTCCTAATGCAATTTCAAGCCTGTGAGATAAGAAAAACCAGTCAACATTAACAACAAATAAAATCTTTTTTTTCATGCGCTCCATATTCAGCTACTCATTTGAAAAGAGTAATTTCATTATAAGGCACGCCTAGTAAAAAATTATTGTATGGTAAGTAACATGCCTGAAAGAGTGAGGACCAAGCCATCCAGGCAATAAAAATAATTGACATTATTACATAGGGAAAAGCTACCCAAAATATTTTCCATGACACCTGGAAAAATGGAATTCTTGCAAAGAAAACTGCTTGCAGGGGAATAATGAAATAGCCAATCCTATCACCAATGGTGCTACTGATAAAAACCATCAGCATGCAAAATAGCATCGTCAGGGAAGCAAGCATCATTAAAATATATTCATCCTGGTATTTCTCTTTCCATTGTGTCCTAAAAAATATTAAAAACATTATGGCAGATATGGCTAGGGTAAATATTCTATAGATTGCGCCATAAGCCTCGTAACTATTTGTAATGTAACGCTCAATAGCAATTTGAGCAAAACTAGAACTAACCAAAAGCAAAAGACCAGGAACCCCTAGCAATATTGAAAGAAAAATTCTTCCATACGAAAAATTTCCACCCAAGAATGGTATGAAAAAAAGAAAAATTAATGCGCTAGTATGAAAGCCAGAAGCAAGAATGGTAAATATCAAATATTTAAATAATTTTTTATCTATAAATGCTAAATATGCAAGGCACATCATTCCAATTGCAGCACCCTGTCTAATTCCTGACATTGGCATATTAAGAATTAAAATTGGAAACATAAAAATCAGTGTCGCAAGGGGATCTGGCTGTCGAATAGCTAACTTATAAACCCCAAAAAAGAAGATAAAAGATGTAGCTACATTTAACCATGGGTATGACAAGTCAAAAAAATGAAGTACTTGTATAAGTGCTGCATAAAAAGGCTCACCAGTAAAGCTAAATGAGCTAAGAATATCCTCATCATATCCTAAATATTGTTCATTATAATTATGCCAATCACAGCCCACCTGAAATCTAAATGCTGAAAAGATAAATATGCTAAAAATAAACCCTGGAAAAAGCTGGCGCCTAAGAAGCGCTTCATCATTAAGAGCATACCTGACGCATATTAAAAAAATAAAAATTATCAAATAGATCATGAACTTTTTGCCTCTCTCAGCCAAGCCTGGAACATCAGTATGCTCCAAAGGAACTCAGTATAGTCAGCTTGATTATAGATATGCTCCCTCCAAAGAGATTGAATTGGTGCAGCATAAAAGAAGCCTTCCTGAGTCATCCGAGTCTCATCTAGCAAATCTTCAGCCCATTCGCGAAGCGGTCCTCGCAACCAATCTTTTAACGGCAGTCCAAAACCAATTTTTGGTCTTTCCATTAAGGAATTTGGAACATAGTTCTCTAAAATATTACGTAAGATTAATTTACCAGAGTTATTCTTTATTTTGAGCTCAAGAGGCAGTCTCCACGCCAGCTCGATAATATTGTGGTCCAAAAAAGGGGCTCGGGTTTCAAGGCTAGTTGCCATTGAGGCTCTATCAACCTTACATAGAATATCGTCCGGGAGATACGTTAGTGTATCCCAAAACATCATTTGCTCAGATGCATTTTGAAAATGAGGACCTGATAACTTAACTGCAGTTAAATCTTCTATTTGCATGGAAGAATAGCCCTCTGGTAAATCTTTAACAAAATCTTGAATATCAATTTTTGAGGAAATTAAATTAAAGTATATTTCATCTAGGTTTTGACTATTACGAAGAAGGGAGCCAAATTTAAAAGCTTTATTACCCATATGGCTAATGCCGTTGGCATCTTTGCCGAGGGAATTAATTAATTTTTCTACTAGCCTCCACCCATTTTCAGGAAAACGTACTAATATCTCACCAATTAATTTTCTTAACTGTAATGGAAGAATCGAGATTTTATTCCATAGTCTTTCTGTCCAAAAATAACGATTATACCCACCAAATACTTCATCCCCTCCATCCCCAGTTAGTGCAACCTTAATGGAAGATCGCGCGGAGAGAGATACTAAGTGAGTCGGTATTTGGGAAGAGTCAGCAAAAGGCTCATCATATATATGTGGTAAGTCGCTTATTATATTCAAAGCATCCTTCGCCGTTAAAATGATTTCAGTATGCTCGGTATTTAAATGTTCAGCGATTTTCTTAGAATAAATAGCTTCATTGAATTCATCTTCTTCAAAGCCTATGGTGAAAGTTTGAATTTTTTTTATAGACTGTTTTTGCATGATTCCAGTTATTAAAGAGGAGTCTATGCCTCCACTTAAAAAAGAGCCAAGAGGGACATCAGACTGCATTTGCATAATAACTGAGTCAGTTAATGTCTTCTCTACCAAGTTTTTCGCTGTTTGCATGTCAGGAATTTGCGATTTTTTGCTATCAATAATAATCTTGTCTAGAGACCAAAATGGAATCTCATCTGCATGAAAATTTTGATCAATAGAGCCTGCCTTGATCTCTATAAAGCAACCAGGTTTTAACTTAAAAATATGTTCATAAATACTTTTTGGAGCAGGTATATAATTAAATTTAAGGTATTCAGCAATTGCTTCTCGAGAAATCCTGTTATTAAAATCAGGAAATGCTGAAATGGCTTTTAACTCAGAGCCAAATACAAAATGGTGATTAACCATTCCATAATATAAGGGCTTCTCTCCAACTCGATCTCTCGCAAGTGTCAGGATATTATGCTTATTATCCCATACTGCTATTGCAAACATACCTGTTGCAGAAGATAGGGTAGTAGCGATTCCGGAATGATCAAAACTTTCAAGTAAGCTTTCTGAGTCTGCATGCCCTCGCCATGATTTCTCGGGCATCCTAGCTCTAAGTTCTTGATGATTATAAATCTCTCCATTAAATACCATTACATATCTACCAGATGAGGAAATCATAGGCTGAGATCCTGCTGGAGATAAATCAAGAATCGCTAGCCTGCGAAAGCCCAAGGCGACTTTGTGATTGCTATCAATCCATACTCCTGAACTATCTGGTCCACGATGGACTAAAGCCTGTGACATATCATCTATTGCTTTATTTAAAAAATTATCGCCAACTGAATTTGTTGGAATAAAGCCTGTTATTCCACACATGGGGTAGTATTTATTTTTATCATATAAAACCTAAGTGTATTGTCTTAGCTATCAAGAAATCTCTTTATATAAATCTTGCACATTTATCGCAATCTTCTCAAAGCTAAAATCGTCTACTCTACCTTGACCATAATGAACAATCGAATTGCGCATATTAGTATCCTCAAGCAAAAGCAAGATCATATTCGCTAAAGAAGATTGCTCATTAAGATTGAAGTATATCCCCTTATTTTGAGTAATTTCCTTAAATGCAGAGATATTGCTGAGTATCATTGGTGTGCCTGCTGCCATTGCCTCAATTACAGGAATGCCAAACCCCTCATACAGAGAAGGGAAAATAAAAATCTTTGCAAGGTTATAAGCCACTTGAACTTCTTGGTCTGAAAGCCCTTGCAAAATATATACCTTCTGCTTGAGACCTAACTTGGCTATGTGCTCTCTAATTTGAGCTAATTCACCATTATCATTGCCAATAATAACCAAAGATAGAGTTGGTTCCTTGTGTTCAATGGTTGCAAGGGCATCAATTAATTGGATATAGTTTTTTCTTTTCTCAAAATGGCCGACAGCTAGTAAAAATGGATTATTAATTTTAAATTTTTCTTGAAAGTCATTAATGGATTGCTCAGCAATGCTTTGAAAATCCTGAATATCAACTCCATTATAAATAATTGAAATTGATGCAGTGCTTACAAGATCTTGTAGATCTTTTTTAATGCACATTGACCCTGTAATAACTCTATCAGCCCTCTTTAAAGCAATTGTAAAAATTCGACCAAAGAAATACCTATACAAAAAGTGATTTTCATTTCCCAAACCACGCAAGTCATGAATTGTAACAAGAGTCTTTTTGGCATTTGAATGAATATACGGTAGATTAAAAATTTCAAAAATATCTAATTCAAGTGAATTAAGGGCCTTAGGCCAATAAAAAAAGCCTTTAAAAGCTTTCAAAAGCCTGCCTTTGCTTGGGATAGGAGTTTTCACAAACCGAACATTATTATGATTATCAAACCAAGAATGCATTTGACAGTCGCTAGGTTCAAATACTATAAACTCATCATCTGACATTTGATGAAAAACTTTATTATAAATACCTATAAACCGTTGCTTTGCTCCCGAGGGCCTTTGATTAAAACAAGTTGCATTTAAGCCTATCTTCATAATATTTTTCTAATAATTACTATTGTCCGGGTGGAAAGTGTTGGAATAGCGTTTTGTATTTTGATGCTGATATCTTTTTACTTGCCAAAAAAAGAAAATTATTGATGTACAGGTCTAGATTGCCAAACGACTCTTCTGCTTGATCTGAATTAATGTCAAAGTGATGAATTGCAAATAATTTAGAGTTTTTGAGAAAAAATCCTTCATATCCTATCTGTATTATATGATCAAATATTTCCTCAATATTCATCTTGTTATGACGTTGCTCAATTTCTATCAACAATGCAGGCATGCTCTCCGCAATAGTTTGCGTTGCCCCTAACAACACCTCAAACTCATGCCCTTCAACATCAATTTTAATGAATTCTATTTTTTTGAAATTAAAACTATCAAGCTCTATTGTTTCAATTTTCTCATTGCGAGATTTAAGAAAATTATTATTTTGGATGGATGCTGAGGCATCATGCTCAAGACCGGCAGAGTCAATAGGAATGTATAGGTTCGAAATTCCACTCTTGTTTGATAAAGCATAAGGGTGTGTGGATAAATTACTTAGATCTTTTGACCAAGCTCTTAGCAATTTCAGGCAGTCAGGGTTAGGCTCAAAAATATCTAACTTACATCCAAGCTTTGAGATGCAATAAGAATATATTCCTCTATTAGCACCCACATCAACCGCATGATCCCCTGGTGATAAGAGGTCTTGCAATAGCTCCATTTCTGGTTCTTTCATATTCTGCATCGAAGCATACCAATGCTTAATTGGTACCTGAAAACGAATTGGCAATAAATCCCGAATTAAAGATTTAAGTTTCTGCATACTGGTGCTGAATGTATTTTAAGTAGTGTACATTTTAGACTGTTTTATAAAAAAAAAATGCATCCCAGGAGTATCTTTATAAAGTTTTCTCTATTGCCTGTATGTATCTTGACAGCATTAGGTCGTGGTTAAAGTGATTAGTAACATATTCTCTAGAAATATTGCTAGGGCTATAACCAGGATTCATACTAAGCAGCACCTCAATTATTTTTTCAGCGAAGTATTCTGCTTCATTCTGAACGCAAAAACCAAAATCCTTACTAAGACCAATGAGATTATCTACACCTGTTACATCTGAAGCAATGATTGGCAGTGAAGAAGCCATTGCTTGCAATAAAGATGTGCTTAAGGTTTCCCCATCAGTTGCATGAACATAAATATCAAGATCTCGCATCCACGGAGCAATATCTACTTCATCAAGCAATCCATTAAAGATAATTTTTTTAGAATTTATGCTGCCTTTAGCCATCAATTTTAAAATCTCAAGCTGCTCTCCATCACCCGCAAGATGAAGTTCAATATTTAAATCAGGTCGCAAAATAGATATATGATCAAGTGCCTGGATCAGCAAATCTTGTTTTTTAGTAAGAGAAAACCTTCCAGCCATTCCAATTTTATATTTAGCTTGATTGATTTCTTTTTTGATCGCAGGATAAAATACCTTAAGGTCAATTCCATTGGGGATAACTTCTACTTTATTATC
>Ga0209119_1002161_pt1 | contig 18345 bp, 13 predicted proteins | sample COG_03_FD_184747 | JGI IMG/M metagenome (GOLD analysis project Ga0209119, IMG submission 184747) | Pelagic Microbial community sample from North Sea - COGITO 998_met_03 (SPAdes) (version 2) | ecosystem: Environmental > Aquatic > Marine > Neritic zone/Coastal water | place: Helgoland, sampling... | reverse complement strand
AGCTGGCTTAGTATCAGCTGGCTTAGCTGGCTTAGTTTTCTTTCCACCGCCCAATAGAGCTTGTCCGATCTTACCGGACTTATTGACACATCGACCACTTTTGGGATTACATACCTTACTATCAGAACATTTTACCAATAAACATTTACCCTTTTCAGAGGGCTTTTTATATCCGGTGGTAAGAAACTCACCGCTCGGTTTCTTGTCTTTTCTCAATAAAGATAATAATTCGTCCTTACGCAACTTATAATAACCGGTAAACCCCTGTTCCTTGGCCAAAGCCTTGAGTTCGGGAACTGTATATTTTTCTAATGGTTTCGTCATCTTTACTTTACAGTGACACAATTCTAAAAAATGTTAAAAATAATCTGATACCTAAATTTTTAGGTATCAGATTTGATTGAGAATTTTATGAAGAAAAATTCTAACTATAACGTCCACCGGTTCTGTATTGACATTTATTATTACTCAATTTGAATTTGAAAAAGTGCACCCAAGTTCGAAAGTAAAAGATGAAGATGTCACAACGTGCCTATGAAATTTGTCTGGAAATGCTCCAGCAAAGAGGATATGATATTATTGATCAGGACAAAGAGAATCTGAGAGTCACTGCACTCAAACATGATGGTAACCAAATGATGGTGTTCTTTAACAATGCACCCAAGTTCGATGCTAAGAGTTTGAAAGAGACCATCGCCATGATGAATGAGATTGGGATCACTCATTCACTGGTAGTGTATCGTGAGGGTGTGACGGCAGCGACCAAGAACACATTGAACCAGTCTCTTGAAATGCGTATCGAACTGTTCGCCGAGGAGGACTTGCAGTTTAACATTACTAAGCACCGTCTTCAGCCCAAGTTTGAGAGAATGGAAGAAAAAGAGGGAGACGTGTTCAAGAAGAAGTATGGGATTAAATTCGGTACTCTGCGCGTGGATCGTCCTATCTCTCGCTTTTATGACTACAAGCGTGGAGATGTTATTCGTATAACGCGTCCAGGAGGGTACATAAACTTTCGTATCGTCAAGGGATAAACATAAACTTTCGTATCGTCAAGGGATAAGTATAGAATATACTATACTTAAGAATAGTCTAAATGTCAACATTTAGACTATGAAAATAGCTGTGTGTAACTTATATCTACAATTGTTGTTCAGATACGTCACGGCGTTGCAAGATCCGCTACGTCACGGCGTTGCAAGATCCGCTACGTCACGGCGTTGCAAGATCCGCTACGTCGCGGTAACCTACCTGAACAACAAAGTGTTTATCTTCCTATCCTGATCTTCCTATCCTGATCTTCCTATCCTGATCTTCCTATCCTGATCTTCCTATCCTGTTCTTCCTAATTGCAGGACCTTATCGAATGTACCGGTCACAACTTGGTGGGCAATGATCAAAGTCATCTTGCCATTAAAGTTTTCCCGAATGGCATCGAACACTGTTCCTGCCAAATCTTGGTCCAAACTAGATGTACACTCGTCCAGAAGTAGCAGTGGCGTGTTGAACATCTCCGCCAAGGCAAGTGTATAAGAGAGAATCACTCGAGAGAGTTCACCACCGCTGAGCATGTTCAGATCCGCTTCCATACCTTTATATTCGATAGAAATGTTTATATTTGGTTTTGTGCTCTTCTTCGTCTGTTTGAAAGTTTGTAAATGGACAGAAATTGGATGCTCGGAGAAGAAACAGTCCAGATATACTCGAGCGTGTGTATTAATACTATCTATAATATTTAGCATAGCAATACTTTCTGATTCCAGAATCTTGTTTTTTAGCTCAGTAGCAGCGGCGTATTCGTTTCTAGCCTCCTTCTCTTTCTTATCCAGATCATCTACTTTGTCCACCCAAGTCTGATACTTCTCCAGATTTTCTTGGTATCTTTCCCAAGCTTCTATTTGTTTTAGATTTCGTTCATGAATGGTACCCTTTCTTTTTTGATACTCGATCTTCTTCTCTTCTTCCGCTACCTTACTAGAAAGTTCATCCTCATTGTGAATATCACCGTACTTGTCAATATGCTTTTTCTTCTCTTTATCCAAGATACGCTTACAACGATCACGTTCCTGTTCCATCTTCTCTTTGCGATCTTCCAGTTCCATAATCTTATCTCTCATTTGCTTCTGTTCTATGACCCGCTGTCTCAGTTCCTCTTCGTTCAGAATCTCATCGTCGTCACCGCTCTTTTCACGTAGTTTCTCAATCGTTCTTTCCAATTTATCAATACCACGCTTGAATGTTTGATAGGAAGAAGAGAATTGCTCGTTTTGTATCGAAAGCTTGAGTTCTTTCTTTTTCTTCTCAATTTCTACTTGGCTAGCTTGGTATTCACGCAAGTACTCCAAATCCTCTCGGATTTTATCAATCTTAGGAATCTCCTCGTAAACGAGTAGAATCTTTGCGATTTCCGTACCGGCATCCGTCTTTCTCTTCAGTTTGTCTTCTTCTGCAGGAATAATACGCTGTAATTTGGAAATGTTGTATTTGAGACTTTGGATTTCAGACTTTATCGAATCCAGATCTGCTTCTAACTCTTCCCCCGAGACATCTTCAGCAAGAAGGAGTTCTTCATTCAACAAGCGTAGTTTGGACATACACTTAGGACACGAATAAAGCTCTTGTTGAGCCGTTAACTTATCTACCAAGCGTTGTTTCTCTTCTAATTTAACAGTATGTTGGGCGAGTTCTTCTTTGTATGCATTGTGCTTCTCCTTATCTACGTTGCATCGAGTCACTTCTTTCTTCAACTGTTCTATTTTCTCCAGATCGGCAAGGCACTCTTTAAGTTCAGAAATAGTACCCCTAAGTTCCACACGTGTATATTCTTTCCATAATGTACCTTCAATATTATCCAGATCTTCACGTAATGCAACCTCCTCGGTTTCTTTCATTTCTGTCAATTTAGCCTGATCATTTTCAAGTTGGTCTTCCATCACATATAGTGAACGTTTCGCCAATACAGATTCCAATCTGTGCTCGTAATTTTCCAACTCGTCGTCGCCTCCGTAGAATAGGGCATCGATATTTACTCCCAAATCATCCAATTTTTCCACTAACGAATCATATGTTTCTTTTCGGCTTTGCAATGTAGCCTCTAAAATCTTCAGATCGTTAATCTCGTTCATGGTCACCGTAATTTTCTTTTCCGAACGACGAATGAGCGTATTACAGTTCTTGAAGAGTATATTCTCATTTTTGATAGATTTTTCTATCTGACTTTTCTTACACTTTAACGGAAACTTGACTTTATCGGGCGGATCCATTTCCCCTAACACACCCTTGGCCATGTCTAATTGGGACACTACAGCCAAAAGTTCGTCATGGCATTTGGAAATATGTGCCTTACAACGTCCTTTGATTTTACCCAAATCTACATCCCGAAAAGCAAATTTCTCTAGGAAGTCTAACTTCTCGATGGGACTCATTAGAATAAAACTAGATAAATTATTTTGTTGTATATACCCACTAGTTTTGAATGTATCTCCAAATTTTTTGTTGATTATAGCCTGTGCAGAGTCATCTTCGTATACTTCATTAACAACTAACCTATTAGGACGTTTAGTTCGTGTTATCTGCATACCATCAAACTCCAAATCTACGCGGCATGATGTTTTACCATATGCTTGTAATTTATTACCTTCTCCGAAAAGAGCAAAAAATATTCCACGTAGAATAGAAGTTTTACCAACTCCTGAAGGTCCAGATAATAATGCTATACCTTGATCTCCAAAATCAAAGGTGGAGTCACTATAACATAGGAAATTTTGCAAATGTATCTTCATCTTTGTTTGTAATATATTTCATTTCTGTTAAATCAAATTTAAAACGCAATGGAGAAACAAAATGTAATAGACCATTGGTAGTTTATCAAGACATAACTTTTTATTCTATAATCCACTTAAGGGAAAGAGCTGCTCTACATTAAAAATGTCATGTGGATTAACAATAGAGACCTATAACAATCAGCGACTTGCCGTTAGAGGTGACCGTGAACGTTATCAAGAATTAATGAAAACTGTTAGTGGACGGTGGAATCCTCGTATGCATGGTGGTGAGGGCTGGCTTGTTCCTATTGCAAACAAAGAACAACTGATTTTTTTAATTGACTCTCTAGAAGAGGAAAGTGAAGAAGCCGATGATCTGGAGGAAATCGTGTCTCATATAAAGTCTCGTAAAGAACAAAAGAAGTACCATCGTGAACAGAGCGAGGATGAGCGTAGTGATTCTGAAGATTCTGAAGATTCTGAAGAACAGTCGGAAGACAAGGAAGATTCTGAAGATTCTGAAGAACAGTCGGAAGACAAGGAAGAGAGTAGTGACGATGAATTTATAGACCCAGCCATTACCACTCTGTTAGACAAGCAAGTTAGCGCTACACCGGCCGCTGCTCCTGTAATCATTACAGGAGCAGCGAATGAAGCTCGGGAACTTGAGCGTGCTCGTAAAGCGAACGAGGAACTTGAGCGTTCTCGTAAAGCTAACGAGGAAGCTGATCATAAATTTCGTCAACAGGCCGAAGAGGAAGAGAAACGCTTGGCAAAGCAGAGACGTCGTGCAGAGAAATTGCGTATGAAGGAGGAGATCAAGCGCCTTGAAAGTGAAAAAATTGAGCGCCGTGCCGCTAAGAAGGAAAAGAAGGAAAAGAAGGAAAAGAAGGAAAAGAAGGAAAAGAAGCTTGAAGACAGAAAGCACAATTCCTCCCGAGATCGATGTGAAGAGAGTGTGAGTTCTCGAGAGGATCATCGTAGTTACTCGAAGCAAAGAGATAGTGTTTCCAGTCGAAAGCACAATCAATCTTCTCGAGATCGCCGAATTCATCACGAAGAGGAAGATCCTTTGGATTACTACCGTTCATTCAGTAAGAAGCCGGTGGATTACCGTAAACTATATGAACCTTCTGTCTCCAACTCCCCCGAATATTCTTCTTCCGCCTCTGAGAGCGAGAGTACCGACGATTTCCCTTCCCCTAACACCCCAGTGCAGTGTCGAAGAGGGCATAAGAGTAACAGTAGAGAAGATAACAACCACGGTGACCTTTTCGATAAGGTCAAGGATCTTCAACGACGCTTATACGAAATGGAAATCCAAAACCGTAAACTTCGTACTCAGAATCGTTAAGTTGGTTTATGAAGTTTATTTCTATTAAGAAAATGAAGGAATTTCCTAGCTGTTTGAAACCAGAGAACAAAGAGAAATTCTCTCAATATCGTTATGATCGAAATCTAGCTTACTTGCGTAAAGAGATATTTGAACTAGTCCTTGTTGGAGATGAGAACAGTTACTTTGAGATGGATAATTTTTCCCACAGGTATAAGCTCAAGAAGGGGGAGATAGATAGATTGTGTATTACTGTTACACAAGAATTGGAAAAACTGGGTTGGAATGTAAAGACGTCTTTTGGAGGTACTGGATTATTCGTCTATTCTACCGACGAACCTCCTCCATCTTGTTACGAGGATGAATTCTAATTCTATTTCCCATGGGAAAATAGAATCACCCGGTCCTGACGCGCCATATTAAAAACAAAACTATACAAATAGCTATAACGATTGTAACAGCTATGACCACATAGATCTCAAATGATTGTTTGCTGTAAAGAACACCCGAGTTCTTTTGACGTACTGTAGCTTGATACAGAGCACGATTTTGCACCGACGCGTCTAATCCGGCAACAAAATGTTTCCATTCCGGTAGATCCTCCAGATCTACCGGACGCGATAAATTAAGCCATGGCATTCCAGACATGATTCTACGTGTATAACCTGTAGTGGGATCTATACCACCGCCATATGCGACATCAAAATGAGCAGAAATATTCAATCTTTGTCGTATCAACGAATCTTGTTCACTTAGAAACTCGGGGTGTAAAAGAATAAAATTTGTTGGATAGAAGAAGTCAGGAATTACTCCTATACAGTTGGACTCCAAATTACACATATTCACACCGCGCTTCATTCGAAAGTAACCATCCAGACCCCAATCTGTTCCCCAGCTGTTCTTAATTATCCAATAATCAGTACCTCCCTCGCTTCCCCATCCTACTATCTCGACAGCATGTCCCCCGACTTGTGGTCCCTTCCCGTCCCATTCGTAAATATCGGTTTTGGGATTAAAGGTATAAAAGTCAGGAAAGACTTGCATTCCTGATGCTACCGGACCCCACTTGAAGATATTGTCTCGAATATTAATCTCGCTACCTCCATTTTTTTCTATTCCCAACAGACCGTAGAAATGAAGAGCTTTGTAGAATCGAGCAGGGTCACCTGCTTCTTCTCCAGTTTCTTTATCTAAGAAAAAGTTAGCACACATATCTCCCAATGGTCCAGTAGTCTGTAGACAAAGAGGAAGTTTGGTAACGCTTTCGAATGCACCAATTCTCTGAAAGTCCGATTGTATTCCTAAATTCTTCGTATAAGGTACACAATTCTCTGTATTAGTGCCAATGAGATAGAGATATCGACAAGCATCGATCAGGGTATTACCAAAACATGCGGAGTTTTTAAGTGCTTGGCGATTAAGAGCGTCAGAAACATATAACTCATCATCCGGGTGAGAGATATTAAACTCTTTACCTTGCCAATCACAAAGGATCAGCTTGGTAGGAGAGAGTTGTACATTCATAAGCCCAATTGATTGAATATTGAATCGATCAGCCAGCATACTTGTACTAGCGAAAGCCCAACAACTTCCACATTTACCTTGATCCATTACTTTGGACAACAGACCACTCCACACTTTTCTCCCGTCAAAAGAGTCTGGGATATCTATCGTACGTATGGGTCTGGAGTATGAGATTTTAATGAATGTATTTTCTAGATTTTCATCTTCTTCTCGTAGAATAGTTTGGGTAGGGCGAGCAGTAATCGCTGCTTGTAAACTTGCACTCAACCTTTCCATTTATCTGTTAGCAATATTTTATTGCTAAACGTTTGTGTTCGCAATAAATGAAACACAAACATTGCCTCAGCCTGAGTCTGAACCGGCTTTATAACTTCTCTTCCCGATAGAGCTACAGCAACAGCTACAGCTACAGCAACAGCAACAGCAACAGCTACAGCTACAGTCTGGGTTAAAGGTAACTTGCAATAAACTTAAACTGAGCTAAAGAATAATTTTCTTTCTTATAAAGATGGAAAGCAATCGCATTAAAGAACGCAATAGAATCTACAGCGAAATTAGTCGCATAGAGAAGTATATTGAAACAGACAATGCTACCGAAGACCGTTTGCGGTCTATGCCGTTCAGTAACTATAACAAAACGCAGATTGAGAAGATACGAGAGAAGAATAAAACAAGAGATCAAGATTTACAATATTTGCAGGACAGGTTGGTTCATTTGAATGACGGTATGCTTGATCAAGAACTTGTTCAGGAGCGCAAACGTTCCCAGCGAGAAGTAGACCGTAAGGTTAGTGATACTAAAAAGAAAAAGAATCAAGAACGTGATGAGAAAGAACAGAGAAGTAAACTCTCTCGTCAACAATACGAAACTAATCGATCTTTAGATCGTGAGTATCGTTACAAAAATCGGGGAATGAATATCTCCTACAGGTATTTTACCAAGGTATATAATTCTATGCCTGAATACATGCTGAATAAGATAGCAAACATGCCCAATAACAAAGGATATATTTGGCGCGGTGTATATTGTTACGGAGATCTACCAGCCGAACAAGGACAACCATCAGTGATGTTCGAAAAGAATAAGGACTTGTTGATTATTCACGAGTGGACTAAATACGAGTACAATATCTGGCACAAAAAGGGAAAGAACCGTAGGGTGTTACACGTAAGCAAACCAAGGAGTACTAAGGTTACACGTAAGTAACAGCATTGTGTATTATAAAGTAATTTGATACAATTATTTGGTATCAAATTATTTCAATTTTTGACATGTAGTATCAGATGTACCAGGTGAACATTGATTATAAGGAACGGGAGGTTGTTCCGGAGGAGGACCCCCAAACCAAAGAGATTTATCATCTTTTATAAATTGTTGAGGGAAATTTTTTAATATGCTATTATAATAAATATTAGACTAACAATTTGTGTAATGTTTAATGGTGTCATTTATTTAATACAAAAGAGAATAAATTTTGTGTTTCATGAGCACCAGTTACCGCTACGTAGCGGTAAAATATTTGCTTTAATGGCTAAAAATCTTAAGTATTAATAAATGTCAAAGCAATATTGTTTCGCTATAAATAACCCCACTGGGGTTGAGTTAGACATTATTGCATTGAAAAAATTTGTAGAAAGTCTATATGTGGGGAAGAAGAAAGACCAGTTCAAACAGGACGAACTTCCTCTCGCAGCTCTTTATGCCCGAGCTGATAATAGTATATGTATTTTATTGACAAGTAAAGGTAAAAAGAATATCGAGCGTGTAGAGTCCATTAATCGTAAGCTGAAGACAAAGGATCTAAAGTGGGAAAACGGTATTGTACTAGGAGAACCTTATGAGTTTGATGTAGAGGCTGCCGTGTGGTGGGGTGAACTTAAACCGAACAAAAAAGGTAAGCGCTGGACTAGTTTACGACAAAACGGTCCTTACTTCAAGGACTTGCTTGAACCGTATCAACCACTAGGAGCCTCGTTGACCTACGAAGGAAGAAGTTACCCTCTGACTGCAGAAGAAGAGAAGATCGCTAGCTTCTATGCTAAACGAAAGATCTCGGAAGCCTCCGGTGGAGTTGTAGATGAATGGACCAAAGACCGAGTGTTTAACGACAATTTCTGGAAAGATTTCAAGAAGTATCTAACTCCGGAGAATAAACGTATCTTCAGAGACTTCTCCAAGATTGGATGGGGAAATCTGATTGGCAAGATTGAATCTGAAAAACGTGACCCAACTGCCCAAGAAAAATTGGAAAAGAAAGTACGAAATGAAGAGCTCAAAAGGTACTACGGTTATGCTTATCTTGACGGTCACAGAGAAAAGGTTGGTAACTTTACGATAGAACCTCAATCCATTTTTATGGGACGTGGAGACAACCCAAATCGGGGTAGAGTTAAAAGGATTGTGGTTCCAGAGGATATTACTATTAATATCGGATCTGATGATAATGTACCAGAACCACCGGTTGGTCATCAATGGGGAGAAATAGTTACTCGACAAGATGTCGAATGGTTGGTATCGTACAAGGATAGTATTACTGGCGATACAAAGGAAGTTCGTTTCAGTGCAGAAGGACGTTTCAAGGGTGAATCAGATCTTGTTAAATACGAGAAATCCCGTAAGTTAGAAATGCATATTGACGTCGTGCGGGAAAAGTATATGATCGATGCTTCTTCCAAAAATACAATTAAAATGCAGTTGGGTACGGTTCTATATCTAATCGATCATTTCGGTGTTCGAGTCGGTAATGAAAGAAAAGAGGATGAAGCTGATACGGTGGGTGCATCCACGCTACGTGTGAGCAACATTAAATTCAAAGCTCCCGATCATGTAATTTTTGATTTTCTGGGTAAGGATAGTATTCGTTTCTATAAGGATCTGGTAGTACCAGTACTAATCTACGATAATTTCAAGAAGTTAACAATTGGAAAGAAGAAGACGGAACAATTATTTCACTCAATCTCTTCACGTAGTATCAACTCATATCTTAAAGAATTTGACAAGTCCTTTTCGGCCAAAGTATTTCGTACCCGATTGGCCAGTAAGATCATGTACGAAGCTCTCAAAAATGTTCGTATTCCAAAAGGTGCTACCAAAGCACGTACAAAAACTCTTTTCAACAAGGCTAATGCTAAGATTGCTGATGTGCTCAATCATACCCGTAACGTCTCCAAGAAAGCACAGGACTCTGTAAAGAAGTTTGAGAATGAACTCAAGGAAGTAGAGAAGGAGATTAAAGCCAAAAAGAAGGAAGGTAAGAGCGTCAACGCATTACAAAAGCGTAAAGACTCCTTGAAGAATCGTATTGAGTCTAAGACCGATGTGATGACTGTGGCTATCGGCACGTCGCTGACTAATTATATTGATCCACGTCTGATTGTGTCTTGGGCGGATAAACAGGATGCAGACCTAACTGCTATCTACACAGCTGCTTTGTTACGCAAGTTCACATGGGCTGTCGAGACCACAGATAAGACTTGGGACTGGATAGACTCTCCTCTAATAGGTAACACAGAGCTCGAACCTCTGGATGGTGAAGTAACCGCGGTACAGATCAGTGCAGAAGATAAACCACCAAAGAAAAGCCGTCGCCGTCGTAGTAGTAAAAAGGTCAAGCCTCCTAAACCACCTAAACCACCTAAACCACCTAAATCACCTAAACCACCTAAATCACCTAAATCACCTAAATCACCTAAAGAGCCTCATATCACTACTCCTCCCAATAAACCAACATCTGCACGACCCCCTGTGAATCATAAGCACATCGGTCCGGGAACTGTACATGATTACGAGCTATTACTGCATTTATGTGAAAAACCGGAAAAATACAAGCATAAATTTATCAATATCCCCAGAAATGTGTTAGAATGGATTTACCCTTTCTCACAATATGCTATCAATAAAGGAACGGGTGTAAAGGCCAACAAATACATCGTACAGTTCTACGAAGCAGCCTATGGCCAATAGGCTTTAAAAGCAGCCCATAGGCTATAAAATCAAACTTGCACGCACCCGACACAGGGAGTTCAACGAATGCTTCTAAGTTTTCAGTAATTATATCCTAACCGAGATAATTACTTAACTATATCAGAGCCTATCCAATAGACGTTCAATAGTCTGTTCTAATGCACTGATATCAGCGCCTGTAACGACTTCGTCATCTAGGAACTGTCCGTTCATGTAGAAATGAAAACAAGGCACACCACGAACTGGTGTCGGCCATCCACCACATTTATCATCTACGTTCTCTTTTGCCATAACACATACTCCAGACTTGGAGTACTTGCCGGACAAGACTGCATAACTAGGGGCGCACTGCTTACAAGGACCGCACCAATCAGTGTAATTATCAATTACCACCAGACGATTGTTCTGAATGAGAGCCTGACGTTGCTGTACACTGGTAATACGGGGTACTTGTGCTAAATCTGCTGCTTTAGAAGATTTAGGAGCATTAGGAGCATTAAGAGCATTAGGAGCATTAAGAGCATTAAGATCATTAAGATCATTAGCATTTTGTCCCATAGTCTTAAAAGTTTTGTATTGAGCCATTTTTTCTACTAAGAATCTCAATGCTTTAAGACAATTTAAAATTGAAGTTTAGGGAAAAAACAGAGAATAATTAGTGAAGATGACTCGTACACTTACTGAAAGAGAAATCGAGAATATACTGAGCTTTATTCAGCCACAACAAGGTATCCCTGAAGAAACGGCGATATCGGTGGTCCACGCTACGAAAGAACGCTTCCGTAAACAGCTACAGAAACAACTAGTATATCCTGAGATCATTCCCGCTCTTAGGGATGAACTGATTAGACAGTATAGACAAAGTACAATACAACCGGGTGAAAGCGTTGGTGTTATTTGTGCACAAAGTATTGGTGAAAAACAGACTCAAACGGCACTGAATTCTGTCGATTGGCGGGAAATTCTATTATATACAAAAGATGATACAGCCATTGTTGAACCAATTGGTCAAATGATAGATAGATTGTTAGAACAAGATGTCAAGAATATCACACATATTGAAGAAAATCGCACCGAATATTTACCGCTTCCAAATGGATATATGATACCATCGACTAATGAAGACGGAAACATGAATTGGTACAAAATCGAGGCTGTCACACGTCATTTGCCGGTTGGGAAACTAGTCAAAGTAGTTACGCAGAGTGGTCGTAGTGTTATGGCTACACAATCCAAGTCCTTTCTAGTCTGGAACGGAACAAAGTTTGAAGGAGTTTTAGGAGCAGATGTTAAAGTTGGTGACATTATGCCGACTACATCCGTGCTAAGAAAACCCGTTAATGAACAAAAGTACTTTGATATGGAAACAATCTTTCTAAAGAACGAATATTTGTATACCAGCGAGATTGTAAAGGCACGTGTTTATCGCTTCTCAGGAAAGAAAGGATGGCTAGAACGGAATGGTGTAGATTTTACTGTTCCTTATAAACGACCAGACACTTGTTTTGGAAAACGCAAAGACTACTTTCTGAGTTGTAAACCTGGTCTCGTATACATTCACAACTCAAGTAGATTTGTCTCCCATATTCCTGATAAAATTCCGTTGGATAACGATTTCGGCTTCTTTGTAGGTCTATACATGGCAGATGGTTGGTGCACTAAGACTTTTGTAGGTATTAGCAACAACGATCATGTCATCAGGAAACGTATTACCGATTATTGCGATCGATATGGAGTAACGTACCATTTGGTTACAAGTAAGGGAAAAAATGTTCGAAAGGGAGAGAGCAACGACTTGAAAATACACTCTGCTTTACTAGCCAGAATGTTCAAGTTGATATGTGACACCGGATCTGCCAACAAGCGAGTACCAGAGTTTGCTTATACCGCCCCGAACGAGTTTATCAAGGGACTTATCGACGGTTACTATTCTGGAGACGGGACTGTTTCCCAGAATGACGGTTGTATTGTAGTATCTTCCGAATCTACAAATCTGATCACTGGTATATCTTTTTTACTATCATACTTCAACGTTTTTGGGATTATGAGCAACTTGCAACTGTCCAAAAACATTAGGAGAACCTACACATTGCGGATCAGTAACGGATTTGCTCAACAATTTGCTAAAGAAATACCACTAACAGAATCTAAAAAACAAGAAAGGCTTCAGAACATTACTTTGGAAAAGAAGTACCGTTATACGAAAGGGCTGTTACAGGAAACATTTCCTGATCGTGATGTATACTTTGATATGGTAATATCTGTTGAGTACGTAGATGGAACGACAGAATACGTATATGACCTAACGGTAGAGGTCACGAGGAACTTCCAGCTATGGAATGGGTTAAACCAAAAAGATACTTTCCACACAGCCGGTCAATCAGAGAAGACCATGACTTCTGGTGTACCAAGGTTTCAGGAGCTGATCAACGCAACGAAGAAGCCACGTGTGGTCAATCACACCATCTTCTTTCAACGCGGTAACAGCTCTATTCAGGAGATACGAGAGACTGTTGGACATTCTATCACGGGACTTACATTGGCCGGAATCTCTACCAAGGTCACGGTAGAACTGGACAAAGAGGAGGAAGAGTGGTATCCGGCACACAAGATTCTATTTGGGGACGAGTTTACCAATCATGAACACTGTATTACTTTCAAGCTGGACATGCGCAAGTTGTTCGAGTGCAAACTGTCATTACAGCGGATCGCCTCCTATATCGAAGAAGAGTACGAAGATCTATACTGTGTGTTCTCTCCTCCAGGCAAAGGACAGCTAGACGTGTTCGTGGACACTAGAAACATCATTCTTCCTGAAGATCGTCTGCTTTTCATCGATCAGGACAACGCGGTGATGATCTACATGGAAGAGCGTGTACAGACTACTTTGGAAAAGATGTACATTTGTGGTATTCCAGCCATTACAGAAGTCTTCTACGTCAAGAAGGGTGACGAATGGTCCGTTGAAACCAATGGTTTCAACTCGAAGGAGATCTCCAAGCAATACAGCAGCTTCAAAAGACTGCTAGCACATCCTGACATAGATTACACGAGAACTATCTCTAACAACGTTTGGGACATCTATGAAGTATTGGACATCGAAGCAGCGCGGCAGTTCTTGATCGAGGAGTTCATGAGTATCATGGAAGGTATCAACACATGTCACACCATGTTGTTGGTAGATCGCATGACACACGCGGGTACAATCTCTTCAATCACGCGTTACACACTCAAAACGGATGAATCGGGACCTATGGGGAAAGCATCCTTCGAGGAAACTATGGACAATTTTCTTAACGCTGCTGCACAGGGTCAACGAGAACCAACTAAGGGTGTATCGGCGTCTATTATTTGCGGTAAGCGGTCTGCGATTGGTACTGGTATGATATCGATCGGTATCGATATAAATAGTTTACCAGTGGCAAAACCTAATGTTACTTGTAAGTTACAATCACCTACAATGAAGCGTAGCCATTCTCTCAATCATACTAAGGAAGTGGAAGTTGTAGAAGAAAACGAGGATGACTACTTGTTACCGAATTTTGTCGAAATATAAGGATATAGATATTTAAACTACAAAATTATAAAATACTCTGGCGTATATTTTATTTTTTAAAAATTCTACAGATTTATTCTACAGCTACAAAAGTTCCGACCTCCTCCATTTTTTTGCGTCCGGTACTTTTGGAGATTCTAAAATAAAATACTCTGGCGTATATTTTATTTTTTAAAAATTCTACAGATTTATTCTACAGCTACAAAAGTTCCGACCTCCTCCGGATCTTCAAAAGTTTGTACTTTTGAAGATATAAACCGCTACGTGAATCAATATACATTAAACAACAAAATGTTATTTCAGATTACCTCACATAGCGAATGTGTAGCTCCGTCGGGAAGAGAAGTTATAACACTTCCTTCAAACGTTTAATAGCTATGTTTCTTACACCGTTAACATCGCGATATATAATTAAATCGCAACTAGAACAACTAAAAACATGTTATCTTCAATGTGTCTATCATCAGATATTAAACCACAAATATGTTTTACAAAAAATTAAAACATATTTAAGCAAGTACAAAGCAAGTACACCTGATTATAAAAATGGATGATTGGATTACGCCTAAAAGCAAGAGAATTATTTTTTGATAGTGTGCATGTTCTCAGCTATTTCTAAGTCAATTAGTTGTTTTCCATCGTGATAAATACGCGCTTATGTTTATTATATCAAGTTTTTATAAACGAAATCCAGTCCATCCTCTGGGGATATGAATTCTTATTTTTGACCGCTTCTTAGTAGTAGAGGTAGTAGTAGAGGTAGCAGTAGTCCTAGTAGTCCTAGTAGTCCTAGTAGTCCTAGTAGTAGCGGGAGTAGTATTCCTATTAGTATTCCTATTAGTATTCCTATTAGTATTCCTATTAGTATTCCTATTAGTATTCCTATTAGTATTCCTATTAGTATTCCTATTAGTATTCCTATTAGTATTCCTATTAGTATTCCTATTAGTATTCCTATTAGTATTCCTATTAGTATTCCTAGTAGTAGGAGTAGTATTCCTAGTAGTAGGAGTAGTATTCCTATTAGTATTCCTATTAGTATTCCTAGTAGTAGGAGTAGTATTCCTAGTAGTAGGAGTAGTATTCCTAGTAGTAGGAGTAGTATTCCTAGTAGTATTCCTAGTAGTAGGAGTAGTATTCCTAGTAGTAGGAGTAGTAGGAGTAGGAGTCCTAGTATTTATAGTATTTGTAGTAGTAGAATTCTTTTTTATAGGAAGGATCCTCGTATGGAAATAAGTCGGTGCTTTCCAATGTTTTTGGAGAGACTTGCTACGAAGCCAATCGGGGGTCTGTTTGTACAATTCATGCCAAAAGATACGCCTTAACCAATCTTTGTATTGAACTGATTGCATTTATTCTTATCGGATTTTTTTCATAGAAAAAAATAGACTTCGTTAAGTGAGTAAGAATTTTGAAAATGAATTCTACCTATAACCTATGAGTTTATAGTAGGAATTATGTCTAGTACCATTTACGTTGAGGAATATTCTAATAAGTCATTCGTCGTTCGCGGTGATACGCGTGAACATAAGGAATCATTGAAGGTTATGGGTGGCAAGTGGAACAGTCGTCTGACAGACAAGGAGAGTGGTGAGAAGTTTGGTGCATGGTTGTTTTGGTCTGACAAACGCATTGATATTGACGATTGGTTGACCAAGGGTTGCCCTGAGACGGAGAGTACTCACGGTGGTAGTGGCGGTAATATCCCCACTTACGGTTCTTCGGGTGGTACCGATCGCCAAACCGCTCTTACTGTCAAGCTTTTGGACGTCAAGGTAGATCGTTTGACCAAGATGTTGGAAGCCATCTGCGAACTTCACGACATCGAGGTACCGGATGTGGAAGAGAATAAGGTTACACCGATCAAGGTCGATGTTCCACGACGCCTGATGCGGAACACGAATGTTACCCGAGTGAAAGAGGAAGAGGAAATAGAGATCGATGATGATGAGCCAAAGGTACCTCACAAGCGGCTCATTGGAAAGAAAACTAACCACAAGTAAACCGAATATTTGAATTTCTTCATACCCAAACGAATATGAAGAAAAATGGTATAGTTGTTTAAGCTACAAAGCTACACATTAAACAAATATGTTTTATAAAATTATAAACATATTATGTTTGGAAATATATTTGATTCTTAAGGACAAGTTTTTAAGAATAAAACAAAATGGGCATAAAGCACTTTCAAATGTTTATGAGAAATCACTTCTCAGATCATATGCATAAAATACGTAAACACCAAGTCTTGTCAGATGTTAAGATTAATGGTAAATCGACAGAAGTGGACAACTTGATGATCGACATGAACGGTGTATTTCACAACTCGACACAAAAAGTATATGAATATGGTAACTTCAAACCCAATCAACGTCTTCTTCGCGGTCGTAACCCACGCAGAAAGCCACGTGGGTTGCATGCACAACTCAAAGTATTCGAAGATATATGCAAGACCGTCGAGGACTTGTTTAAACTAACCAAACCAAAGAAAAAACTAATATTATGCGTGGATGGACCTGCACCACTCGCCAAGCAATGTCAACAACGTCAAAGACGTTTTCGTAGTGCAATGGAAGCTACGGACGACGCTCCATTCAACAGTAACTCCATTACTCCCGGAACCAAGTTCATGGATTACCTGACAAAGTACATAGATTGGTACATTCGCAAGCGTATCAACGAAGATCCCGAATGGCAGAAAATACAAGTATTGTTCTCCAACGAGAAGGCTCCTGGAGAGGGAGAACACAAGATCATTAATTACATCCGTTACTATGGTAATACAGAAGAAACCTACTGTATCAATGGACTTGACGCGGATCTGATCATGCTTGCGTTAGGTACACACATGCCCAACTTCTACATCCTGCGTGAAGACCTTTATGATCCAGGAAACGATTACTTTTGTATAGATATCGGTACCATTCGAGGTGAACTTGCCGAGAAGTTGCGCTGGGGAGAACAGAAATACAAGTTCGATCCAACCTCTGCTATCAACGACTTTATCTTCCTCTGCTTTATGGTCGGTAATGATTTTTTACCACACATTCCATCTATAGAGATTATTGAAGACGGTATTGAGCTGATTTTGGAAGTGTACAAGGAGACCGGTACTTCTTATGGACATATTACGCGCACAGTTCTGGGACGCGTGCAGTTCCGTCCTAGACCATTGGGAGTATTTCTCGCCACCATTGGACAACACGAACAAGAAAATTTTGAGAACAAGATTGCCAAGAAGAAATCATTCTTTCCAGATCCATTGTTGGAAAGTTGTTCGACACAACGCGATGGTAAATGGTATGTAGACATTGAGAAGTACAAGGAAGATTACTTCAAGACTTGCTTTGTCGAAGGAACCGATGAGGAGACGCTGTGCCATGAGTACTTGGAAGGAATGCAATGGGTGCTAAGCTATTACACACGTGGTGTACCTAACTGGAAGTGGAACTTTCGTCACCATTACGCACCAGCGGCCAGCACCATTTCAAATCATTGTGCCTCCTTTAGATTTCCTAGTTATGGTCGTACCACACCAAGTACTCCATTCCAACAGCTGTTGTGCGTTCTACCACCTAAGAGTGCTGGACTAATCCCTGAACCGCTTTGCCGCTTGTTAACCGACGATAAGTCTCCACTCAAGGAGCATTGCCCAGAAGACTTTGAGATCGATCTCAGTGGTAAGCGACGAGAGTGGGAGGGTATAGTCATATTACCAATGGTAGACTTTAACCTTGTAAGAGACTGTTACATGAAGAATCTACACAAGGTGAACAAATTGGATATGAAGCGTAATGTCACGGGTCGATCCTTTGTGTACGAACACGTACCGGGCTTGCCGGGTACTTTCCGCTCCTATTACGGGGACATTGAGAGCTGTTGTGTGCGATCGTTCATGATTGACTTGTAAACACGATATATGCTATTTTCTTAAAACCAGACAATTATTGCGTCAGACTGATACGATTATAATGATCCTAAGTCATTTCAATGGTTGGATTTTGATCTATTTTTGATCTATAGTAATTTTTATAAGATATTCTCTTATAAAAATTATTTAGTAATGGTATTCGACTTCAGAAGAAAGATCATAACTATACGGGTAATCGTAATAATAGGAATCTTCGTATATTCTTCTATCTAACCTTTGAGGGGGTATCGAGGTTGAGGGGGTATCGAGGTTGAGGGGGATATCGAGGTTGAG
>Ga0209119_1002153_pt1 | contig 18363 bp, 15 predicted proteins | sample COG_03_FD_184747 | JGI IMG/M metagenome (GOLD analysis project Ga0209119, IMG submission 184747) | Pelagic Microbial community sample from North Sea - COGITO 998_met_03 (SPAdes) (version 2) | ecosystem: Environmental > Aquatic > Marine > Neritic zone/Coastal water | place: Helgoland, sampling... | reverse complement strand
GTCCCGCACGTCTTTTCGATGTGCAGCAGATACGACTGAGGTAAAATGTCCACGACCAAGCCGCACCGAGGCTTACCTGGTTGGCAGCCGTCACAACGCCGGGGGCGGATCCACCCCGCCGAACCATCAAAGGTATTGCCTGTTACGTGGTCGGTTTCACTTTGTAATTGAACTTTGTCGGTGTCCTCGAGCATTACACTGCATGTTCGAAACACTCCACGAGGGCACGCCCGCACCAGTCGCCGCCAGTCCGCTACTGTGCATTCTTTGGGATAGTGAAGACGCTGTTCTTCCCGCATCGTGGTGAAACTCGCCATGGCTGAAGCGTGGCGCTTCCCTTGTAGTAGGTGGGCTTTCATCTGCACACTTACATTGGTACCAGGGTTGCAAAAGGCCAACTTGGTGTTTTCGGGTTCTAACTGGAAACCGGGAAAAGAGGCGATGAAATCATTTGCACGTAAGCACCCCAGCCATTCCGGTTGTACGGCATCGGGCACCCCCTGGGTTCGAATAAACTTGGGGTGAATCACCCGGTCAAATTCGAGGCTCTTCCTCATGGAGTGGACAAACATTCGGTTGGTGGACATATACTGCTCGGACACACTGATTAATCGCTCCGCCTGTTCTTTGGGGAACTGTCGCCGGAACTGAGTTGCCACGGCTTTGGACACAAGGCGACCAAGCATATTGCCTTGGGGTGGGACTTTGACACTAGGAAACTCATCTTCCTGTGAGTCCCTCGAAACTGGGTGGGGCCGGATAATCGGAGTCGGGGCAACTCGCCATTTGGCGCCATTGGGGGCCGATAACGGCCCGGTGAAGCGCGCAGTGAACACCACTTCCCCCACACCTTCCGGGACATCTTGGGGCGGTACCACACTCAATTGTTGGAGCACATGGGTCAGTTCGTCCAAGGTGTAGTTAGCTTCACAAAAACGATTCACCTTGAAACACACTTCATCAATAGCCCAGACCGGCACGTGGCTCTGGGACATTTGGCGTATTGCGTTTAATAGGGCAAGGTGCTGAATCGTTGGGGTCTGAACGCGAATCAGTATTTCCTCTGGACTTCGGGTGACCACTTGCCCACGGAGTGGGCTTGCTGGTAATTTGTCCTCAGTGAGCTCCTGTTCAGAGGCGCGCATTTTTTTTGTCCCTTGTTCCTCAAGTGTTTTGATGGTACTTGCTTTGTTTTTATATGGATCTAAATATCGTTGCACCACAAACTCATCCTCGGTGATCTCATTAGCACTAGACTTGATTGTTTTCAAATTCTTGTGGAGTTCTTGCTTCTTTGTCCGCAAGTTTTCATTATTTTTCCACTGGCTATTTTCGGGATCATATTCTTCAACCCCCAAATCAGGTGAGTCAGGGTCGTACTCTTCTTCATTATCTCCGTCCCCACTGGGATCAGAGTTCCAGCCAGGATCGTATTCTCCGTCCCCACCAACGTGATCCGGATCATACTTGGGGGAATCGGGGGTGGTTGATCCCATCCAATTATCGTGATGTGTAGGATTGGTACCACACCCACTTGTGTGTTCATAACTGGGGGCATCTTGCGCGGGTCGTCTTAAAGGTTCGTCACTGTTGGGGTTGAACTCGTCAAATAACTTATCTAATGCCTGATGTAAATTCGCCAACATACCGTCCCAGAACAATAAGGTGTTGTATTTGAAAAAAACAAGGTAAAATGTTATTTGTGTCCGAACCCCAATCAGGGGTTTTAAACTAGTTATAATATCATGGACAAATATCATATAAGATATGTGTTAGGATAGACATGAAAATAGAACATATATGTATATATATATATATATATAATAAAATATATAATATATGTATTATGTGTGAATACCCAGAGACGTGTAGTAACAAATTAAAAAAAAGAAACCACAATACCATGGTATTAGGGAAGAAAGAAATAACCATGCACCAAACATTGAAAGCTATGGTGAAAGCACAGTTGAGCGGTCCAACTGGACCTGCTAAGGTTCAGATGATCGTAAATAATTACTACACAATTTCCAATTCTGTCTTGAGTAACATCAAAAAGAGAAAGTGATATTAACGCCGGATGGTGCGATGACACACGTTTGTGTCGTTTCTCGATTTATATTACCAGAAAATCGTGTATCAAACGACGACGATGACGATAACGTCAACAACCACACGGCCTTTGCATGAGTATACGAATCAAAGAGATTGTTCCAAATAAAATCGACCATTCCGGATTGTTCTTTTCTGTATCGATGAAACACATTTCCCAGACGATCACATACCCATGTTTGTAATTTAATTAATCACAGTTGTCTAATATATCAAGGTGTGTGAATACATATATATATATATTACATTTAGATAATAAAAGATTCGTTTTACTTTGAAGTTGCATTTTTTATTGTTTGATTTATCACAAATCACGTTATCAAGCTTTAAAGATTAATGACAGGGCCTCTTGGTCTCGGTGTGACTGAACTAGAGATTCCATGACCCAAGAATTCTGTACTCAGATTATTGTTAATGATTGAAAACACATTATGAGAGGGATAGTCGCCGAGGGGGCTATGGCCAGCTTCATCTTGCCAGCCATTATTGCGCTGGAAACCTTGTACGGCGAATGATTCAAAGTACTTGCCATCGTGTTCGTAATCGTCACAGGTACTCAGGACATTACGTTCATTGTTTTTCTCCCGATTGGGCCCCACTCCGGTTTGTTTCGAGAACGTTTCCATAGATGGATAAGTGTATGCGTTGGGGAGGGGGGGGAACTTGTAATCGTCACATGTGTCCGAGCAAACGGTAGGGTTCACGCCATCCTTGTGCATGTCCGTGGCGATGTTATTCCATGTACCCACAGGGTGATTTTTGTCAGGCCACACCAGGAGTGGGATCAGGCCGTCTCCGACTGTGCCAGACAATGAAAAATTGTTCGGTGCTGCTGGTGCAGCAGCATTACCAACACCAGGAACATTTTTCCACTTCCGCAAGTGGGGTTTGCGGCCAAAAACGACCTCGTCTCCAATCACGTTGGGCATGACTTGAATCTGGTGGTTGCCCACAATGAACGTACCGGCCGTGCACCGGGCCTGTACTCGGAGCTGAAACGCGTTGGCGTCGCGGTTGAACACCATTGCGGCGTCTTTAATGCCCAGGAAGCCCGTAGAAGCACCCTTTTTCATCAGAATCATGGAGCCGGCGCGCACACACATCGGTCGGAACAGGAAAATATACGCGTCCTTGAGGTGAAGCAAATTTCCATTTCCCGTGTCGACCACATCTTTTTCATAATAACCTTCTTTTACACGGTTGCTCCATTTTTCATAAGGATCGCCGTTGTTCTGGCCTGCAACGACATTGCCTGCGACATCGACTTCAGCCGTCTTCAGACCGGGAAAGGCTGCGTACACGTCGCCGCGTGTGATTTGGTGGAGGTTGTTCTTTTCACCGTCGATGATTTCAATGCTCAGGAGGTGGTGCTTTCTTTCAGGGTCGAAACCGTCGATGCCGGATCCACCGTTGATGTATTCGGATGCCGGTTTCATGATGTACCTCTCTGTGAAATAGACGGTCTTACTCATTGGGTCATGCATCTCGTCGTTGTTGCCGATTTTGAACTTGGAGGATTCATACATCGGCCAGCCGTAAATGGGTGCGCGTGCAATTCCGGATTCACGGCTGAGCTGGGCCGCGGTGGGGTGGTTGCCCGGACCGCCGAGGGCGTACACACGCGACTCCTCGCGCACCACTTTCACGTACCGCAGGGCCCCGTCTGGCAAGATGACGGTGTCAGGGGTGAAGTGACGAGCGGCAAGACTCTTCCCCCGAGACAAGAGACCCTGAAAGCCACTACCCGATTTTTGCAGGGCAAACATGGTGCCGAAGTGCTCGTCCAGCTTTCGTCGGAACGTGTTTTGCGAGATATAGGACGAGTTATTTTCCTTCTCGAACTGTAGGCCTTCGTTCAATAGCTCCATGAGAATGCGATAGTTCCAGGTTTGGCTGATAGTGGCCGCCAGACGTTTGGTTTTGCCCACAAAAAGTCGCTGCCCGTAGTTGTTGTTCACCCAATCCATGGGGACAGTGAACCCAGCTCCGATATGCTGAAAGGCTCTGAGTCGGCGCGAAGACTGGAAATCATATTCATCACCAGGCACATGTTCACCTTTGGGTTGTAAGACTTGAGGTGCACCGAAGTAGCATGTGTCCAAAACCACTAGGTTGTCCTCACCCCTGAGGTGCATTTCCCGCTGTACATCTTTCATGTGGCGTACGGGCAGCAAAGATGTCGCGAACGAGCCTTTGTTTTGGATTTCTTCCACCAACATAAGCCCTGCGTTTTGGTTGACGCCCTCCCAGCGCTCCCATGCTAATGTCCACATTTCCTTGCTGCCTAGGTTGATACGGGGGTTGTAAAAACTGGCCGGGAAGCTTCGGCCACAGGGTCCAAAAAGGTCCGTCAAACGATCCACGACGTTCTGAGCATCGGTTCGCATTTCATCATTCATGTCATCAAAACGCCTCCGTATGGGACGTTTTGGGGGTCTGACTTGCCCATCTACCCTTCGCTTTTTCGATGCTTGTGATATATTGTACATGGTTGTTTTTTTATATATATACATATCTACAAATACATACAAATTTATATTTTATTCATTTATTATATATATATATATATATATATACATATGTAAATATATTCATGTACGGAAGTGGTCATATACCACACGACGTCTTCTATATATTTGTATGTATATACAATATATTGAAGTTCATGTGGTCTCTTTTATCTGTTGTTAAAGTTTATCCGTATAATGTGCTAATATAGTTTGTTTATTTTTAATTCTTCTTCTACCACACAAAAATGGCTAACGACGCCTTCGTTTATATGGGTTGTAGCGACGCAATGCACAATGATTATTGCTGCGACTGTTAAGAAGTATAATATTGATGTGTTTACTGTTTTTCCGCAGCTGTTTCTCACGACATATCCTATGTGTGATACTTGGTTGTTCCCGTTGTTGTCCCACATTCATATGCTGTATGTTCGACATATTCTGTCGTGTTTGGGAGGTCTTTGTTTTCTCCAACTGGACCTGGATAGGTGTTTTGCTTGTCTTTCCTTTTATATATTTTTGATTTGTCAACCCCCCCCTCGTTGTGTTGCTGTTTTGTTCTGTGTTGATCTTGTTTTCGGGCAGAAAAAGAAGGCACTCACCTTGAGTAAACGGGTCGTTGTGTTTTGTATTGAACTGAGTCCCTGTTTCGGGTGGTGGGATACTTTCTGTATTCCCTTGTGGTCGTACCACTTTGTCGACCAACGATTTGGGGGGGGGATTGTGTTGGACACCCCCCTTTGGGGGTGGTGCACAGTTCGCCTTCGTGTCAGTGTCTTCAATATTGATCAACACATTCAAGTCCTGATTGTTCGATTTTCCACTGACATCACTGGAACGTACATGATCGTCATGAATCAAAATACTTTTCTTTGTTAAGTTGTTTTTATTGTGACCTGGGTTGTTTTTCGATGAAGCCTTACGTGATCTGGACTTCCGCGATCGGGTCTTGCCTTCCGTCATGGAGATTGAAAAGTCAGATCACTGCGTATGGGGTGATTTTTTTTGATGGTATAAACAACCCCAGAGAAAAAAATATCGATAGTGATAATGCATCGGGATATGCCCTGGTCAAAACATCAGTATTGGTTTGTATATATATATATATAGATATATATATATATATGTATATTTATATATAATATTGTATGTATATATATATATATATATATATATATTTATATAGATATATATATTTATATATAATATTATATGTATATATATATATATATATATATAAATATATTTATATATACCATCACCCCCAGAAACACGGAGGTGGTATCCCAAACATGAATATATTCACTTAAAAAAGCACACACACAGCCCTCCAAGATGATCATACCACGTTGTTTTAACGATACGGGGCAAAGGGACTACCGAGATGACCGTGTTGTCTTGGAACAACGGACACCTTCCTCTTCCGAACTGGGCGAGTATACGCGTCACAGAGGGTACTGGATGAGATTATATGGTTACCCACCGGATCATGAGCAACTGAACCACAAACGATTCCACACCGCCGGGGTGGAAAAAATGGAGGCGTTTGGTGAGCTTTCAGACCAAGAACTAGCTTTCTTATGTCCCCATATTCCAGGGCTCGAAATTTTGCTTGATCATCGATCCAATACAGAATCTGACCCTGTCACTATCAACGGTAACCCTAGGCAAACATGTGGGGTAGTATATGAATCACAGGTACAACAAGACGGTGCTGTTGATGTACTCATTCGCTTCTACGATACCCCTTTCGGGCATTCATTGTGCACCGCGATCGAGTCGGGTATCATGGAGGGGGTTTCACTACAACACGTGCGAACACCGACTGAAATCAAATTAAGAGAAGTGTCACTATGTATGCGAGGAAAACGTCCGGATTCATGGTTAAAATCTATCGTCTATGTACCTGAACTGTTACCATCGAAGTATACCTCAAGAATTTATAGACACCCCGACCAGCTGTTAGAGGTCAGTGCAAGTGGAAACTCAACGGTAAATATGCTACCACCTGGGCCAAATGTCAAATGTGTAAAATTAAATGATATATATTATACGAAGGAACATTATTTCAAAAAAAAGAAAATGAGCAATATGGATTTGGACTCAAAGAACCCGAGTAAAGACCCCCTTGTGGAGGCGAAGCCAGCACCGTATTCTGCACATGAGGTCGAGTCCTCCCCAGTAGTGGAAAACAACACCCCAGCTATGATTATGGATGTGACACCCCCCCAAGTGGTTGCGGCGTCGTCCTCTACCTCAAATACCAAAATCACCAAACCCGATACAGAACCCCAATCGGACGTATGGGTGAACTTCAAGGCCAGTATGAAGGCATTGGTGGGGTCGATCCACCCCGATCAAGAAGAGAATATCTTGAAGGTCATCGAACATGCATCTAGCATTCACAAAGATTATGCCAACCTCGCTCTCAAGGTGGAGACACTCGCCTCCCATGAAGCTAAGGCCAAAGAAGAGTATTACATGGCACTGGATGAGATTCAGAAGGTGATTCTACGTGCGGCCCAACAAGAAGGCTTGAAAGAACCCGAAACCGCGGCCTTCAAGGCCTTGGCCACGGAAGAATCAAGAAAATATCTGGGTCCTATGCTCGTTCCTCTGAAAAATCTGATTTCGTGTGCCAACACCACCCAACGCGTTCGATGGGAACAAGGGTGTGAAGCTCCTGCACCGAATCACCCGGCAGCGTCAAAACTACCACAATCGGTAATGGCCCACTCCGCAGTGTCATTGCCTGTGAAAAAACGCAAACTGGACTCTATTATGTCGGACTTCAACGAGGCTGTGGTCACCCAAAACAATCTTAGAAATTCAATCGCCCAGACACAACCAACACGAATGGATCCTGGGTCCACCTTGACGCTTCCGCAGCATTTGCAGCCCCAACCCGTGTGTGCCTCTGCCCACAGTGTCTCCCGCTGTACTGTTGTAGAGTCCGATCAGCGCAAAAATCCCCTTTCTGGGATGTTCAAATCCAATGCAGCTACCAGGGAAAATAATTTCGTTACCATGCAAACTAGTCAATTGAACAGGGTCAGTTCAGCATACAACAAGTTCCTGAATATGTAGTTTTAGTCGCGACGACCATTGGATCACTTCCTTGACTGCATATCGACACACGCTCATTCGGTGTGGAAAGTGGTTTTGACGTCTGATCCATCACAGAATGTATTTCAAATGATTAAAAACGGTTGAATTATTGATATTCCCCTGATCTCTCAAAGTATGTAAAATATTTGGGAAACGCATCATAAATTTAACAACACGGGCTATCGCAAAACTTATAAGCTCATAAAATCAATCAACACACATTGTATATATATGTGTGTGTGTGAATGTTCTCGAACAGTCCAGTTGTATTATATTACACACATTGAAATATAATTGGCGTACGGAAGGTTCAAGCATTCACATCAAGTAATTCATAATAACACAGACATAAAATGGACAAGAGCAATCATCCAACGAGTTCAGCGTTCTTGTGTATTCGTATGTACCAACAAAATATGGTGCAATTACGCCCGATGCAACCAATTTCCTTCCAACACGATGTACACCCTGACTTGTTTTACAGTGTGAAGTATGATTCTGTTATGTACATAAATCTCTGTGATTTTGCATCACTCAACAAAGACAGGTATGGTCTGCGTGGGTTCGACAAGGGGGATTTGTGTCACGGGAATGTGACTTGGCCAACACCTCGGCGGGCTAGTCAGAAAACAGCTCTACTGTTATGTGCCATCCAACTACGTTATGGCATTTTTAACTCTGTGTACCATATCGACGAAGACATGCACCCTGATTTGCCTTGGAACAAGACTCATTTTACATCTTTACGAGCTTTTACAATGGTGTGTAACAAGATGAACATTACTGTCGAAGTGCGTAACCCCTTTCCGGGTGGGTTATATGTATCGGTTCCGCACAAAATATTAAAAGAAGCGTTACGGAAAAGACGACATTCGAAATGGTTTAAAGAGCATTCGAAGAAGTCATTGTTTGTCGTATCATATTTCAAACGAAGGGGTTGGACACCCATATCTCTAGGGACCCCCCACCCAATATACCATCACTCGCTGGAGACTGTTTACAATGCCATTTTGCGAAAGGCCAGAGCACTTCAGGGTGTAGAAGTCCCCGACGGCGCTCCACGGCAGTTTTCAATATCCTCATTATTAAAACAATGCATCAAAACGTAAATCATGTTCATTGAAGTATTACATGTATATAAATTTAAGTATATGTATACACACACATATGTGTTTGCTCGATAAATAGGTCTTGTAACCAGTCAACCATGTCTGTTCTTCTGTAACGTGAACATCAATTCTGAACAGGTTATGAGCCTTAAATCTGATCATTTAACCATGTATGTTCAACTATAACGTTTCAATGAATTCCCAACGGGTTATGAGCCTTAAAACTGCTATTCAACCATGTCCGTTCCGCTATAACGTGAATATCAATTCTGAAACAGGTTATGAGGCTTAAAACTCCCATCCAACTGTCTCTGTTCAACTATAACGCTACAATCAATTCTCAACAGGTTATGAGCCTTAAATCTGATCATTAACCATGTATGTTCAACTATAACGTTACAATCAGTTCTTAACAGGTTATGAGCCTTAAATCCGATCATTAACCATGTATGTTCAACTATAACGTTACAATCAGTTCTTAACATGTTATGAGCCTCATAAACTACTATTCAACAATGTCCGTTCCGCTATGAACGATCATTCATATGATCGGTTTTTTGTACTTGTCAAAACACATACAACAATTCCATGGGTGCGATAAAACAATGAAAAAAGTCGATAAACGGCTCTCATTATAGGTCATATGGTCGGGTCTCTGTCATTTTCAAATATACACACAGAAATGCGATAGATGTGATTAACAAAGAAAAACACCGATAAACGGGCATTATGGCCAGTTATGTGATAGTTTTTGAGTCTAGAAACTTCTTATATACCCATTAACGTTGGTCCCTTTGACCCACGTGTATTTATATTTCATAATCACTTGTTGCATAATAATCTAACATTAAGCACAATGGACTTCTAAATAATCAAAAACATAAAATTGTTAGCTATTTTCCATATAATAGTTTATTATATTAATATGTAAAGACGCATACTTTTGACAATAGTTTTTTTAGAATATAGCAATTTTTGTCTGTCCCGCTCGCGAAACAATGTCTTGTCGGCATATGGGTCTTGTAATCGGTCATATGATCGTTTTTTTGTACTTGTCAAAAAAAACTTCCACAAATCAAAAGTTGTGATATGGACAATGAAAAACATCGATATATGCGTCTTGTAATCGGTCATATGATCGTTTTTTTGTACTTGTCAAAAAAAACCTCCACAAATCAAAAGTTGTGATATGACATTGAAAAACATCGATATATGCGTCTTGTAATCAGTCATATGATCGGTTTTTTGTACCTGTCAAAAAAACTTCCGAAAATCGATAGTTGTGATATGACATTGAAAAACATCGATATATGCGTCTTGTAATCTGTCATATGATCGATTTTTTGTACTTGTCGAAAAAACTTCTTATATACCCATTAACGTTGGTCCCTTTGACCCACGTGTCTTTATACGTCATAATCACTTGTTGCATAATAATCTAACATTAAGCACAATGGACTTCTAAATAATCAAAAACATAAAATTGTTAGCTATTTTCCATATAATAGTTTATTATATTAATATGTAAAGACGCATACTTTTGACAATAGTTTTTTTAGAATATATCAATTTTTGTCTGTCCCGCTCGCGAAAAAATATTTTGTCGGTATATGGGTCTTGTAATCGGTCATATGATCGGTTTTTTGTACTTGTCAAAAAAAACTTCCACAAATCAAAAGTTGTGATATGGACAATGAAAAACATCGATATATGCGTCTTGTAATCGGTCATATGATCGTTTTTTTGTACTTGTCAAAAAAAACTTCCACAAATCAAAAGTTGTGATATGACATTGAAAAACATCGATATATGCGTCTTGTAATCAGTCATATGATCTTATTCTTCAAAAAACTTCACACAAAACCATGTTTGCAAGGTAACGATCAAATAGTTATCGATAAATGGGGTATAATCGGTCATATGACCGATTTTCAGAACTCCCCTCTAGATGTGATTAACAACGACAAACACCAATGAAGGGGTCTTATATTCGATCATGTGATCGCTTTTTAGTACTTGTCAAAACACATAAAACAATTCGATGGGTGCGATAGAACAATGAAAAACGTCGATAAACGGCTCTCATAATCGGTCATATGGTTGGTTCTATGTACTTGTCAACAAACTCATTACAAAAATGCGATAGATGTGATTAACAATGAAAAATACCAATGAATGGGCTTTATATTTGATCATATGATCGCTTTTTATTTTAGTACGTGTCAAAACACATACAACATTTCGATGGGTGCGATAAAATAATGAAAAACGTCGATAAACGGCTCTCATAATCGGTCATATGGTCGTTTTTCTGTCATTTTCAAATATACACACAAGAATGCGGTAGATGTGATTAACAAAGAAAAACGTCGATAAACGGGCATTATAATCAGTTATATGATAGTTTTTTGAGTCTAAAAACTTCTTATATACTCAATAACGTTGGTCCGTTTGATCCACGTGTCTGTGTATGTCATAATCACGTGTTGCATAATAATGTAACACTAAGCACCATGGACTTCCAAATAATCAAAATCATATCATTATATTAATGTGTAAAGACACATATTTTTCAGTACATACAATTTTTAGAATATAGCCATGCTTTTCTTTCCCACTCACAAAAAAAGGGTTTGCTCGATAAATGGGTCTTGTAATCAGGATCGATTTCTTGTACTTGTCAAAAAAACTTTAAAACATCTATAGTTGTGATGTAACAATGAAAAACATCGATAATCTGCTTTTTCGCATTCTTCAAAAGGTTTCCCAAAAAAATACTATATATATATATATATATATATATATATATATATATATTGATGATACCACCAAGTTGTTTTTCAGACAATAAGATTTGACATCATTTTCCACCGGGAAAAAAAACCCAGATGATTAAAAATGTATAGCCATCGAAGTCCATACACGTGTGTGCTAAGTAACATGTAGTTCTACACACACAGACATATACATACTAATTTATATATATATATACATACCACTTATCAAGAGACGGGAGCAACAGACAGGAATTATGGAAATGATATTTCGATCACCATTTTTCTGTCTTGTTCAGGAAAACATTCAAAAAACCACAACATGTCCGAGCATGAAGCAGGGAATATATTGACGTTCATTCTGGGAATGCCCATTGAAGAATTTGAGAGTGCAAATGCTCATTCTGAAGTGTGCACCTATTCTGACCCCAAGCTGGTGAACAGCAAAACCAAAAGTTTGCCTGTCTCGCCGACGACTGGTATGATATTGTAATATGTTATATTGTGTATACTATTTTTCTAACTCCCAACTTGGGTTGCAGATACGACCATTGGGTGCAAGAGAAAGCTTCTTCATACACCGATATCCAAAGTGAAGCGAAGTAGAAACTCTACTCGTGGTCGACGGAACGGAATGTTTGATCGAGTGTGTACGGGTGTTCAAGTGCGGCAAGATGTCCGAGACATGAAGGAAAAGAAGAAACAAGTACGAAAATGCCAAACACTGAATTACAACCCCAGTGCTCGTGGATATTGGCTCAAGCAATCACCACCCACATCTTCCATCAACGACTTCGGTGACGGTTTTACGAACTACAGTCATCAAAATTATGAAAAATGGTATAACAAGGCCCCAAAAACTGGTTATCAACACAACAACCACCGGCCTCAATGTGATCAATGGCTCAAACCACACCCCCGCGCGTTGTACAAAAATAACAGCAGTAGGGGGCTATATGTGAACCGTATTCCCAGAAAAGGTTATCAACGGTTCAATATACCCACCCCTCCGACACACACATTCGGAGAGCGTTATCCGAACTATAGTCAATGATCATAGTTGCAAAACAAAAAACACCACCTGACTGGTAAACGTTGGTAAAACCCAAGTCCAGAATACTTTGAACATTCGAAACATATGTACGAAAAATTAAATGTCGTCAGAGACATGTAGAATATATGCTTTTAATGCTCACCATGGTAGCATTACATCGCCAAAGAATTGACAACCAGACACAGCTTTGTTGCATTCCGGAAGTAACAGCTTTTTCGTTTGTATATCGTTTTCAGATCTGATTCTGGTTAGTGTTTTTCGGTTTTTAACAAATCAGTCACAACTCCATTCGTCCACCGAATCTTACGTTTTTAAGGTACATGACAAGCAAACTATTATACCCCCATGGTTGGGTATTCGTTCTCACAACCAATTTAGGAATAAATTGATTGATGTGTGTTGCACATGTGTTCCGAAAAAGATGTTGAATGCATCATTGAATTGAAACTTTATTGAAATGAAACATTTAATGATTATGTATCAATATCACATACTTGGCAATGTGTTTTTAACAACACAAAAACAAATCGTACATGAAAAAAAAAGAAACTTGTGTTTAACAAATCATTCGATCAGGGATGGCGGCTAAAGTAGTAAAGGTGTACTTACACTCTCAGCGCCCTTACGGCAACGACCCACAGAGGCCATTCAGGCGAGTGCAAAATCAGTTACAGCGCCGAAAATGGGCTCATGTAAAAAGTGGTGTGATACGCACACATTATGGTCTCATCGAAAAGCCAACAGCAGACACCCACACTCGATGTGTTTTTAGTGGTTTACCAAGTGAGTGTTCAAACACCATGAAAGTGGATGTGCCAGAACTTATCGATAATCGCAAAGAGAATCCGGCTGATAATCATCCGAACGACACTGAAACAACATCCGAATGGTCTTTGGATTCAGACAACGGTGTAAAAGTGTGTGTGCCAGAACTTATCGATATCCGCAAAGACACTGAAACGATATCCGAATTGTCTTTGGATTCAGGCAACGGCGTAAAAGTATGTGTGTCAGAACTTATCGATAATCGCAAAGAGAATCCAGCTGATAATCATCCGAACGACACTGAAACCAAACTCAAGCACAACATCGAAATGCTGACCGACGTGAAGGAACTGCAGAGCTCTGGCATAATTCAAGCACTGGACGAAATCAGTAGTCATGCAAGCAAAGAAAATATCGATAATTTTAATACCAAACTCATGAAATTGATCGTACACCCACAAAACGGTAACAACAGACAAAACACAGAAAAAAACGAACCAGAACCCAAACAGGAAAAAAGAGAAGAAACTGGCTGTGTTTATAGCAATTCCTTCATAAGTGACATCGACCAAGTCATGAACCAATTTGAAAAACTTTCGACTCATGACAAAATACTAGTACTCAATGATGTATTACAAAACCCAATCTGAGGCAAAAGTAACCCGATGTTCTTTTATAATTGTTTTGTTTTTTGGTTAAAGATGGTTGATTTATCAAAGTATGTAAACATATTACCATACAATCATGATTACATTCCGAACATTGAAAATAAATTTCTACTTTTTGGAGCAAGATGCCGTAAATGCTTGTATCCACTCCTTGTGTTGCTTTTTCGTTGCACTTCTTTTGGCGTACGCTCGTGTCCACGCGCGTGAATTAAGAACGTCCGGGTTATTGTATTTCACTTTCGTTTGCAATGTAGTCCAATAATTCCAGTTTTCCACCGCGTGACGAATCTCTTCATGTATAACATCCAACATATCATCGGTGGTATATAATCGCTTCCGTTTCGTATCTCGCTTCGAGCGCTCGAGGGTTTGAACACCCCTCCAGGTCAGAGGTGGGTCGTGGTTGTTTAGACCAAAACGAACGCCAAGAATATAGTAAACAAATTGATGCGCGGAATCCGAATCAACCCAAGGTGGGTTGGCCCCAAAGCACCCATGGCGAAAGTACATCCTTGTTGTTTCGAAGAGGAGGTCTCGTTTCATTCGACACCACAACTTGCTCCGCTTCACAAAATCGGTACCGTTGATAATCACACACCACAACAGCGCGTGTGTGTTCCACCCATGCTGGAGTACGCTAGTACAGAGTGTGTGGCCACTGAACCACAGATCATGTTTGAGACGAAACCACGACTCATGGGTGAATAGTGGTGCGAACCAGTATCCCAATGCCAAAATATCACTGTCACCGGACCAAATCTGGATACTGTGGCTGTGTTTGTGTTCCCAAGCCACCGAGAACGCTTGAAGCTCTGCCTCGCCCAGGCCGATTATGGCAGGAATACGATTTTGGGTATTTCGGGGGTGGCTACATATTACACGTCCTTTGTATCCACACGTTTGTAAATAGCTCCCAACGTTGTTGGCCAAGTATTCATATACCAACGGGCGTTGGTATCGAGTCAGCATACACTCTCGAAGATGGATGTGATCCAAAACGATTTTTTTTGTGGGTACGTGTTGCAATCCGTCTCGTACAATGACATACTCATTGACATGTTCCGGGGTCACCTCACCACACCAGTCCACACGCGTTCTTTTCTTGTTACGATCCCCCTGTACCCGTATTTTCAAATCGGACATGAATTCCTTTTGATCGAACAATATGTATATTTTCTTTAACTTGTCCCGATGAAGGTTGATGGCATCCAAATAAGGCCCACAGAACGCTCTCACCACGTCCATTGGCCGCACCAAGGGCCCAATTGACTCACCACTGATAACACGCAAAGAGGTCAACCTCGCCATACAATCATCGACAATTACCACCGGTTGTTCTGCATCGGGTAATGGGTCGGTGACGTGCGCGCAGGAAAGGATACGTTTGTTCTTTTTCAGAAACGAAACAAAGTTATCCAGTCCCATCTTGTAAATGCCGTTTTGTTATTGTGAACCCGATGAAGCAATGGCGATTGTTTTTTATAACCTTGTAATTGTATTATATGTTATTACCACCCATTACTATGATATCATACATAACCTCATCGAGGTGCATAGTAAAACAAAAAAAAAGATAACTACACTTTCCATGAATTGTTCTATATATAACCCGTGTAGTCGAACCGTTTCATCATTTGCGAAAACACTCATAATAAGCCGCTACGTAATTACTTTGATTACTTATATATGTTCACCCACCAAAGAGGTCGACCACACTGTGGTTGAAAATGATATCATCATATTCCCGCTGACCGTTCTGACCATGGAAGCAATTGTGGAAATATTTCGTTTATTTGAAGTCGAACATATACTAAACTATACCAAGTTATACGGAATGATCGATGCCATGATTTGTCTTTATTTCTGCATTGTACTTGTAAACTTCATGTCCAGTGTGTCTGTGATTTTTATGATTTTGTTGCACGTGTTTGAACACCAGCGTCTGCAAACACTACATTACCATCATGACAATGTAGATATCTTCCTGCGACTCATGACCGTATCAGTAACACTGTATCCAGTTCTTAGTGATGAGTATCATTTTACATCACTCGCCCGAACGGTGGTGTATGTTATTAATTTCTGTTTCTATTGCTTTGGGTGGCTATTGATTGAGGTACTCCATGAAGGATCCACCAAAACGGTTATTTACTATTGTGCAACTACTATAATATACTCTGTTTCGGTCCTGGTGTGAATGAGACAAAAACATCCATGTGATATGATTATAAAAAAAATCAGTGTCTACGTTGTAAAAAATGCATTATTCGTGTATGCACCATCCAGTCATTCTGATTTTGGAATGCATCCGCTTTATCATGTTGACTGTGTGTTTTGCAACACAAAGAACTTATGCAACACTGACCCTTCAAAGTGACACTGGAGAAAGCACTGTGTTCAATATATACCCCCCCCTCCAATTTATATTTATAGTCTTGTTACTACTTGCCCAGCGGGAAGATATATCTCAAATTACTATGATATCCTCCTTCATAACACTAGTGTTTATCCTGGCCCTAAGTGGGATTCAAAATATCAATGTGTGGTTAATTAGCCTTTTTATACACGTATCCATGCACCCCGGGAAATACGATGCCCATCACCAATACAGCAGTCTGATCACACACTTACTCCTCATTGTTTATCCATTGATGGAGTTTATTGGTCGCGAATACAGTACGGGACGCTTCCTGCTTATCACTTGGTTGGTTCTGTTGTTTATGTGTTTGTCCATTTTGGAGCCCCACAGTGATAATGATTACTTGAGTTGTTATATATTCACCTCGATCACGTGGTGTTGCTTTGCGTTTACACGAAATTGAACCCAATAAAACGTTCATTATCATCATCGTGTGTGGACTTCGGGTAGTATATTCGAAATGACATTGCATGACCGACACCACATAGAATGTTTGCCTAGATCAGCTCTTTTACAGCGCCAATTACAATAAAATACCACATTACACTGACGACAAGTTAACGAGTCAGAAATGAGGGGGATCAAACAATTATTGCAGAGGTGCAGGCGATCACTGTCTGGAAGCTTACACGGGGTGTGGGACAGCAAAATAGGAGGGAGAACGGCTTGTACTTTTAAATGCTTTTCTTTTGAGGAGATCTCGAATTCCACATTCTGTTTAGTTGCCCTGTTGTCATTCCCCATAGCAACGACAATTCGAAAACTATGCTGTGGTGTTGTGGTGATACTATTGGATATATTGCTCAGTCGGTTCAATTCACGGATACCTTTAACACCAAACAAACCACTCCACACCGCCTCGCATACTGTATGGATGTTTGACAACTGATGACCCCAGTAATGCTTGTGGTCATCCGGTGCATTGAGAAAGACGATACCAGTTGAATATTGTACAACAGCCAACTCACTGAGGGTCCGCCGCAATACAAGGTCCCAGGCCCTGGCTTTGCTTAGTTGTGGTCCACAAAAAATGGCTAGCGAACACCACACTTGCATGGAATCACAAGACGTATTATATTTTGCCTCCCACAAACGTTTCTCAAGTTTGTTCATATGTGCCTCACAATATGTAGTGATTATACCTTTAACGTACCACCTTCTGTACTCATATCTGTACGTCGTCCAGTAGCGATTGAGTAATAGGAACGCATACAACCGTACGAGTACAAGTTGTTTCAATGGTTGCTTGACTGGCGTTAATTCTCTATCATTCAGCCACACGGACTTGTTGTGGGGTCGCTGTACGAAAAGTGTATAGCATTTTCCTTTTTTTTTGCGGTGTTTGATACATTTGAAAAACTGTATGACTGGGGTTTTCCTGAACAGAATCGTGCCCGGCGACCAACACTGGAGCGTGTGGTTGGACGTGGTGTACGGGAAAAGCATCCCCCCCGACGAATCAAGTTTGTGGTGGAATTTATATTGAACCCCCCCTGACGCCTGAGGCGTGATAGTGAAAGCGACTAATACATTTTCTTGGTTATTGTGCAATAGTGGGGGACACAATCGGTTGTTCGGGATGTAACAACTCAACGGTAAGTTCATATTCAACGATATATTACGTACTGCCGTGATGTGTTCCTTTGTCACGGGACAGAATACTCGTACGTTTTCCACATCTAGATCTGTTTGGATCAGCCACAGTTTTTTCAAGACCCGTTTATTGATTGACGAAACCGATTTTATAGAATCCTTATTTATGTTTAAAAAGACGTTAGTGATGCACTCGACAAATCCAGTTCCAGTGTTGATTGCTATCACTCTATTTTGTTGGCCCATATCGGGGGGGG
>Ga0209119_1002148_pt1 | contig 18398 bp, 25 predicted proteins | sample COG_03_FD_184747 | JGI IMG/M metagenome (GOLD analysis project Ga0209119, IMG submission 184747) | Pelagic Microbial community sample from North Sea - COGITO 998_met_03 (SPAdes) (version 2) | ecosystem: Environmental > Aquatic > Marine > Neritic zone/Coastal water | place: Helgoland, sampling... | reverse complement strand
AGATAGATACGGCTTGCGCGGTGATCTCGAATACCCCGCCCGCACGCGCTCGGTGGAAGATTACGAGGGCAACTGGCTACTCGTCTCACCCCAAGGTATAAAAATGGGCAAAGTATTCAAGAACGGGGATATAATAGCTTAACCAATCACGGGCGCACACAAAGGTGGCTTTACTCTCCTTCCCCTAAGTTAGCCATCGCGCCCACCTTCTTATTCTAGCAACGCGCCTAAACCAACTAATAGATAATGCTTGCGCCCCGCGCTCTGAGACTTCATTAACCTTTTCTTCTCATCCTCTAGCACACACCAAAGGATTTCCTTTTCCAACAGCTCGCTCATCGCTCGCCCCGCGCTAGTGCGATGCACTCCAATCATCTTGGAATAATAGCTCACCGCATCGTGAGAGCTCCAGGTTTCCCATCTATAGCGCTCGCACACGCTCCAAAGCAAGAGTTTCGATACGGGCGATAGATCAGTGCGACCCGCGTGTGCGCGGTAAAGATTCCACACGACTTTGCGCAACTTCGAATAGTCTTGGTATTTCTTATTAAACTCGATGGAAACAAAACCACTATTTTTTGAGTCTTCCACCGCGCCCGCGATGAGCCACCAGGAATTAGATTTCCCGCGCACGCGATCAATGTATTTGTTGCTAAATGTTTTATCTTCTCTCACTCTTTTTTCTCCCTACTTTCTAATGTTCTTTCTTAATTCTAATGTTCTTTCTTAAATAGAGAAAATGCCCATCGGGCATTTCTCTCTAATATACTATAGGTATATTACGGATATATGATGCGCTTTGCATCGTACTTGTTGCGTTATGCATCATAGATGTTGCGTTATGCATCATAGATGTTGCGTTATGCATCACTCACCTATCCATCCCAAAGGCTATTTGTTGAATAATATTGGCAATAGATGACATCTTTTTTTGCTCATCCTTGGTTAATTTCTGCTTCTTTTCTTTCTCGACTAAAGGCTTACCTTTGTCGGCTAATGCGTCAATCATTAATTGCTTTTCGTCATCACTTACGATTAGTTTTATCATTCTTTTTGTCCTCCTTTTTTGGTTTCTTCTTACCAAAGATACGATCAAAGTTATCTCGGTATTGTTCTGTATAAATTAAGTCTCTTGGTTTATCTCCTTTTCCGCTCATTGGTTTACCTCCATGTTTTGTAATATGTGAGCAATGACTTCTATTGTCCAACCATTACCAAGCATTTTATAGCGTTGAGTGTTGCTGACATGATTGGTGTAATTATCTGGAGATACTGTTTGCAATCTCTCGCACTCAATAGGTGTGAGCTTTCTCCAATAAGATTCCTGGTCTTTGGTTATTTGCAAAATATGTTGCTTGGTTAATGCGCTTGTAAGTGTATTCATTTTCTCGTCTGGTCTTTCAACTAAATGTCTCATATGCCTAGGAGACCAATCTTTTCCTGTTCTTCTTTTATGCTCGTATCTAATTTGATTGGCTTCAGGTGTTCTAACTTCTGTCATAGCTCTTACATCAAAAACCATCTGCCTTCTACTTTTTTTCAAATAATTTTCAACGCTTGACCCTTTGTAATAGTTAGCATCCAAACAATGGCTTTTATCTCTCTCGGTATCAAATCCATCTTCTAATATATCCCTTAAAACCAAACCTCTATCTTCAGGAACAGAAACATTGGGAATATTAGTCCAATAATAACGCTGCCTTGACTGAGCAGATACCAAAGAGCTGTTAATAAAGATGGGTTCAACCCCCATGTACTCAGAAATAATATCCAAGTATTTTTTTTTCATTTTGACATTTTCTAGTAAAAAATATTTAGGATTAAGTTCTTTAACGCATTTAACAAACTCAAAGAACAATGCAGACCTTGGATCATCAAACGCCAACTGTTTACCTGCAAAGCTAAATCCCTGACATGGTGAACCACCCATAACCAAATCAATCTTTGGCAATGTGGATAGGTCTAACTTAGTAATATCACCCACTTGAATAATCTCAGGGTAGTTAGCCGCACTCACCTGCATTGCGTACTTATCAATCTCACTCGCGTAATACTTATCGACTTTGATCCCCAGGCGATCCAAGGCAATCATTCCGCAACTCATTCCATCAAATAAACTTAATACATTCATTTTTCACCTCCTCTTGTATTGGTAATTGTTCTTGGTCAAACCATCCGCATGGGTAATTAATCATATTAAAAATCTCCAAAATTAAAAGTTTCTTTATACGGCTCTAACACCGCGTTTCTTCTGAACAAAGTTTTGATGCTCACATCCACCTCGGATGAGTTGCTTTTCACCACCGCACCCTTCACCACGCGCAAGCGCTCGTACTCCACTTTGTTATCCAAACAAATCCTCTCCACTTCTTCCTCGTTGCCTAACCATAAGGCTATCGCTAACCTGTGGCCATCCACCAAAGAAGATGCACCTCGAATCTTCGAACGCACACTCATAGGATCGTCATCAGACTGGAGAGCTGTCTTAGACATATGATGTATGCTCAAACAGGTGGTATTAAACCTGCTGGAGATCGAGGCGCAAAGTTGACAATAAAGTTGCGCGGCTTCATTAGATGAACTAATAGGCGCGGCACTCATTGCTTGTATGGGGTCAATCACCACTAACTCTAAGTTTGGTATTTGCTCTAACTCGGCAAGCATCTCTTGCGCTTTAGGGGTAATACTCAAACCATTCTTATCGTCTTTAATAAGAATCAATGGCTCTGGTGAATCTGGAATCGTGTAAGTGTAGACATCATATGGCGCGGTAAATCTTTTGTCGTCTGGGTCTAAGGCTTTAATCCGTCTATGGATTTCGTTTAGATCATCCTCCGCGCTTATCACCACAACATTACCACCGCGATTGATAGGATGGTCAAACCACATACCACCGCCTTGGCTAATCTTTACCGCCAGGTCAAGCGCCATCATGGATTTACCCACACCACCCACTGAAGCTAAGATAGCTGGCTTAGATTTCTCTAACAGGTTATCCACAAGCCAGACTTTAGGTGGTGGGTCTTTAACCATGTTTCTAATTGGGTTTTTGGTAAGACCTAACCCCATATTTAAGATTTCAAACTTAACCCTATCTAATCCATGCGCACGCGCTAGATCGTTATAATCTCCTCTCGCGCTCGGTATTCGCACGAAACAGTTAGGAATGGCAGATGCTACCTCCTTTGCTTTCCGCTCGCCCACGCCGTTCTCATCGTTGTCTAGCGCTATATATAAACGCGCCTGACAAACCTTCCTAATTCTGCTTACAGCTTCCAAAGTAAAGTTCGCCGAAAATACGCAAACTGTCGGTATCTTCGTAGATTCAAAAACTGTCGCGGCGGTTGAGTAACCCTCTACCACAATTAAAGATTCTTGTGTGGCTAATGTCGTGAAATCACAGCCAATTAAAAAAATATTTCCTTTGATTTCGCTTGCAGAGACAAATCTTTTCTGCCCCTTCTTATCAATGTACTGTAAACTACGCAACTCGCCACTGGTGGGTGAGTAGACAGGAACAATCAAACTCTCGTTGAGTTGTTTCAAACCATAACTTTTTACATTTTTGCTTTTTAGATATTCATGCGATATGACTGGCTGACATTTCTTATACCTTTCTTGAACCTCTTTAGCCACTTCGTTATGCCGAATGTGCTTCGCTTCTTCGGCCCGCTTAACTGCCTCTTCCATTCGCTTTTGTAATGCTTGGCGATCAATGGGTGTTAGCTCATTGGTGTTAATGCTTGACCACTTATGTTGCTCACCAGTTCGCCAGTTGCCATAGGTTGCAAAGTAATTGCCATCTAGCTCATTGCATACATACCAACCAGAACGCTCACCACCTTTGTCTGGGCGCATCCCAGGAGCAGCTCTAACTGCTACTCTGGTAACGACTCCTGTGGTGTCAATGTGATTGATAAACAAACCTTGGTTGTTCATCTCTCTGATTAAATCATCGGTGCTTTTGCCTGTACTTGCGAAGGCAAAGTTTTCATCTATAACTAAACCCTTCTCTCCATAATACTTAGTTAAATCCATCTCTTAATGTTCTCTCCAGTTTTCCAGTCTCCGCTTGTTCGTTAGACCAGTTTAAATACTCTCTGATTGCTTTTCCAAAAAGCATCTCTCGTTTTGCTCTATCCCATTGGTGCATCAGCTTATCGCCTTCTGCATCAAGAATACTTAGATAGACTTCTTTTGTTTGTTTGATTGCGTAATCTAAACCTTCATCACTCATCTGAGCTACGTTCTTTAAACGCTCACCCGCTTTGATTTTCTTTAAGTGATCCATGCTACACGCCCCAAACCATGCTTCATCCTTCCCATATATAAACCCTTTCGCTGGCGCTCTACAATAAGCGCACAGCGATGGTTTAGTTTCTAACGGATTAAAAAGGGATCTTGTCGCCAAGATCTTCTTCTACTTTAGTTTCCGCTGGCGCTGGCGCACTCGCTTCAACCTTCTTTCCTTCAGCTGGTTGCCAATGGCTACCAAACTTAGAATCGATTTCGGGATAGCCGTTATCGTTTAGCTTTAGCATACAGCTCATAGTCTTGCCGTTAAGCTCGTCTGTATTCTTTAAAGAGCCAGTGATTCCAGCAGCTTTTGCTAGACACGCCATCTCTTTAATACCAAAGCCAACATACTTAGGATTGTCATGCGCTACAGTAACAGTAAAGCCTGTTTGTAATCCTGTACCCGCAACCCTAAAGTTTAGTTGCATACCCATCCAACCATTCTGACCTGATCTAAGTTCGTCATTGGTATTGACATACTCAAGATCATATCTGCCTGGTTTGATATCCGTTTGTTGTTCAACAACTTCTACATCACCAAAAAAATTACTTATATCCATTTCTTCTCCTTTTATATATTAAGTAAATTAACCTGGATCGTAAGAATTGTAGTCGCTCAAATGCTCGACCAAATCCTCACAGTCCTTTTCTATTGCAATCAACCAGTGCAGTCCGTCTGCAGGTAAAGAATTATTTTCTGGGTTTGTTTTATCGATAAATGTATTTAGCACTTCTCGCATCTCACCCAAGAACATCTTGACCTCTTCAACATCACCTAACTGGCTCATTTCAACATCTCCTCTCGAATCGCCGCCCAATCGAAAGGCATTTCCTTCGGCAACCCATATCGGTTCTTAGCCATAAAGCCAGGGGATTGCTCTGAGAAAATTGTTCTGTCTCCAGCAACTGTTTTGGTAGTCATACCCATTTTGCCTTTGACTTGTACAGTACCAACTTTGTAGTTAGCAAAGAAAACTGCATCACTATGCTCGACAATTAAATCAGCCGCTTTTCTGTGCAACTTAATCTCATGCCTGTCATGTGGTTCATTAGATGGGTCTTCATATCTTTTGATTTGATTGTGTGCAATCTGAATCACAGTCATAGATTTCTCATCTCTGAGTCTGTTAAGAACATTAAGGTAGTCTCTCCACTCTTCTAAAGCAGATGTATAACCTTTGCCATAAGCAGGTGAGCTGATATCAGCCCAACCATTCTTTTGGCATACATGATCCCAAAGTAAAGTTTCTAGCCAATCAAGTGAATCAATGGCTACCACTTTAAACTCATGGTCTTCTGTTAATAAAGAGTTAAGGTTGCCCATAAACTCATCATAGCTTTTGGCTACTGGAAAGTGATCGCACTCAATCTTTCCGATACCATCTTCAGATTGAACAATAACGCACTTGTCCATGCTTGAGGCAAAGGATGTTTTACCAATCCCACCTGGGCCATATATTACCAAGCGTGGTGGCTTGATCTTACCTTTCTTTTGTATTGCTGCTAGACTCATTCAACCACCTCAACTTTAGGTTCATCACCTTCAACAGCGTCTTTTAATTCGCCGCTGTATTTAGCTGCTGCTAGTTGTTTAATTTCTATCTCAAACTGCAACCTAGCTAGGTCTTGTTGCAATCTGTTTATTTCTTGGTTGCATAGAACAGTCTTGTTGTATAGCAATCTGGTTTCATCAGATAGCTCCTCAACTTTGTGTTCTTTGCCATTATCGTCAAAGCTAAAAGTTAGCTCTTCATTTTTTACTTCGGTCATTTTTTCTCTCCTAAAGTATTTTTATATGCATCACAATGAGCCTTCGCATCACAAAACTTACAAGTTTCTTTGCTTGGGTTATATTGTGGGTTTTCTTCAAAACAAGCCTCGGTTGCTGGTTTCAAAACTTCAAATCCCCAGTTGACTAGGTTAGTAGCCGTAGTGGAGCTTGATCGGATAATGCCATCCTTGTGCCAACCCCTTGGTTGAACGATGGTCATCATAACTTCTATGTCCTCGTCTTTATAACGAGAGCTGTATCTTGATAATGCACCTAGTGCATAAATTTTTAACTGTCCGTTGTCGTGTGCATCGACTGCCCACTTACCAGACTTGAGATCAACAATCTCTAAAACTTTCTCACCTATAATAATGGCATCTGCTGTACCCCAGACATCTGTAGATATCTCATCCATGAACACGCGCTCTTCAATTAATAGCGTTCCGCCCAGCGCCTCCGCACGCGCCCTGATATATTCCACATACACATTCGCACAATCAATCATGTCTTGGTCAACTTCTATCTCGAAATCCTCAACCATCTGTACCTTACCAAGCCAATACTCTTCCAGGCTCATGTTGTTGAGTCTGCCTTTTAATAGCATCTCACACATCTCATGGACTAAAGTACCAGTAGCCGCAGGTATACCCACAGTGTATTCACCACCGAACTCCTTAATCATTCTAGGTGATGCGGGGCATTCCTTCCAGCGAGAGAAGGATGAGGGGCTAAGAGTTGCGTGAGCCATTGGAAACGTATGAGCTGTTTTCTAATGTTTTGATTTCCGCTAGGTCGTATAGAACCTTGCCGCCTATCTTGTAGTAGTTAGGCCCTTCATCTTTACCACGCCAGTTCTCTAGCGTTCTGGGGCTTTTACCCCACCTCTTAGCTAGTTCTTGCGTGTCGATAAATACTTTATCCGCGTTAGAATGTGTCTCTGTCATTTCCTTAATTCTCCCTTTTTGTATCTGAATGTTGTTAAATTTACACTAAAGATGTAAGCTATGCAAATATATTTATAAAAAAAGGAGAAGTAAATATGAGTATAGATAATGCAACGCCAGAGGAATGGGATCAAGCAATCGATATGCTTGCGATCAATAACCAGGTAGGTGGACAACATTACACTAGTTTGAAGATACAACCAAAGGTGTTTGCTTATGCAAACAATTTGAGTCCATGTCTTGCTGATGTTGTTAAATATATAACCAGAAAGAAGGATGATAGAGTGACAGATTTGCTGAAAGCAAAACAATCTATTGATCTTGAACTACAACTCGTGCATGGTGTAGACGGAGAGGGTAACAAAATAGGCCGACATACTTTGGAGGTAGAGGTCTAGGAGTAACAATGAACTTACTTGATTTTGATGACCCAGTCGCAAATGAAAGAAGCAACAACAGTGCTGTTTATATTAATAAATACATTGTTCGTTCTTTAATTGATTTTGCTAAGTCAAACAAGAAAGATCCTCGTGTATTAGCAGAGTATTTCCTTTCGTTAGGAATTAACTCTGCAAAGTACGATAAGGATCAGCAAGTTGTGTTTGACATAGATAGTCTTTAACTAAGACCTTCTAAAATTTCCAAGACATTCTTGACGGCATCGTTGTTTTTCATATGCTCGTCTACGATGGTTAGTTGAGATTGTTCTAAGGGCAAGGAAAAAACTACGTTGCGGTGTGTTACAGCAACAAAAGCAAACAAATCTATCTCGTTGTCCTTGTATTTTCTATGCTTGACTCGTTGGCCCTTACGCATATCAAACCGCCAGTTACCACGATTTTCTTCTATTTTGGATTGTGTCTTCACCTGGCATCGATAAAGTTTAAGGTTGTGTTCAAAGACGATATCAGCAGATGCGTTGTGTGGTACGACTGCTACTGTGTCGCACACTTGAGATAGGATTGCAGCTGTGAGGTATTCACCAAAACGACCAACGCGTTCTGTTGCTAGGGGCATGGGTTATTCTTTAAATAGCGCCTGGTTTAATGCTTCTACTGAATATGGGGTTGCGGTTCTTAAAGATCCTGATTTTAAAAGATTGCTTCTTCCAGATTTTTGTATTTGTAATTTTTGCATTTCTTTTATTAAATTAAAAATATCTTGTTGTCTCTTTGGGTCTTGAGCCAATATAATATCCTGAAATGCTTTTTGTTGTTTTGTGCTAGCATCAAAAAAAACATCACTGCCTTGTTGTGCTATTTTTGCTTGTGATCTAATACCAGCAGATCCAGTTGGCTCTGATATGGCAACAACAGCGTCTGATATAAATCCCAGAATTCCTCCCTGCCCAATATCCAAATCCTTTATCCCGCCTGATAAAACTTTTTGACCTGTTTTATGTATTACATCTTCTCTTTTCAATCTATTGATAAAATTTTCAAGATCAGCAGTGCCAGAGAATAAAACTTTTAATTTTTCTTTCAAGGCTGGTTTGCTTATCAATTTTTCTGCAAGGTTGGTGCTGTCTGTGGTTTCACCAATTTCATTAAGTATGTTTTGAAATGCTCCAATTTTATAAGCATCTTTTTCTGCTTGTGTGTTTAATGATTGGTACTGGTCATCTACAGTTTGTCCTAATTTAGATTTGGTTAATGTTTTAGCTTTAATGCCTAAATCGTACGCTTCATTTAATGCAAATTTATCTGCGGATTGTGACAAAGCGTTAATGTAATCATCGCCATCAACAGAATTTTTTAATAACTCTCTAAACTGATTGGAAATGTCTTTTCGGTTGATAACTGTTCGACTGTCTATTTTGTCAGCGCCCGTTGATTTTTTGAGCGCAAATGTAGCTCCATCAGCAGCTCTTTTAATTTGATCTAAAAATGCTAATGGCAATTCTTTGGATACATTAATAACTTGACCATTTTCATTTTTGATTAAAAGTTTTTCTAAACTTGGGATTCCAAGATCTTCCATTACAACAGGAGTTCCAGGATTTCTCCTTTGGGTTTCTTCTAGGTAAGCGACTCTGGCTTTTTCATAAGCCGATTTAATTATTGGAACTTCTAAAAATTTATAAACATCTAAATTTTTTATTCTAGTATTTAATGTAAAGGCTTTTTCGTATAAAGGATCAACTTTTTGTTTAATGGTTTGCGCTAACTCATCTATTCCACTTTCAAGATTTATGCCTTCTGTTTTAACAACTTTATTTGCTGAGTTTTTTAAAGATTTAATAATTCTGGTGGATTGAATGTTAGAAACATTGTCTGCTAACAAATCTTCTCCTTTACTTGCAACAGTTCCAGATCCCCTTTCTGTTAAAGTTTTTTCAATTTTGTCTCCAGGAATTTCTATTTTCATTCCTCTTAACTTTCTTTTAACTGCATCTCCACCATAATCAGCCAATATCTCAACAGGGCTAATGTTCTCTAATTTATCAGCACTAACATTTTGCTGTATTCTTAAAATAATTTCATCAACATCTATCTCATCTCTTAAAAACAAATTGCTTATATTGTTAATTTCTTTTTTTTCTTCTTTAGAAAAATCTAATGTTTGTTTGTTAAAAAGTTTTTTCCCTGTGCTTATAATAGGGGAAGTTAATTTGCTTAATAAAAATCCAGCTCCAGATAAAGCAGGCGGTAAGGCAGCTCCAAGCACAGACCCAAAAGCCCCGCCAACTGCAGTTTGCCCAGTTGTCGATAATGGCGATCCTTCAGAGTATCCAAAGCCACCAGCTAAACCTAATTGTCCACCAGTTTTAGCGCCTTCAACTACTTTCGTACCTAAGGCTGCACCAGGTTTAGTCGCTCCGCCAGCAAGAAGTCTACTGCTATCTAACACGTTTTTTACTCTTCCAAGTGTTGTTGCAGTTGTGGCAGCTCCGCCCACTGGGCCTCCTAGAAGATAAGAGGCAGCTATTGGAGCAATCCCACCAACAACAGTTGCTGCTATTGCGGATTTTGGAAATTGTTTGGCGTACTCCTCTAATTCGCGCCTTTCTTTATCTCTAACTCTCGTGTAAGTTTCTCCAAGCTCTTGTTCAGTCAATGCTGTATATGGAGATTGTATTAATTCGGCTAACCCAGCTTTCATTTCTTCAGATGACCCAAGGGTAAAACTTTGCAACCCCGTTGCCATTGTTTCTCTTACATAATCTAGCGCCGACATAGGAGAGCCTTGGCTAGATCTTTTCTTTTCTACAGCATTTCTTAATATTTCTTCCTTATTATCGTCTGATAGGCTTTCAAAATTATCTGGAATTTCTAAGTCACCATACTGATCGGATCTAAAAATTTTTGCCACTAGTTAACCACCCCACCAGTACTTAGTATATTTTTTTTAAAATAATCTGGGTCTACTTTATTTAACTCTATATTAGACACATCTATTTGATAAGGTTCAAATATTAAATCTGGATTTAAACCGAGCGATTGATAGGTATTTCTAGCTCCAGATTGATAGTCTTCGTAACCCTTAACAGTTAATGCTGTTGCAGCAGCAGAGATGTTACGCAACTGGGCTTTTACCTCATCAGTCATTCCCTCTCCTTTACTTCTTTCATACTGATTTTCTATGTTTTTCAAGATTCCCTGCATTGTTTCAAAAGTCTTTACTTCTTCTGATTTTACAACAGAACCATCTAAATTTTTAAGATAAAAAACCAATGCTGTATATGCACCAGTACCAGAGTCAGAATTTAATGCGATATCTAATTTTTGAAAGTTTTGCACATTATCTTTTACTGGCTTGTATTGTTTTTCAACTTGCGTCATTTGTGACAAAGTATCTTTTCTAAAATCTTCATAGGTAACGGGTTTGCCTAATTCTAATAATTTTATTCCTTGGTCTAAAAATCCAGAATTTAAATACTCCGTACCTAAAGTTGAAAAATACTCTCTGTTTGATTTAAATTGATTTCTTTTTATGCTTTTGGAGATATTTTCAAATTTTCTTAATTTTTCTTGTTCTTGTCTTTTTATTTGCGCGTTTTCTAACATTTTTTGTCTTTGCATAACGCCTGCTGATGGGTCTCTGCCTTTTAGAACATCTGATAATGCCAACATCATGCTACCAGCTCTTTGCCTACGATCCATTAAAGCCTGTTGTTCTTGTGCTTGTTTCATTTGTGCTTGTTGCACTTGCATAGGATCAACTTGAAATTCCATTGGATTTATTTGAAAGTTATTTTGCGCTTGTTGTACCTGCATTGGATCAACTTGGAATTGCTGTTTAGGTTGTAAGTTTAGTAAACCCATTGGATTAGTTAAATTGTAATTTTTAAAATCTACTGCCATTTTATTTACCTTAAAAAACCAAATGGATTAAATCCGCCAGTCCAAGCAGAGCCAAGCAAACCTGCTGCTCCACCTAATATATCACCAAGCCCAGTTTTTTGAGACATGGTAGTCGTTGGAGTTTGTCCTGTTTGACCAGCAGCCAACAAACCAAGTTGTTGAGGCCCATAAGCCAAAGCTCTTTGGAACTCTTCGTAAGATGATTGTAGCCCCGCTTGTCCAAGACCCTGTTGTTGTGCGCCAATTTGACCAAGATTAGCAAGATTCTGTTGCTGTGTACCTAAGATACCGCCAAGCAATCCTGCTTGTTGTTGTCTATTACGCATCTCTAACTCTGGTTGCATCATGTTCATTCTTGCTTGAATATCTTGACCAGCAAGTCCTGCTTGTTGTCCTAATCTTGCCTGTTCTACTGCGCGTTGTAAATCGCCCTCGTAACCAGCTAGACCTACTTGTTGACCTAGTCTTGCTTGTTCTAGTGCGCGTTGTTGTTCTTGCCCTGCACTAAATACACCGAGTTGTTGTTGTCTAGCTAAGTCAGCTTGAGCAGCTTGTTGTGCATTTTCAAATCCAGCTTGCCTTAAACCAGCAGATGTTCTTGCCATTTGTTCTATGAATGGTCTTTGTGATTCAGACTCTAGTAAAGCAGAACGAGATCCACCAAATGCACCAGCACCTATTGCCCTGGATTGTGATTGACCTCTAGAAAGATCAGCCTGTCTTTGTATGTCAGCCATAGATTGATCGATGACTTGTTGTTGATAAGGTGATTGATATGCACCAATATCCTGACTTAATAAGCCTTGAAATTGTGGAGCTTGCACATTCCCTATTTGAGCCGCTTGAGGGCCTTGTATTCCTTGTATTTGAGATCCTTGAAAGCCCGTTACTGGCGAAATAGTTGGTGTTGAAGCATTTGCCAGTCCTTGTAAACCAGCCATAGGATCATACTGTTGACCAGATTCAAACATACCACGAGTGGCTTCAAATTGTCTTAATTGATCGGGGTTAAATCCAGCAACTCTAGGGCCTGTGTATGGAACAAATGGTTGACCAGCTAGTTGTTTACCAGCTTGAAATAACTCTTTTGCTTGTGCTTCCTGGTATGCTGGAAGAGTGACTGATTGTGTTGATTTGCCTTTGCTCATAATTCTTTACTTATTAAATGTTCTGATTTAAAGCCTAAGTGGCTTATTTTTCTTAACCATCCTTTTCTGCCACCGCCATATATTCTTTTACATCCAGCGGCTTTAGCAAATGCTTCTAAAGATGGCAACATATTCTCTAACTCCTTGTAGTTACCACCACAAAACAGCAAGTTTATCGCTGTGTTCTGGGGGAATACCACGAATTCAGTTATCATAGCCGACTTCTTAGCTGGCCATAAATGGAATATTCCATGTCTTATTTTATCTTCTATATCGCCTATTGTATAGGAATCTTGATGTTTGATCGCTTTTGCTATATATGGTTTGCAGCGTTCCCATTCAATTTCCCAGTCTTCTGGTGCTTTCTTGATTGGTGTAACTTTATTAGTCGCCTTTTCCATACTCTACAATACTTGCATAAACAGTTAAATTACCAGCACGATTGGCTTGTACTTTTAAGATATCGCCTTGATGGATAATAATACTTCTACTTAATAGTTCTTCGGTGGTGTAGGCTGCAATCGTAAACTCTTTAAACAGGTTATACACTGTCGCTTCATGCGTAACAGTCACAGTAATGTCTGTTGTATTATTGTCATGGTCACATATCAAGATAGATTGAATAACAGAAAAATCAAAATCACCACCGCTAGGCGATGTGTAGAGTGTTGTTAAATCTGTGGTTGTGAGTATCACATGAGCTGTTTCTGCTCTTTGTATGTACTGTCTTTGTGAGGATAAATCCATTATCTTTTACCTCTTTGTTTAACATCTAAGCGGATATTACCCACTTGGAAGTCTTGTGTGGTACTGCCTGTCACAGTCATTTGTACTTGTCTTGCTGTGAATCTTGCATCGGTGTAGCCATCACTTTCAAAGGTAAATGATCCAAAGTCCGTTGTAGGGCCTAGTGGAGTGAATTTACCTTTGAAACTAAGGGTGACACCTGGAAGCGTGTTAGCTTCTTCGTCTGGTAGTATTTGATTGCATTGGACATAGTTATCGCCATTACCAATTTGGATAGGCCCTGAGGTTGCGTATGGAACAGCATCGCCTAAATTCGGTGAGTTACCTAACACAGTTGATTCGTGCTGATACACAAACCCAGCGTTGTCTGCTGAAGTTGGGAAATCAAAGACACCTTGGTCAACCCAGCATCCTCTATCAAGTTCACCAATAGACCAGACATTTTCACCATAATTCCAAATCACATATTTGTTTGGTGAGTATTGTGATTCACCGCTTGGGAATCCCCACCATATTTCGTTGAAGTTAGAGTTGTGTCCACCCCAAGATGCCTTTCTGCCTGGCACATTAAGTTGATCGTAAACATAGTCATGCACTTCGCATGGTATTTCTCTAACAGTACCATCGTAAACAAAGAAAGAGTTTTCACCCATCCATGCTGTGAAGTTACCAGTAGAAACAATAGATCTTCTGCTAACTGCTTTACAGTTAGTTCCAGCATCGGCAATACCATACACAAAAGGTGAACCTGCATAGAACATTCTGCTGATTCCAGTATCACTGAAAATAATAATGTCGTTGCCATGTGAAGCTGCCATGATAGCTCTGCCGCCTGTAGGGATTTGTAAATCACCTGCGGTGTTAGTAGCTTTAGATGTCCAATTGGTGTTGTCTTCTCTGTTTGACCATGAGACTTTTCTTGGATCTCCGCCTGAACCAATGGCTACCAAGTGTCTTTCGTTGGTAACGATAATGGCTTGACACCCTGTGGGTGCGTTAGATACGACTGTGGCTATAGTATCAGGTGATCCGCCTGAAGAGTCTGGTCTCCATTGGTAAATCTTGCCATCACCAGAAAAGCAGAAGTTTAAATGTTCACCCCAGTTGTCAAAAGAAAAATGACCTGTGTCTAAAGGTAAACCTGATTGTGAACGAGCATCACCATAGTCTTCTACGTCATAGTGATATGCACCATAACCAAGAGGATCTTGACTTGCATCATTAACAAAACCGACTGGTGTGATATCAGTCCAGGTGTTGTCGTATAAAACATAAACCTTTTCTCTTGTACCAACAGCCAATATTGGTTGGCCCAAGTTATCGTTGTAGGCGTACATCCCAATGGGTGCGCCATCTAGTGCTGTTGCTCTAAGTTTTGTCCAGCCACCTATAGGTTTTAGGTAGCCATTTTCAAAGCGAACTAAATTCCCGTCAACCCAACGACCTTTGTTGCTATAATCAGTTCCGTTCTTGACTATGCCTGCGGGTGGAGTAATTGGGAATAATGCCATTCACTTACGCTGCTAAAGTTTTAGTTTCACTTGTTGGATTGATTTGCCCTGCTATGTTTGCATCAAGGTTATCTTTTAAAGATTGCACCTCTTCTTCACCCATTGCACCTTCGACCCAACCTTGTACTTGTGAACTTGTCACGCTGTCAAAGTCTGTAAAGTTTGAAAGATCAGATGTGTCTAATACTTGAGTACCATAAACAGAAGCTGTGTAGGGATTGCCCTCTGCATCTACTTGAGTATCAGTAGCGTTTAATCGCCAATGCACGTTATAAATCACATCGCTGTGTCCTTCGTCTGTTGGGTATACGTCTACTGTGTTGACGTTCCATTCATATGATATTGCCATTTTTATTTACTCCTTTATGATTTAATTGGTTCAACTATTACTTTACCATTTTCATCAGTCCAGTCAGTGTCATACATATGTTGGTCTTTTCTTTCGCCTATGACCAACCAAGATATAGTTGCTGTTGATTCTGAGTTTTCAGATTCAATGGTAAGGATGTTACCTGAAACGCTACCTTTAACAGCATCCCAGTTTGATTCGTTTGTGGTAAAGCATTGTACTTCTCTGTTAAGAGCTACAAAAGTTCCTTCGGTCATACCTGCTACAGTGTCAATGTTGGCTGTTGCAGAACCAGCTACTAAATCTACTTTACCTCTGTAAATGTTGTCTGCTTGTGGTGCTTCAACAAATGAATGAACAAGATGGTGTGTGTCTGTTTTAGCTTCTAGTGGGTGGTTAATTTTAAAAGAACCTGATGCCTTTGATAAAGCTCCAACATTACTGACAGAGAAAACAGTATTGCCATCAGTCGCAGAATCTACTGTTATTGCATTACCACTTCCATCTTGCCTTACCAACAATGCAGGTCCACTAGAACCTGCTCCATCTTGTTGGACTTTTAAACAGGCTGCATTTGTTGATGTGTTGTTAACGAAACGTCCTGTTATTTCGTTAATTGTTGTCTGACGTGCATCAAACTTAGCTGCAGGCTCAGTAGTACCAATTCCAACATTTCCAGCACTAGTAATCCTCATGCGTTCTGAACCGCCAGTATAGAATAGAGTGGAAGCTACTCCGTTATCGGCTAAAATTACTAAACCTGTACTATCATTTGCGTAGATTCCACCATATCTAGTTCCAGCTTTTTGAAGTCTTATTTCTCCACCTGAAGTGCCATCAATATCTAAACCACCCCAACCTGAACTATTATATACATCTAAATTTACAGTTGGACTAGTCGTACCAATTCCAACATTTCCATCGCCTTTTATACGAAATATGTCAGCTCCTAAGTTGTTTTGAACTCTCATATAAGAACCATTTGTTCCGTTCATGCCAGTTGTGGTATTTAAAAACAAAAGTGAATCTGAAAAATCTGAACGACCAGATTGAATCCTTAAAAGTTTACCAACATAAGCTCCGTTGCTTGGTTCAATATGCATAACATCAGCATTGTTTCCATCAACAGCAGCATTTGTAACTCTCAAAGCTATTGCATTTGCTGCACCAACAATGTGAGTTTTTGAATTAGGCGAAGCAGTACCAATACCCACATTCTCACTACTATCAATGGTTATAGCAGTAGCATCTGCATTATCGTCAATACCATTAGATGTAAAAGTAGTAAAAGTACCTGCTGCTGGAGTTGTACCACCAATGACAGAGCTATCAATGACTGCTCCGTCTAAGTTAATTGCTACCGATGTACCAGTAGCACTAAAAACTGCATCAAGAGAATCAAGATCGGTGTTGAGCTTAGTACCCCAGGTATCAGTGGATGCACCGACCTCTGGCTTTGTAAGATTAAGATTAGTAGTAAATGTATCTGCCATAAAAAAATTCCTTTAAGCTGCGTCTTGTTTGCCTAATGTTGTCCAGTCCGTTGATGGAACAGTTTGTTCTGTCCATTCGCTGCTTGATGCAGCTTGATTCGTCCATGTTTCAGCTGGAACTGTAATATCATTCCATTTTAAACCACCAACAGCAGAAAAACTACTGATTTGTGAGATGGTTGCTGAACCTCTGTCTATTTGTCTGCCAATCGCATCAAATCCTGATGTTGCTGATAATACAGCATTGGCACTAATGGTGAATCGACCTGTACCAGTCATGTCAGAAATAGCTGCTATAGAAGAAACGCCACGATCTATTTGTCTGCCTGTGGCCGCCATACCAGATGTTTCTGGTAAAGCCGAAGATCCTAATTTAATTAATACACCAGCAGATGTCATGCCACTGGTTGAGGCTATGGTTGCAGCACCTCTATCGATTTGAGTACCAACTGCACTAAAGCCTGATGCTGCTGCAATGGTTGCAACGCCTCTATCAATTTGTCTACCAGTTGCAGACATTCCAGATATCTGAGCTATGGTCGCTGATCCACGATCTATTTGTCGACCTGTAGCTGAACCGCCTGAAACTGCGGATATGACAGATGCAGCAAATTTAACAACCTCACCATTACCAGTAAAGTTTGAGGTTTGTGCGAGGGTGGATGACCCTAATTTAATGACTGTGCTAACAGCATCAAAGTCAGAAACGCCTGGTATTACAGATACGCCATGGCGTATTACAGAAGATTCGGCAGTAAAGCCTGATGTTTGGGCGGATGTAGCTTCACCAAAATGATAAACAGGAGTGCCATAATCGGCATTCCCGTAACCATATAATCCGTAGCCTATTGAGGCCATGGTATTAAGCTAATGTGATGTCTAAATCACCAGCATCAAATCTGAATACATCTCCTGTTGATACAGTTTTTGAAGTAGTTAAATCTGCGTATGCAAGTAAGTTACCACCAGATAATGCATCTAAAATACCAACTGCAACCACAGTTCCGTAATCGCCTGTAGCTGTTGGATATTCAATCGCAGCAGAGTTGGTTGCTGTTGTAGGATCTGTTCCTGAAACAGTAAATGCTCCAGTTTGTCTTGCGTATGATCCGCCTGTTACTTCAGTACCGCCACCAGTATCAGTAGGTGCTACTGTATACAAAGCAACATACAATGTTGCAGGTGCTGTATAAGCATTGCCACCAAATACATGGTCAAGTACCTTGTCTTCTAAATAATCACTAAATCCAGCCATTTCATATACTCCTAGTTATTACCAAAATAATAAATGTTTTTGCGTTGTTTTCCGTAAGTTCTTCTTCTTTGCATTAAAGAACCTTTAGCAAACTCAGCTTTTTCTTGCTCTAATCTCATTTCTTCTAGAGCTTTCTCGAACTGTGCTGTAAATAGTGGCACTCGTTCATCTTCCATTAAATAGATAGAAGCGTGTTTGAGTGATCCATAAAGGTAAGCATCTGGATATCCTGTGGATAAAAAGTTACTGGTATTAGAATCGCTTAACGCATCTATCTTGCCGTAGTAGGTTAATTGTACTGTATAACTTCCGTCTGGGGTAGGTGCAAATTCAATTGAATCATCTACCAATGCAAAGTAAATAGGTTGGCCTGTTACGTTGTCATTTGATTTTCTGTATACATCCAAGGACTCAATAGATTGCTGGAATAGTGGCGAAAAATTACCACTGTCGATTTGAATGTTGATAGCTTCTAACCAATCAGTTGGCACAGAAATGTATTGAGAATCTAGTGTTGCAGTAGCACGTTTAATCATGCCTTTAACTCTTAGTCTGCGGTTAAATTCTGCTTCTGTGCTGT
>Ga0209119_1002145_pt1 | contig 18409 bp, 11 predicted proteins | sample COG_03_FD_184747 | JGI IMG/M metagenome (GOLD analysis project Ga0209119, IMG submission 184747) | Pelagic Microbial community sample from North Sea - COGITO 998_met_03 (SPAdes) (version 2) | ecosystem: Environmental > Aquatic > Marine > Neritic zone/Coastal water | place: Helgoland, sampling... | reverse complement strand
GGTCAAAGGCTTTCATTTCGCCGCCCCAAACTTCAGCGCAGACGCGGGTCATTGCAGCGGTCAATGTGGTTTTACCGTGGTCGACGTGACCAATGGTGCCTACGTTGACGTGCGGCTTATTTCTTTCGAACTTTTCTTTTGCCATCTCAGTGTCTCCTAATCGGAACATTAGCGGGCCGTTAACCTATCTTAGCTAATGCCCTGAACTTTAAATCTATTTGCTTCAATCTACTTTTGTAAACCAAGCACTCGTACTACTACTTATAACACACGCAAAAACTGTCTTTTTACGAATATATGGAGCTCATAACCGGACTTGAACCGGTGACCTCTTCCTTACCAAGGAAGTGCTCTACCGCTGAGCTATATGAGCACAAACCTTTACCAATAATTGGAGCGGGCAGCGGGAATCGAACCCGCATCATCAGCTTGGAAGGCTGAGGTTCTACCATTAAACTATGCCCGCTTGAACCTACAAACCTTTCAAGTCGCGCCGATCCCTGTCACCCCAAAATTCCAGCTTCAGGACACGCTTACTCTTATTTAACTATGGTGGCGGGAGGTGGATTATTCGGCTCTGCGAGCCTCACCCTCCGGGCCGTCACTGACGTGACGTTCAAGTAGCTAAAGCTACTTGTCAAACCAAGGTGGCTCTAATCCACCTCCACACACTGACTACTTTTCTAACTCAGCACAAAACGTGCCTTATCCAACTATGGTGGCGGGAGGTGGATTCGAACCACCGAAGCTTTCGCGTCAGATTTACAGTCTGATCCCTTTGGCCGCTCGGGAATCCCGCCGAATAGTTAAACTTTACTCTTTTACTTCGCCCTCATTTACTTCAGAGACGAATCGATCTGGGCATCTTGCCTAAAAAAATCCTATGCCGCCCTGCCCTAAACCGCCAAAAAATGGCTTTTTACTGCAAGAAAACGACAAAATGCCTCGAAAAAAGGCCGTTTATTTTCTTTGCTCAGCATAATATTGTCAACAATATTAATGCCTTAGCTAAAGAAATGGAGCTGGCGAGAGGAGTCGAACCCCCGACCGGCTGATTACAAGTCAGCTGCTCTACCAACTGAGCTACGCCAGCATCACAATAACGGAGCGCGATTCTAGTGAAACTTAAGCCTATTAGCAACCTCCATGCAGTCTTCTCGGTATCTTTTTTTCGTTTCCAATTGATGCCAGGAGTCCGCAGGGATACCAAGGGTTTCAGGGGTGGGGATAGACAGCCAAAATTGGGCTGTCGGAGAGGCTAAAATCAGCCCCTTTTGACTGCCCAAATCCGGCAGCAAAAGGGCCAGTGCAGCAGCCGCTAATTGATCATTGGCAAAGGGCCCAAGCACCTCGCACAGACTCACCTCAGACTCCTGGGTCGAATTCACCTCAATCAGGTCTTCCTCAGGCGTTAGCGGTGGCGGCAGTGATAGATCAGCTAGCTGTTCTCTAGAGAGCTCGGATAGCAGCACAAGGCTACCGGCCTCTTCAGCGCCAACACTATCATTGCCTTTACTAGCTGAGGGTGGCACATTTGTCATCATCAAATAGCCGAGAAGATTAACTAGCAGCACAAGGCTGAGTATTATTTTCATTTATCAGCCCAGAGGGTAAAGCCAAGCCCCTCTGTAGACAGGCCATCGAGAACCAAGTCAGGGCAATAATCAGCCTTGACTGCCAACTGACTCTTGATCAGTAGAGCGTCGCCACCAGTTATGATCAATTCGGCGCGGCGCTCGGCGGCGAGACGCTCAATAAAGGCCACCAACATAAGAATGCAGCCATGGCTGACAGCTTGCTCAGTAGTCACTCCCGGGATAGGTTGTTCGCCAGAACCGTACTGATCCACTTTCACTTGATCCGTACCCTGCCATAAGGACTCTTGAAGCAGCCTGACTCCCGGCACTATATAGCCGCCCTGATGAACGCCCTCACTGTTGACAATATCGACAGTCAAGGCGCTTCCCGCATCAACCACAACAGCAGCGCGACCGGTTTTCTCAAATGCGGCCAACACCGCCAACCAGCGATCGACGCCCAGAGTCTCCAGGGACGTATAGCCACAACTCACCAGACCAACTCGTGGACTTACCTTGGCCACTTGCAAACTGATAGCAAACTGGGCTCGCAACTGCTTGGATAGCGTCGCAATAACAGTGTCACCAGCGACATTGGACAGTTGTGCCATTGTCAGTGTGGTAACAGTGGGCAGTAGCAAAGGCTCCCCAGTCAATATGGAAGAGGTTAGTTGATTGCCTTCGGCAACAGTCCTGCAACCTTTATCAACAGTCCTGTAACCTTTATTACCGCTCCTGGAGCCCTCAATAACTCGCCACTTGATCCGCGTATTGCCCGCATCAATCTGTAAGATCATTTGACCAACCTCAGACTCAACTCGCCGCCAATAAAGCTTTCCACCTTGCCGTTTTCCAATTCAAGCCGCAGCGCACCATTGCTATCTACGCCTCTTACAACACCCGCTATGGACTGCTTTGGCGTACTGATCACCGCATTGAGACCATAGAAAGCATCGGCAGCCTGCCATTCTTCGCGATAGGCGGCAAAGCCCTGGGACTGAAAACTACTTAATAAAGGTAGGATTTCAGAGATCAGTGCAGCGGCAAGGGCATTTCTGCTTGGTGATGACCTAGCTGGATTTTGGCGCTTTAGCTCAGTAGCCACATCGGTCCAGTCCTGTTCGATTTCGCCTCCTGATTTAGCCGGCATAGAGACATTCAGTCCAATGCCTACAATAACCGTACACTGACCAGCTGGGTCGCCAACCATTTCCAGCAGTATTCCACCGAGCTTCTTTTGTTCTATATAGATATCGTTCGGCCATTTCAGCTTCACGGCATCAATGCCCTGAGTACTGAGCGCCCGCTTTACCGCGACACCGACGGCCAGACTCAAGCCTTCAAGTGCCTGAGCACCCTGTTCGAAATCCCAGACCATGGACAGGTAGATATTGGCGGCGAAAGGGCTGACCCAATGTTTTCCGCGACGCCCGCGTCCGGCGCTCTGTTGCTCCGCCAGTACTACTGATCCACTGGCGGAGCTGTTCTCGGCTAGTTCACGGGCATACTTATTGGTTGAATCGATATTCTGGAAAATCTCAACTTTGGCCAGATGCTCGGTGGCTGAAGTGGACAATACTTGGGTAATTGCCTGAGCATCGAGCAAGTCGACACCACCGACAATTCGGTACCCGGTTCCTTTGGTGGTCTCAACAACCAGACCTAGAGCCTCAAGCTTCTGTAGCTGTTTCCAGATCGCTGTTCGACTACAGCCGAGAGTTTCACCGAGAGCTTCACCGGAATGAAATTCACCGTCTTTTAGAATATCTAGAATTTTGTTTTGCGTATCAGACACAGTATCCGCCGGTCAGTTTATTAGGAGAGATTGAGCCAGACAAAGCGCCCGCCCAACAATAGCAGCACAATGCCAAAAAGTTTTTGCAGCAACCGCGCATTAGTGCGATGGGCCAACAGTGCCCCAAGTCTGGCACAGGGCGCACTGATCACAACAATGCCCAGCCATGCAGGAAGAAATATATAGCCCAGGGTCGACTCAGGCAAATGCACCGCGGGAATGGTTGCACTGCCATAAACCAGAGTGGCAGCTAGGGCGATAGGAAACCCACAGGCTGCCGCGGTGCCTACTGCATGATGGATCTTGACCCCATTAAAAGTAAGGAACGGTGTCGTGAGTGCCCCCCCGCCAATGCCAAACAGAGTCGATAAACTGCCAATTCCGGTGCCGGCAATACCTAACAACAGCGGCTTTGGAACAGGACTGCTCTGCTCGACTGTTTTGTACACCAACATCTGTAACGCAATCGCAACCAGAAAGCCGCCAAATAACAGCTGTAGTAAGCCGCCATTCAAAGACAGGGCTAAGATGCCCCCAAACAGCGCTCCAAGCACAATGCCAGGGGTGATAACTTTCACCAGATCCCAGCGTATGGCCTGCTTTTGATTGTGGGTATAAATGGAAGACAGAGAAGTGACTAAAATCGTCGCCAGAGAGGTGCCAATCGCCAAATGAGTGGATATCTCTGGGGCCATACCCTGAAACTCAAAAGATAAAATCAGAATAGGCACTATCACAACGCCACCACCGAGACCAAAGAGGCCACTGATAAGACCAGCGACTGCACCTAGCCCGAGATAAAGTAGATAGTCCATTGGCGCGCTCGTGTTGGGTTGCTTATATTGGGCTGTTTGCATTGTGCTGCTAGAGCGGCTGAAGCTTACGCTATTGTTGACTGGCCGCAAGGATAAAACGCTTTAGACAAGAGCAACAGCTAGGTTTCCTCTGCCTTCACACCCAGGTTGCCACCCGCCCTTAAGTGCAAACTCTTCTTAAAGTCGTAATAGAGCTCATAGAGAGCTGGCAGCGCAAGAAACAAATAGGCGTTGGTTTCAGCCAACTCTTCAAACAGCCGCCCATATTCAATAGCAAGAATTTCTTTGTCGAAGAAGGCGCCAGTGACAAGCAGCAGAAAACATAAACTAAAATAATGCAGATATTTGGAGCGCAGGAGATTTGAAATATGTGCTTTAAAACCACCCTGACGAGTCACCATGACAAAATAGAATGACCAAAGCACTAACAGCATAAGCGTTCTACCGATGCCATGAAATAGAAAGCCAACATGCTCGATCACCGGCAGCAATTCCAGATCAAGTTCCCGGGTAAAAAAGCTAAAACACAGCAGCGCAGTACCAAAATAGGCCGACCGCAGATGACCTAGGGAACGACTCGCAAGACGAAAGTAGGCGACTGTGGACAACAGCAGCAAGACACCCTGAAGATTTTCGAGCAGTGCGTTTTCACTATACAGATGATGATATCCATAGTGAATAACCAGCAGGCAGAACAACAGATTGACAAATAACAGAGACTTCCAGTATTTCAAAAACAACCTAGACACGTCGTTAACTCCAATAATTTACGATCGTCTATGATCATGTGATGGCAAAACGTTCCTCTACAAACAGGCTGACATAAGGGGAAATTTCCCTGTTTCGTCATGCTGCGACCCGACTAGACTATTCGAGATTAGGTGGCAGTGCAAATAGCGGCCATTTCACAGGTACTTTCCAAAACACTTTCAGCGCTAATCTAGAGACTCTCTTGAGTTGATTAACAGCCCAAAAAGATTTACCGAAGAACCCTCAACAACCAAGGTTATCTTCATCGTCGCCAGGCTACTTCTCTCACTTACCTTGGCATTGAAATAAAGCTGGTGGTAGTGACTGCCGCCCTTACTGCCAACCTTGACTGAATTAACATAGTTGATATCTTCGAGATCACCAAACAACTTGTGCAGATTTGATAACTGAGAGGTGAACTGACCTTTATCTAACTTGGCCTTTGCCCTGCTATCGAACAGGGCATAGAGACTATCGGCACGCTTTAGGTTGTAGAGGCTGGCAATTTTGGTACCCCACTCATTGGCTGTGGCTACATCTATCTCTTGGCTCACCTGGCGCTGATTGACCTGGCCCTGATAAAGCAGGTAACTGAAACCTGAATTGGCCAAACAGAGCATCAGGATGATCCACAACAAGCCGTTATTTTTGCTCATGATGCGCTCCCAGCCGGTATAAGCGCTGCACTACAGCGCAGGCCCGCTGGAATTTTATTGCCGGGATTGGGCATAGTCAGCTGCACTCTAAAGGTTCCACTGGCCGGATCAATTAGCGGATCTACGGTTTTGACTCTGGCCGATCTCGGCTGAATCAATGTCGGCTCTGCGCGTATCTGCAACTCTTGACCCGTCACTATGCTGCCAAAGTAGCTATAGGGTAGCAGCAAGTCTATATGCAATGGATCCAAGGTCGCCAGACTCAGGACCGGCTCAACATTGACGTACTCGCCTTTATCGACAAATCGATCCACCACCACACCACTGATGGGACTCATCACCCTACGCAAATCGAGCTCTTGCTCTTTTAATTGCAGCTCGGTCTTGGCCATCAGTGACTCTGTTTCAATCTCATCCCGCTCGTGAGCCGAGAGCAGCTGATCCTCAAACATTTCAGCATTGCGCACCAGCTTGCGCTGGGAAAACTCGGATTTCAGTCGGGCTAACTCAACACCGGCTTTTTGCATTCCCGCCTTGAGCCTAAATAGCACCTCACCCTCTTTAACCTGATCACCTCGGTAGAGATTGATCGATTCAATAACACCTGAAACCGATGAGCCCACTTCAACATTCTTACTCGGCTCAAGCATGCAGCCAAGAGCGGTTAAAAAATTCTCTTCAGCGCTGACGGGTATCGCCAAACTGAGGTTCACAGCAACAGCCGCAATCGATCTCAGAACAAAATTAGCTTTCATTTTTTCTCTCCTGCAAAGGCCATTGTTTGCTGCCTTTGGCCATCTGATTTAATGAGCTGCAAACGCTGACCATAGTGACTTTTTTCGATGCGTTTTTGGCAGTTTTTCTGTGTCAGCATGCCCAGCCAGCTGGGCATTGCGACGTTGGTTGTGGCAAAAAATGCGCTCAGGCTACGAATAAACGGCCCTGACATTTTTTTGATAAGACGATCTTCCATGGATAATATTTCACTGGCCATGCCCGGATCTCCTTGGCGAGCGCTGCGTCCGGCCAACTGTCGATCAATTCTTCGAGCATCCTGCAATTCGGTGACAATAACATGTAGCCCCCCCGCATCTTTTGCAGCCTTGCTCAATTTTATATCCGTTCCTCTGCCCGCCATACTGGTGGCCACGGTGACCGCACCCAACTCGCCGGCCAAAGCGACAATGCCGGCTTCATCTTCATCTTGACGGGCATTTAACACGGTATGCTTTAAACCCTGGGCCGAGAGTATTTCACTAATCGCTTCAGAGGATGACACCGCGTTGGTGCCGATTAAAATCGGCTGACCAACACCAGCTTGGGCGGCAACAATGTTGGCGATGCGAGTCAATTTCTGCACTTCGGTTTGATAGACCTCGCGCAACAGGGTTTTGCGCTGACTGACTTTTAACAGCGGTATTGTCTCACTGCGCAAGCGATAGACGTCGAGTATTTCACTGGCCACTTCAGTCACGGTTCCGGTCATGCCACTGAGGTGATGGTACTTGCGGAAAAAATTTTGATAGCTGATTTCAGCATTGGTCTCTCGGGGCTTGGTCAGTTCGCAGGCCTCCTTCATTTCGATCATCTGCTGCAAGCCCTGACCCCAGCTGCGACCCGGCATAACCCGACCGGTATAGGGATCGACAATCTGCACTAGACCCTCTTCGTCAACGATATAGTCCCTGTCGAGATGATAGACATGCAAGGCTAAAAGAGCCTGCCTGACCAGGGGATCACGGTAGAAAGAGCTTTTCCACAGACCCTCCAAATCGGCTGTCAGTTCAATCACCAGGCGTTCTCCGCGAGGGGTGATATGTATTGAGGCATCTTCATTTTCTTCAAAATGAATATCCTTTTGGTATGCTGCGGCGATATCCATTGCCTGTTTGAGCAGCAGCTCTTCCCTTTGCCCAAAGGTTTCTTGGCCGGAAATAATCAATGGAGTTCGCGCTTCATCGATCAACACACTGTCGGCCTCATCGACGATGGCAAAGTGCAACCCACGAAGCAATAACTTCTCTGCCCACTGACTGTCTTTAGTCAACAGAGCAGCCTGTAGCACCCGAGTATTTTCACTGCCATCGAGTACTAAACGATCTTTGAGAAAATCGAAAGTCAGTTCTTTGTTACTGCAGAAACAGATATCGCAGGCATAGGTTTGGCGTCGCTCAGACAACTCCGCATCGTGAGTGATAATGCCTACGGATAACCCCAGCGCTTCATAGAGCGGAGTCATTTCCTCTCCGTCGCGCTGTGCCAGATAGTCGTTAATGGTCACTACATGCACTGGAATACCGGCGAGACCGGCGGTTGCGCAGGCCAAGGTCGCAGCGAGGGTTTTGCCTTCGCCGGTTGCCATCTCGGCGATACAGCCTCTCAATAACGAGATAGAGACGCGAATTTGTGTGTGGTGATGGCGCATACCTAAGACGCGACCACTGACTTCTCTGACCACCGCGAAGCTCTCGGTGATGGTAGAGCGATTTATGCCTTCAATTTTAAGTCGATCGCGACTGCTATGAAGAAGACCCTCTAACTCTGCATCAGTGCTTTCCGCAATCGAGAGAGAGCGTGCTATAACAGCTTTAACCAGCCTTTCATCACCCCTTAGTAGGCGATTAAATAGACTGCCTAAAAACTCTCGTGCCCTAACAATAAAAACATCCAGCCAATTGCTGACTTCCCAGATTTTCTCGTTGCGCAATCCAGTCAAAATAGGCGCTTTTTGTAAAAATCTAGACATTGAAATAGGTCAAGAAGGTTCTTCTCACCAAGCGGTAAGTTCGATAGATAATCGGTTCGGAGGGATGTATAAATTTGATCAGCAGGCGCTCTTCCACAAGTGGAGTGGGCAGGGTCTCAAAGGCTAAATCGATCAGAAAATATCGCTTAACGGATATTGGGTTGTTCTCAGAGGGATCCATCACCACGGCTCCGCCGCCCGCTTCACTCAACACCGCACTGACCACATCTTTGGTTGCCGAGGGATACACTTTCCACGAAGTGGGTATTAGCTGTGAGCGAATATTTGACGATTTCATCACTAAGACATTGTCCACCTTAGTGCGAACCAGATCGATCTCCGACTCGGGGATCATTCCCAGAACACTGACGTCTCTATTGGAAATAACATATCCAATCAGTTTGCCCCTTGAGATATATTGCCCAATGAGATCATCGGCATTGGTAACCCACCATGTACCCTGGACAGCGGCATAGATGTTCAGAGCATCTAGCTGTATGCGGTTTTCTTTAATTTCATCTTCAAGGCGCGCGATTTCTTCGTCGAAGATTTTTATTCTTACTGGATCGTCCCATACACCCTGGCGCTGTGCTACTACCTCGGCATACTGCTTGGAGAGAGTCTTGCTACTTGCCTGTAGTCTTGGATTTTCACAGCTAACAAGAAGATCGCCGATCTCTACTTTAGCGCCAGCAACTTGATGCAAACTGTCGACAAAACAATTCTCGCCACCGAGCACACGCCTGTCGTCTTTCATATGCATAATGCCCTCGACGCTGGTAGAGAGCGGCAGGGGTAGAATAGCCAGAGCAAATATAAACAGTGCCGCGACGACCGGCATAACCAATTTGGGACTGCGCCCTTTCGGACCCGCGTCTTTATCACCCCAGGCGTTTTTTAAGATCTTTAAATTGGGCCATATAAAGGTTCCGGTTAAAGACCAGATAGCCAGCAGCACGCCGACAGCAAAGTACTGCTGTGCAACAAATAGAATAATCGAAATCATTAAGGCTAGGCGGTAGACCAGGGCGCTGACGCCGTAGAAGAATAGCCATAGGGCTTCGCGCTTATCGTAAGCTGGGGACTGAAAGCCCTTGGCGCCAAAAAGCACTCGCTTAGATAGCCAGCCCCAGTATTGATTGGCCCGCTGGCCAAGGTTGGGGGTTTCAAGAAAGTCTGACAGCACATAGTATCCGTCATAGCGAAGCAGCGGATTACCATTCACCAGGATGGTTGAAATACCGACAATAAAGATCAGGTTAAAGGCGATCGAGTTGATCAAACCGGATTCAGAATTGACCCATACCAGCACCGCCAATGCAGCCAGAAAGACCTCTACCAGTATGCCGGCCATACCCACTAACATGCGTTGCTTCTTGTCGGCAAATGCGGTTGCTGCCGAGGCGTCCACATAGGGCATCGGCAGAAATACTAACAGCATGATACCCAGCTCATGCACCTCACCACCATTACGCTTTAAAACATAGCCATGTCCGAGCTCATGGAGCAATTTTACTATGGGATAAATTAGCCACATAAGCAGCAAATTATCCGCAGCTAAAACTCTGTCAGCAATATTTTTGGTTAAGCCATCCCAGTTTTGACCCACCAGAAACATCGCATACATAATAAATAGACAATATAAGGCAAAGCTAACTTTACTGAATACAGGCTGCACATATTTGAGCGTTCGGGTGAGAAAACGGTTTGGGTCGATTATCGGTATTTGAATGGATAGCGGCGATTTCAGTTTTCCCAGCCACTTCTTTCTTTTCGCGTCGCTGCCACGCTTAAACAGCTCTTCGATATCGCCACTGGATTCCATTTTTATCAGATTGCCCTGATAGAGGCTCGCCAGCAGTTGCAACATCTCTTCATGGGTCGGCATTTCTTCGCCGAGCCTTTCAGAGGATAAAACCCAGAGGTCATCGACGGTTCTATTGCCGTTCATCAAACCAAAGATGAGATAGGACTGGGGCGTTAACCTGCGCACTTGACCGGTAATATGGTCTTCTAACATGTACCAACGCCTACCCCTATAGCGGTGAGCATGGACGGTAATATGATCTCGTACATTGGGCTTTAATGTGGAAATGCGATACCAATCACTGGAAAAGAGGTTAGCACTCATAATCTATTCCAACATGAAATATGATCCATTCCATCAACCCCAAAAACGCCATATTTGGATTGTCAGCCAGTCTTTTGCACCGCGGGTCCAGATGCTCAACAGTAAGCGCCTATCGATATACACTTTTGCAACGCCCTCGAGACCGACACTCAACATGCTTAAATCACCAGAGGGTTTTGCCTCGACGCGATAGACTGTCGCACCGTCTCTTATTTCAGCGACTGGGTTAATGCGCGTCACGGTAAAGGGAAATTCTTTATCGGGTATTGCTGAAACCACCAGTCTGCCGGTTTGGGATTGGCGAATATCATTAATTCTGAATTCATCCACATACAGCGCTAGGCGATATTCTTCGCTGGGGGATAATTCAAACAACACATCACCCTGCCTTACGGATGCGCCAACACGCTGGCTCAGATCACCGGACACCAATAGGGCATCGAAGGGCGAGATCAGCGAAGACTGGGCAGTCTGATACTCAATCAGCTCCAACTCTGCGGTGGCACGCTCCATCTGCGCTTTACTGATTTGGACCTGGGCACGCTCTTGCTTGGCCAGTGCATCTTCGTACTGGCGTCTTGAGGTGGCCTGCTGACTGATCCAGCTGATTTTTTGCAGCCTCAGTTCACGGGTATCCAACTCGGCAAGCAGTGTGCCTTTTTTGACCTTGTCTCCGGCCCGGTACTCGGCGCTTTGCAGATAGCTGTCAAAGGGCACTACGATTGAGCGCAGCTGTGCGCCCTCGAGAACGGCTTCGGCACCGAGGTAATAACTGCCGGGCATGGTCGCCAGAAAAATCGATACACTGAGCAATACAAATAGGGTAATTTTGCGACCTATATGGCCCGGGCCTATGAGTCGGCTTAATTGATTTTTAATACTGCGGCCAATATAGCGATAGAGCGGCAGGCTCGCCTGACGCTTCTCCTCGAGAACAACCCCCACGTAGTTTGATAAGGCCTCTGCTGTGGCCTGCTCGCTTGGCGTGAAGGGTTTGTCTATTGGGCGGTCAAGTATCAGCGCACCGAAACATAGCTCTCTGTCCACCAGGGGTATGCTGAGCAGCGCTCTCTGACCTGATACTTCAGATAACTTTCGATGGGCAATGGTGACTGTATGGTGGTCTTCTCTGGCAGGCCAGATAACCGACTCCTGCTGATCGACGGCCTCTTGCAACGCCTTGGTTGTGAGCTTTACCAGTTCGTATTTTTTGCCATGATCGCTGCTGTCAGATTGAGAGTGAATACTGACTTCTTTGTTTTTTATAAATCCGAAAGCCACTCTTTCTGCGTGCAAGTGCGTCGCCATAAGGTTTACAAAGCGCAGCGATGCATGATCGAAATCACGTTCGCCAAGAAGTTTCGCAATGCTTTCTATAACAAGCTGTTGTCGGCTATTTTGCTGACTAAAATCTGACAGAGTTTTGCGCGCCAGTTTTAGCTCGAGCCAACCACAGCAATATTCGATTACAGCCAGTGAGTGCTGTAGATCAGATTCGTTTTTAGCCACCAATAGTAGGGTAACTACAGCACGGAGCTGATTCTCAACAAATACAGGGTAACTGCCAATTTGGTGGATTGCGTCATCAACGGGTGTTATTAGGGGTGTGTTTTTATCTAAGGTTGCGGTGGCTGCATCGAGCAATAATTGATCGTGGCTGCGCTCAGTTTCAGGCCAGATTGCCTGCGACTGAAAAGTTCCCGACTGATCTCCGCTAACAACCAGAGCCGCGGTGGCATTGGGTAGCTGACTACAGAGCCAGGCCAACCAATTCAGATACCAGCCTGCGTCATCTACGTCGAGTAATTGATCGATTGCACTCACTGAAGATGGCGCAGAAAGGGTTATTTCTGCGCCAGATTCAGATTCATAATTTATGTTCATGTTTTACTCATAAGCTACATACAAAGGGTGACCATAGACATAGCCTGCTTAGAACACTGGCTATTTAGCTTGCTCGGTATCGGCAAGAGGGCCAAAGCGCTTTTCATATTCGGTCACTACTGAGTTCAGTAATCGTGACAGTCGCTTTGCCGCATGGGGGCTTACAATAACACGATCAGAAAGCTCAATCGCTACCTCTTTCTGACCTGATCTCCAAGCCTGATTGGTACCAAATAATAGAGTCACTTCCTCTTGTGTGCTTGAAACATTACACACGTTGGCATAGACGCTACGCATCTTGCTGTCGTCCCAGCGGATTGTTGGAGCGCCGCTAGGTGCCTTTGCTTTTGTCGCTTTTGCTTTTTCTTCAGCCATGATAAATCCTTAAAAAGTTTTTTTTGTAATTAATATTAATGTCTTTGCCAATGTTTAAACTGTCTGTCTGCCTGATCATCTCGCAATGAGGTTAGGTTGCCGTCAATTTTAACATGTTTCTCGCCTAAACCTGACAGTTCCCAACCACGTTTACGTGATGATTTTGCCGCTATGACTAAACTCGCCAGCATTTCGACCGAGAGATCATCAGACACTGAACTCTCATTGCTAAGGCTATTTTGCTCTGGGTCAACTGGTGTAGAAACGCCCTCGTCAAATTGTGGCTTAACCTCAATTGGCTTTTGAGTTTCGTCCGTTTCACTTGCAGGCTCGCTTTCGCTTGGCACTTGCTGAGTAGCATCAGAGCTTTTCGTGCCACTGGTACTGTTACTTTCTTCAGCAGCGGTAAGCGGCAGATTTCTCAGGAAGTCGGTAAGCTCTGTATCCGACATCTGACTGAATTCACGACCGTTTAGAAGTGGTGTTAAGCGCAGCGCAACATCAGTTCGCAATGGCTTCACAGTCACTTCTTCTTGCGTCAATCTATCGTCAGTTGCAAAAACAGTGGTTGCAACAATCGCAGTACCGTCCTCTGCAGCATCAAGCTCATCACTTGCCGCAAAGTCTGAGGATGTCTCACCCATGATTGAAGTAGTCGTATCACGTTTACTTGGATCGAATGTGACCATAAAGGGCTTCGACGCGCCAAGATCTTGAAGTACAGCGTAATTGCCCACCACTGTATCTTCGGTCATATCGCTTTCGAAGCGATCGCTACCAGGACCACCGACCAAGGTATCAAAGCCTTCGCCACCAATAATAAGGTCATCGCCTGTAATGCTCGGCAGTATTGACTGAACGTCTCTAATACCGTCATCGGAGATACTTATCTCAACAAAGTCTCCAAAGATGATGTCGTTGCCACCCTGGCCATCTAAGGTATCTGCACCTTGACCACCAACAAGTACATCGGCACCATCACCGCCCACTAAGCTATCGGCACCATCAGTATTGTCACTATGAACAAAGTGATTAAGTTCACCAGACTCAAAGGTAAATGTACCGCTGTCGCCCACTAACCAGTCATCTCCATCTTCACTAGTAATGCTATCTACGCCGTCGCCACCTAGAGCAATATTATTACCATTGCCGAGGAGTAGACTGTCATTTCCGCTATCAACATCGTCAGCCAAAATAGTCTGCATCAGCCCTTCAGCAAAGTACATTTGACCACTGTCAGCGATAACCACATCATCGCCATCACCGGCAGTAACCGAGTCATCGCCGGCGCCAGCAAGAATGCTGTTATGCCCTCCAGCCACCACAATACTGTCATTGCCACTTTGCTCAGCGGCGTAGGTCTGGATGCTTTCAATCACGCCACCAAGGTTAAAGTTGATCTCGGCATTGTCACCAACAATCATGTCAGAGCCAAACCCAGTGCTTATTGAATCTCCATCACTACCGGCTATAACCAGGTTGTCGCCGTCACCTAGGGCAAGCGTATCCAAACCACCGAGACTGATCTCAGTGCTCATCGCACTGCTCAGATGACTGTCAACAAAGATCAACTCACCATTGTCACCGAGCACAATATCAGCGCCATCCAAGGTGGTAACAGTATCGCCAGAGAGTCCGGCGATAACACTGTTGTCACCCGCGCCTGCATTAATAGTGTCGATGCCGGTAGTGGCCACTTGATCATCATTGCTGCTTAAGCGAACCGCACTGCCATCGACATATTCAATAACGCCGTTATCACCGAGGATAGAGTCACTGCCGCTACCCGTGGTAATTTCATCGCCACCAAAACCACCGACAATTGTATTGTCGCCGCCAAGAGCAGTGATGCTGTCATCGCCGCCTTGATCAGTTGCCGTGGATTGAAGGTCGGTGATAACACCGGCGTTATAGTTAATCTCGCCGCTGTCGCCGATCACTGTGTCGGAATCCGACCCAGTGGTGACCACATCCGCGCCTTGACCGGCTATAACAATATTGTCGCCTTCGCCTACTGCGATCAGATCCACATCACCTAAGGCGGCTTCACTGCTTTCTGCGCCAGTCAAAATACCTGCGGCGTAAGTCAGCTCACCGTTATCACCCAGCACCACATCAGTGCCGCCTAGAGTGGTCACGTCATCGTTGGAGAGACCGGCTAAGACACGGTTATCACCAGCGCCTGCATTAATGATGTCGCGACCCGTAGTGGCCACTTCATCATCGTTGCTGCTTAAGCGAACCGCACTGCCATCGACATATTCAATAAGACCGTTATCACCGAGGATAGAGTCACTACCACTGCCGGTGGTGATGATGTCGCCACCGAAGCCACCGACAATTGTATTGTCGCCACCAAGCGCGGTGATATTGTCATCGCCGCCCTGGCTGGTCGCCGTCGACTGAAGGTCAGTAATAACACCGTTTAGGTCATAGTTGATCTCGCCGCTGTCGCCAATCACTGTGTCGGAATCCGACCCAGTGGTGACCACATCCGCGCCTTGACCGGCTATAACAATATTGTCGCCTTCGCCTACTGCGATGGTGTCCACATCACCTAAGTCTGTTTTACTGCTTACTGCACTGGTCAGACTGTTGTTAACGTAGGTCAATGTGCCGTTATCACCCAAGACCACATCACTGCCACCTAAGGTGGTGACATCATCATTGGAGAGGCCGGCTAAGATGCGGTTGTCGCCAGAACCTGCGGTAATAATGTCGCGACCCGTAGTAGCCACCTCTTCATCATTACTGCTTAAGCGAACCGCATTGCCATCGACATATTCAATAACGCCGTTATCACCAAGAATCGCGTCACTGCCGCTACCCGTGGTAATTTCGTCGCCACCAAAACCACCGACAATTGTATTGTCACCGCCAAGTGCGGTGATATGGTCATCGCCACCTTGATCGGTTGCAGTCGACTGAAGATCAGTGATAACACCAGCGGCATAGTTAATCTTGCCGCTGTCACCGATCACTGTGTCGGAACCCAAACCCGTAGTCACAATATCCGCGCCTTGACCGGCGATCACGATATTGTCGCCTTCACCTAGGGCAAGCGTATCGACTCCACCCAGAGTGGTTTCAGTACTTACAGCGTTGGTTAAACTATTGTTAACGTAGGTTAGCTCGCCGTTATCACCCAGCACCACATCAGTACCGCCTAGAGTGGTCACTTCATCATCCGAGAGACCCGCTAAGATACGGTTGTCACCAGAACCGGCATTAATGATATCGACACCGGTGGTAGCGGCCTCATCATCATTGCTGCTCAAGCGAACCGCATTGCCATCGACATATTCAATAACACCGTTATCACCGAGGATAGAGTCACTGCCACTACCGGTGGTAATTGCGTCGCCACCAAAGCCACCGACAATTGTATTGTCGCCGCCAAGTGCGGTGATGCTGTCATCGCCGCCTTGGTCGGTTCCAGTCGACTGGAGATCCGTGATAACACCCGCGGCATAATTAATCTCGCCGCTGTCACCGATCACTGTGTCGGAACCCAAGCCAGTAGTAACGATATCCGCGCCTTGACCTGCGATAACAAGGTTATCGCCAGCGGCTACAGAAATAGTATCTACTCCACCAAGAGCGGCCCCTGAACTAACCGCACTAGTGAGGGCAGTATCAACATAGGTCAATTCACCACTGTCGCCCATCACTGTGTCGGAGCCCGAACCGGTAGTCACAGTATCCGCGCCTTGACCGGCGATCACGATATTGTCACCTTCGCCTAGGGCAAGCGTATCTATACCACCGAGACTGATCTCAGTGCTCATCGCAGTGCTCAGATGGCTGTCAACAAAGACCAACTCACCGTTGTCACCGAGCACAATATCAGAGCCATCCAAGGTGGTAACCGTATCGCCAGAGAGTCCGGCGATAACACTGTTGTCGCCCGCGCCTGCATTAATAATGTCGATGCCGGTAGTGGCCACTTGATCATCGCTGCTGCTTAAGCGAACCGCATTGCCATTAACATATTCAATAACCCCGTTATCACCGAGGATAGAGTCACTGCCACTACCTGTGGTGATTGCGTCGCCACCAAAGCCACCGACAATTGTATTGTCGCCGCCAAGTGCGGTGATGCTGTCATCGCCGCCTTGGTCGGTTCCAGTCGACTGGAGATCCGTGATAACACCCGCGGCATAATTAATCTCGCCGCTGTCACCGATCACTGTGTCGGAACCCAAGCCAGTAGTAACGATATCCGCGCCTTGACCTGCGATAACAAGGTTATCGCCAGCGGCTACAGAAATAGTATCTACTCCACCAAGAGCGGCCCCTGAACTAACCGCACTAGTGAGGGCAGTATCAACATAGGTCAATTCACCACTGTCGCCCATCACTGTGTCGGAGCCCGAACCGGTAGTCACAGTATCCGCGCCTTGACCGGCGATCACGATATTGTCACCTTCGCCTAGGGCAAGCGTATCTATACCACCGAGACTGATCTCAGTGCTCATCGCAGTGCTCAGATGGCTGTCAACAAAGACCAACTCACCGTTGTCACCGAGCACAATATCAGAGCCATCCAAGGTGGTAACCGTATCGCCAGAGAGTCCGGCGATAACACTGTTGTCGCCCGCGCCTGCATTAATAATGTCGATGCCGGTAGTGGCCACTTGATCATCGCTGCTGCTTAAGCGAACCGCATTGCCATTAACATATTCAATAACCCCGTTATCACCGAGGATAGAGTCACTGCCACTACCGGTGGTGATTGCGTCGCCACCAAAGCCACCGACAATTGTATTGTCACCGCCAAGTGCGGTGATATGGTCATCGCCGCCTTGATCGGTTCCAGTCGACTGAAGATCAGTGATAACGCCCGCGGTAGTGTTAATCTCGCCGCTGTCACCGATCACTGTGTCGGAACCCGAACCAGTAGTAACGATATCCGCGCCTTGACCGGCGATCACGATATTGTCGCCTTCGCCTAGGGCAAGCGTATCGACTCCACCCAGACTGGTTTCAGTACTTACAGCGTTGGTTAAACTACTGTTAACGTAGGTTAGCTCGCCGTTATCGCCCAGCACCACATCAGTGCCGTCTAGAGTCGTGACCTGATCACCGGAGAGACCAGCCAAGATACGGTTGTCGCCCGCACCGGCATTAATAATATCAATGCCAGTGGTGCCGACCTGTTCATCGTCACTGCTTAAGCGAACCGCATTGCCATCGACATATTCAATAACGCCGTTATCACCCAGAATCACGTCATTGCCGCTATCCGTGGTGATGGTATCGCCACCAAAGCCACCGACAATTGTATTGTCACCGCCAAGTGCGGTGATATTGTCATCGCCGCCTTGATCGGTTCCAGTCGACTGAAGATCCGTGATAACACCCGCGGCAGTGTTAATCTCGCCGCTGTCACCGATCACTGTGTCGGAACCCAAACCAGTAGTAACGATATCCGCGCCTTGACCGGCGATCACGATATTGTCGCCCTCACCCAGGGCAAGCGTATCGACTCCACCCAGAGTGGTTTCAGTACTTACAGCGTTGGTTAAACTATTGTTAACGTAGGTTAACTCGCCGTTATCACCCAGCACCACATCAGTGCCGCCTAGAGTCGTTACCTGATCACCGGAGAGACCGGCCAAGATACGGTTGTCGCCAGAACCGGCATTAATGATATCGCGACCAGTAGTGGCTACTTGAC
>Ga0209119_1002143_pt1 | contig 18411 bp, 16 predicted proteins | sample COG_03_FD_184747 | JGI IMG/M metagenome (GOLD analysis project Ga0209119, IMG submission 184747) | Pelagic Microbial community sample from North Sea - COGITO 998_met_03 (SPAdes) (version 2) | ecosystem: Environmental > Aquatic > Marine > Neritic zone/Coastal water | place: Helgoland, sampling... | reverse complement strand
ATTCGCTTCCAATCCTTAGAAATGTTTTCCATAGAAAATTTTTGAACACTTTCTTTGGCATTGTTTTTACAGTGTGTATAGAGGACCTCGTCAGAAACAAAATGACTCATTGCTTCAGCTAATACATCAGGATTGTTATTTTCAACCAATAAACCGTTGTGTTTATCAATTATGATTTCGGAGGGACCAGAGGCACAGTTGACTGAGATCACTGGTGTCCCCAAAGACAGGCTTTCGATAAGCATGGTTGGAAACCCTTCGTATTTACTCGTAAGTACCGTACACATCGCTTTACGAACCAATGGATAGGGGTTTTTGGTGTATGCGAAAAATAAAACATGTTCCCCTAAACTCATTTCTTGAACTTTTTGTTCTAATTTCATTTTATCTCTTCCATCGCCTAGAATCACAAGTTTTACTTTTTTATTTGATAAATTAGAAAGTTGATAACTATCTATTAGTAATGTTAAATTTTTCACTGCATCATCAATTCGCCCAAAAAATAACATAAATTTATCTGCTGGTATTGAATGATCTATGGTAGGAATTGAAAAATCTTCGTTGACTGCGTTGTGGATAATATTTACATTTTCAAAATTATACCGATAGATTAATTTAGATTTTATAGCTTCCGATACCGTTACAAATTTGAAAGCATTTGCATATAAATACCTGGCGACAAACCTATTCGAAGGAATATAGGTGTCCAGAAAAAAACTATGAATTACGAAAATTACTTTTTCATTAGCATACAGTATTTTATTGATTATAAGCTGCTTAACTATATTTGGTCTCGATCTACTGTCAATTATAAAATCAAAATTTTGAGTTCTTAGATAATTGAAAAAAATCCAGAATCGATTTAGTTTGCCAAAAAAAGAATCATCCTTACTCTTTAAGGCTCCCAAATTTAATAAAGTTCCTTTATAATCGTAATCTATAAGATTAAGAACGCTAATAATATGAACCTCATATCCTAAGTTGTCTAATAGAATAGATAAAACTGCCGATGATTTTTCGGCACCTCCCTTCCCCAATGAGGACGTGACAATACATATCTTTTTTTTGGGAATACTATGCATACTTAAAATTTATATAAAATTATACTGTAAATCACAAGATAATAGTTTAATGAAATCTAATTTGAATTGAAATATACATCATAATCTGAGGATTTTAATATGATTCTTTTTCGATTTTTAAAATTTTGATTAAAGAGACTCCGACTCAGATCAACTTCTTGAGCCGAAATAGCCAATAGATCCGCTAAACTGTGAAATAAATCATCGAGCATATAAGGTCTATCAACATCGATAGTTAGCTTTTTTTGAGCCTTGTATTTATCGGATTGCCATAACAAAAAAGGAACATCAAACATGTCTTTGGTTGCAATGTCTTCATTATGACCCGCCATGTTATAATCTTTGAATAACTCTTCCCCATGATCAGACAAATACACTACAAAACTTTTAGTATTTAGTGATTTTATTCTTTTGATAATTTCTGAAACTATATAATCTGTATATAAGACCGCATTGTCGTAATTATTGATTTTTTGGAAATTCTCTACTGATTTAAAATTTGCTTGCGGTTCGTCTGTAAATTGGTTAAAAGAATCTGTAAACCTGTTTACATAGTTTAAGTGGGTACCCATTAAATGAATGACTATAAATTTTTTGGAATTTTCATTATCAGAAAGTACACTATCCAGTTCCGGTAATAAATCTTGATCTAAAACATTATTATGATAAGCAACCGTAGTGGCCAAAAATTTTAATTTATTAGAAGATAAACTGATTTTAGTAATTAAACTTTCATAAGGTCCAATTGGCCTCTGATTAGAAAGCCAAGAGGTTTCAAAATTAGCCGTATTGGCTAGTTGAATGATTGATCCATTGCTAATTTGATTTGGATCTTCATAATTCCCAAGGGTAAGTATTTTAGTAAGTGAAGCAATCGAATATACGTGAGGACTTATGACATCGTTGTATCTTTCCAAATCTTCTTTAAGTAGCTCTAAGTAAGGTGTGGTTGAGCGATAATAATCATACAATCCAAAATGAGAACGAGTCGTTGATTCACCTAAAATCAACACATATACTTCGTCGTCTTGCTGAATAGGACGACTAACATTTGTGAAATCGCCTAGTTTGTTTGTTTGATAAGATCCTAATTTACTCGATTCTATGCTGTATTCTAAAGTAGATTTAAGCATCAAGTATGGAAAGTTGTAGACGATCAAGGTAGAAAACTTAAGAAACATTAATACGGTCAAAATATAAATAGAAATCTGAACTAACGTACCATTGGATACTTTTTGAAAATGACTTAAAATAGATTTAAATTTTAAAACGGACACAACGGACACAATGAGCATCAAAATAGAAAAAATGATGACTTTGTAATCTACATAAAACTTGAAAAACTCAAGGGCTTCTGTGTTATTTGAATCTAGGGCAACAAAAATTGAAGAGGCACTTAAATACGTTTCGAATAAGTAAAAATAAACTGCTTCAAAATAAATAAAAAATGCAAATAACAGATAGATCAACACACTATATAAAAGCTGAATTTTACGATTATAAATAAAATAAATAGGACTTATTAATACCATTGAAAATAAAGTATTTTCAATGGTATTATATAGTGTTGAGGATACAAACCCTTTGTTGATGAGCTCAAAAACTACAGCGACAAGCATGAGAATTAAAAACTGATAAAAAATACTTTTTGTTACTTTAAAATTAGTCATTCATATTTTACTTTACATTCAATAGCTATTTTATATATCCTTGTTTGCTCCAAAAAAAGTAGTTCGCAAAACAAAGAGCACGACCCCTAAATATATCAAATTACTTACAAACAAAGCAATTACAACCCCTTCTGTACCGTAAATTGAGAGAAAATATCTCCCAAAAAAATAATACATAACTAATCCTATAATTTGTGTTGAGATAAAAGAGCTTATTTCTTTTTTAGCTAAAAATTGATACGACAAAACATTCGCAATAAACCGCACAAAATCGCCTGCTAGTTGCCATTTGAATAAAATGGACATGCCTAAAAAAGCTTCGGTAAAAATAACTTGAATTAATATATCTCTAAAAACAAATACTAGAATCATCCCTGTAAAAACAAGGGGAAGAAGTGATTTATATATGTTCAATATTTCATCTCTAAACTCAAATGAGGTTTTTATAGCTACATATTTAGGTAAAATATAGAGCGTAAAAATTGCAATTAAAAATTGCATATAATTTTTTGAAATTAAAGTCATTGCAGTCCAAATACCAGCTTCGTTTTCGTTAATGGCGTCAGCGATTAACGTTCTTAAATCAATTTCGACATAATTTGTTAGAACGGTTGCTACAAAAGACATTAGGGTGAATCCTAAAAGCGGCTTTAGAAAAGGAACTTTAAAGGAAATCGATTTGAAGTCGACATAATTTTTTAATAGTTTACCAAAGATGATAATGAGTACCGAAAACTGGATAATTGGAGTCAAAGCAATTGCTATTAACACACCTTTTATGGAGTAATAATAAAGACTAACCAGCAATAAAATAGCTCCAATTAAATGAGAAATAAACTCAATTTTAGTATGCTTTTTATAGTCAGAAAGACCATTTACAACACCACTAAAAATTCGATTCATAGAAATAAAAGGCACTGCAACGGCTATCACTTTAAAAACTATAGCATATTCTACTGAGAAAAATAATTTATTAGAAAAATAAGACGCACCAAAAAAGAATGTAAAGAATAAAACGATACTTGCTGTAAAAGAAAAAACGTATAAAGTAGAAAATAGTTTTAATAAGTTTTTTTGATCTGACTTATACTCTGAAACATACTTCACAACGCCGTTGAAGGTTCCAAGAGAGGTGAGGCTCATAAGCATCGTGGAGATGTTTCGTAGCTGGCCTACTTTGGCAATCCCAGCTTGACCTGTGTACTGGGCTAACAAATTTTGTACGACTAATGAAATAAGAAGTCTACCACCAACAACCAAAGAATTAAGTGAGGTAATCTTTAGAATTAAATTATTACTTATAAATTTGGGTAACTTCACGTTGGCTAATTAGAACAATTAATATCTTAGATAAACTAACTATTAAGGAATACACACTTAGCTATATAAATAAGCCTAGTAAATTCTTTAACATTAAATCAGTTAATCTTGTGAAAATACTAATTTTTCTTGAAAAACAGGTAATAAATATTGATTCCAATGATTGAAGCGTTCGAAATTATAATTGGCCAGGAGGTTGCTAACATAAAACCATAAGCTACAAAAAAGGCACACGCAACGGAGTTGAGCATTCTTAAATGTCGAATATCTTTCATCAAAAAAGACACCAATAACACCAGCATTGCTAAATAGCCTACTAATTCAGTTGCATGCGTTTCTAAAAAACCCATTATATAATTTTATTACGTTTACGGTCCGTTTCAGTCAAGTATATTTTACGTAACCTTAATGATTTTGGAGTCACTTCTACATACTCATCTTTTTGAATATATTCTAAAGCTTCTTCTAAAGAGAACTTAATTGCCGGAACAATTTTAGCTTTATCATCGGCACCAGAACTACGAACGTTACTTAACTTTTTAGTTTTTGTAATATTAATCGCCATATCATCACCACGAGAATTTTCGCCAATCACCTGACCTTCATATATACTTTCGCCTGGATCGACAAAAAACTTACCTCTATCTTGTAACTTATCAATAGAGTAAGGAATCGCTTGACCTAGTTCCATAGAAACTAGCGATCCATTTTGACGTTCTGGTATTCCGCCCTTAAGTGGCTGATACTCTTTAAATCTGTGCGCCATAATCGCCTCACCAGCCGTAGCCGTTAAAAGTTGATTACGCATGCCTATAATCCCTCTAGATGGAATTAAAAACTCACAGACCATACGCTCGCCTTTTGCTTCCATACTCAGCATTTCTCCTTTACGCATGGTCACCATTTCAATGGCTTTACCTGAAACAGATTCTGGTAAATCAATGGTCATTTCTTCGACAGGTTCACATTTAACACCGTCAATGACTTTTATAATTACTTGTGGCTGGCCAATCTGTAATTCATACCCTTCCCGACGCATCGTTTCAATTAATACAGATAAGTGTAATACACCTCTACCAAATACCATAAATTTATCGGCACTATCCGTCTCATTGACTCTTAATGCTAAATTCTTTTCTAATTCTTTATTCAGACGATCTTTGATATGTCTTGAGGTTACAAACTTTCCGTCTTTTCCAAAAAATGGAGAATCGTTAATTGTAAACAACATGCTCATTGTTGGTTCGTCTATTGCGATGGTTTTAAGACCTTCAGGGTTTTCCAAGTCAGCGACAGTATCGCCAATCTCAAATCCTTCCAATCCAACAATAGCACAAATATCACCCGTTTGAACTTCTTCAATTTTTTTTCTTCCTAAACCTTCAAAAATATGTAGTTCTTTTATTCTAGACTTTACAATGCTGCCATCGCGTTTTACCAACGAAATTTGCTGACCTGTTTTTAATTCACCACGTGTCAATCGACCGATGGCGATACGTCCTGTAAAAGATGAGAAATCTAAAGATGTAATTAACATTTGTGTATTTCCTTCCTCGATTGTAGGCGATGGAATATGCTCAATCACCATATCTAATAGAGGCTCGATATTATCGATCTCTTCTTTCCAATCGTGATTCATCCAGTTATTTTTAGCCGATCCATAAACGGTTGGAAAATCGAGTTGCCACTCTTCAGCACCTAATTCGAACATCAAATCAAACACTTTTTCGTGTACTTCGTCTGGCGTACAATTTTCTTTATCTACTTTATTAATAACCACACAAGGCTTCAATCCTAAGTCAATCGCTTTTTGGAGTACAAAACGCGTTTGAGGCATAGGCCCTTCAAAAGCATCTACTAACAACAACACACCATCTGCCATATTTAAAACACGTTCTACTTCACCCCCAAAATCGGCGTGACCAGGCGTATCAATAATATTGATCTTAGTGTCCTTATATACAACAGAAACGTTTTTAGCTGTGATCGTAATTCCTCTCTCACGTTCTAAATCGTTATTATCTAAAATTAAATCACCTGTATTTTGGTTTTCACGAAAAAGTTGACAGTGATACATAATTTTGTCCACCAAAGTAGTTTTACCGTGATCGACGTGTGCAATGATTGCGATGTTTTTTACATTAGCCATAAGTGCCTTGTTTTAAGCGTGCAAAGTTACATTTAATTTTCTGACTTTTGCACTGCTTATTAATTTTATAATCCCTTTTAATTTTGATTATATTTGCATCATAAATTTACAACAATGAATCTTCAAGATATACCAAAACTAAAACATACCACTTCAGACAATTTTTTCTTATTGGCTGGACCCTGCGCTATCGAAGGTGAAACGATGGCTCTCAAGATTGCAGAAAAAGTATGTAAACTTACGGACGATTTAAAAATCCCCTACATATTTAAGGGGAGTTTTAAGAAAGCGAACCGCAGTAGAATTGATAGTTTTACAGGAATTGGCGATGAAAAAGCGTTGAAAATTCTTAGAAAAGTTTCTGAAACCTTCGATATTCCAACCGTCACAGACATTCACGAGGTCTCGGATGCTGCACTTGCAGCTCAATATGTCGATGTATTACAAATCCCTGCTTTTTTGGTACGACAAACGGACTTGGTTGTCGCGGCTGCTCAAACAGGAAAAGTAGTAAATTTAAAAAAAGGACAATTTATGAGTCCAGAAGCCATGAAACATGCCGTTCAAAAAGTGAAAGATGCAGGAAACGAAAAGGCATGGATTACAGATCGTGGAACCATGTTTGGATACCAAGATATGATTGTCGATTTCCGAGGCATACCAACCATGCGTCAGTATGCGCCGACCGTTTTAGATGTGACGCACTCACTTCAACAACCCAATCAATCGAGTGGAGTTACTGGTGGCCGTCCAGATATGATTGAAACCATCGCTAGAGCAGGGATTGTAAATAATGTCGATGGCTTATTTATAGAAACTCATTTTGACCCTTCGAATGCTAAGAGTGATGGTGCTAATATGCTTCATATCGACCATTTAGATAAATTACTTACCAACTTAAGCGCCATAAGACGCACCATTAATTCCCTTTAGAACCTATGAACAAGGCACTCCTGTTTTGCTTATTAGTTGGATTTAGTATTGAAGGTTTCTCACAAGAAACCACGATTGAAACCACTACAATTGAATCAAATTTTAAAACCCAAAATAAAGGTAAATTTTATTTTTATTGGGGCTGGAATAAAGCGCAATACACCTATTCAGACCTCTCTTTTAAGGGAGATGATTATGATTTCACACTCTATGATGTGGCCGCAGAAGACCGTCAAACGCCGTGGGATGCTGGCGTATATCTAAATCCTGGAAGTATTACAATCCCTCAAACAGTCGCAAGAATTGGCTATTATTTTAATGACCATTGGAATATTTCAGTTGGTGTTGATCACATGAAATACGTCATGGTATCGCAACAACGAGCCACCATTGATGGGTATATTGACCTCGATGAGCCACTTTCGGAATTCAATGGGATCTATGACAATGCGCCTATATATATTGACGAAGATTTTTTACAATTTGAACACACAGATGGGCTTAACTATGTTAATTTTGAAATTTCAAGAGTGGATAATTTAGGGGACTATTTTAAATGGGATTCTAAAAAAATTCAAGTGAATATTTTGGAGGCCTTTGGTGCCGGCATCTTATACCCAAAAACCAATTCGACCTTATTATCAAAAGAACGCTATGATGATTTTCATGTATCGGGATTTGGAGTCTCTTTTAAAGGCGGAGTCAATTTAACCTTCTTTGATCACTTTTTTGTGCAGGGAGAAATCAAAACAGGCTACATAAATATGTCCGACATCCGAACCACAACTTCTACAGCAGATTCAGCTTCACAAGATTTTTTCTTTTTTCAAAGAAACATCTCTTTTGGGTACATCTTTCAATTGGTAAAATAGAAACGCTAGTCCTTTAGTTTTGAATCCCTGGAGTTCAATCCATATTTATCAACTAAATAGATCAAAGAAGTCATGGTGGCAGCGCCAAGTTCTAACTCGCGCTTATTGACGGCATCAAAGGTGTCATTAGCAGCGTGGTGATGATCAAAATACCGCTGCGAATCGGGTCGTAATCCAGCCAATACATTGGTACTGTTTTTTAATGGACCGATGTCAGCACCACTCCCCCCCTTTTTGAAATAATGAATTAGATAGGGTTCAAATAAAGATTTCCATTGCAGGATTTGATCTACTTTATAGTCGGGGCCATCAAAGGTAAACCCACGAGGCGTAAAGCCTCCTGAATCACTTTCTAAAGCAAAAACGTGGTTCTCCCCTTTTTGAGTCGCTTCTTTCGCATAGGCATTTCCACCTCTTAATCCGTTCTCTTCGTTCATAAACAATACCACTCTTATGGTACGCTTTGGTTGAATTCCAGATTTTTTTAACAACCGTAATACATCCATCGATTGCACACAACCAGCGCCATCATCATGGGAACCATCGCCTAAATCCCAAGAATCTAAATGCCCACCTACTGTAATAATTTCATTTGGAAACTGTGAACCAGTGATTTCTCCAATCACATTATAAGACAACACGTCTTTTAACTGACGACAATTTTGTTTTAAATATAATTTGAGACTCGAATCGATTTGTAACATCCCACTTAGCATCTCTGCATCATTGGTACTTATTGCTGAAGATGGAATACGATTTGAAACGGGAGTTTCTCCATACGACATGGATCCGGTGTGTGGCAAATCGTCCAATCTTAAATTCATTGAACGAACAATCGTGGCAACTGCGCCGAGTTTACCAGCTTCTTCTGCCCCTTGATACCGCTGATCAACACAGCCCCCATAAGCTTCAAAAGTGTGAATTAAGTCGGCTTGCATGGGACGGTTAAAAAACACAATTTTGCCTTCTACCTGATCTCGATCCAATAACTTTAATTCATCGATCCCCTGAACTTCAATAACTTCAGCTTTAACTCCTTGAATCGGAGTCGAAACCGAACCTCCCAAAGCACATATGTTAACCGCAATAGTTTTTCCGGGTGCCGTTTCGATATAGGCAAACTCGGGATTCCCGCGCACCCATTTTGGGACCATCACTGGCTGTAACCAAACGCGATCAAGACCTAAATTTTCTAATTCTGATTTGGTATATTCAACGGCCAATTCGGCATTTAAGGATCCCGATAAGCGGCCACCAATCTGATTGGATAAGTAATCTAACCATTGGTAACTTTGGCCATCCGTTAAGGAGTTTTTATAAATTATTTTTAGATAATCCGCATCCGATTGTGCATTTAACCCAAACGTCAAAAATCCAAAAATAATAAGAACTAAATTTTTCATAGCATAAATTTTACTTAGTAAATCTAAACGAAGTAAATTAAACGAGCGTTAAGATTGTTATAAAACTTGATTATTTACTCACAAACGCCTTGACATCCGATTCGGTGACTTCAGCTTCTCCAAGGATAATAAGTCTTTCAACTACATTTCTCAATTCTCTAATATTACCTGTCCAGTCATAGGCTTGAAGCTGCTTAAGAGCCGCTGTAGAAAAGTTCTTTTTAGAACTTCCTTGTTCAGAAGCAATCTTATCAGCAAAATAATCGACCAAAATAGGGATGTCATCTCTGCGATCATTTAGTGGCGGTACTTTGATTAAAATAACTGCCAAACGGTGGTACAAATCTTCCCGAAAACGACCTTCAGAAATTTCTTTTTTTAGATTTTTATTGGTGGCCGCAACCACACGAACATTCACTTTAATATCTTTATCTGTCCCAACACGTTGAATGCGACTTTCTTGCAAGGCTCTTAAAACTTTGGCTTGAGCAGACAGACTCATATCGCCAATTTCATCTAAGAAAATAGTGCCGCCATTGGCGGCTTCAAATTTACCAGCACGATCTTTATGGGCGCTTGTAAACGCCCCTTTTATGTGCCCAAACAATTCGCTTTCGATCAACTCACTTGGAATTGCGGCACAATTCACTTCGATCATAGGGCCTTTCGCACGGTCACTTTTTTGATGTAACCAATGCGCCACTAATTCTTTTCCAGTGCCATTTGGCCCCGTGATTAGGACTCTTGCCTCGGTCGGAGCTACTTTGTCAATAATGGATTTAATGGTCTCAATTTCAGGGCTGTTACCAACCATTTGATATTGTTTACTAACTTTCCTTTTGAGTCGTTTATTTTCAACGACCAACTGTTTTCGGTCTAGCGCGTTTCTAATCGTATTTAGCAAACGGTTTAAATCGGGTGGTTTTGAGATGTAATCAAAAGCGCCCATACGCATGGTGTTCACGGCCGTATCTAAATCGCCATGTCCCGAAATCATAACCATGGGAATTTCTGGTTTAATTTTTTTAACGGCTTCAAGAACCTCAACTCCGTCCATTTTTGGCATTTTTATGTCACACAATACCAAATCAAAATCTTCATTTTTGATCATTTCAGTTCCAATCAAACCATCTTCAGCTTCAAATACTTGGTACTGTTCGTTTTCTTCTGTGAGTATTTTGACTAATACACGACGAATGGAGGCTTCATCTTCAATGATTAATATTCTTGACATGGGGTGTGGTTTTAGTTTGAGTTAATAACGTTCATAAAAAATTAATATTTCAACCATTTAAAAAGTTCTTTATAAGTTGGTTTTTTGCCATACATCAAAATACCAACTCGGTATATTTTTGCTGCAAACCAAACGATGCCTATAAACGTTCCGATAAGAATTAAAAGGGAGATGATTTGTTGCCATATGGGAACTCCAAAAGGGATTCGCATGAGCATCACTACAGGCGATGTAAATGGAATAAATGAAAACACGGTAGATATGGTCCCGTGTGGATCTTCAATCACCGTAAACATCCCAACATAAACCGCTAAAATTAAAGGCATTATTACTGGAAGCATAAACTGCTGAGTATCTGTTTCATTATCGACCGCAGCACCAATCGCTGCATACAACGAACTGTATAAAAGGTAGCCGCAAATGAAAAATAAAATAAAAGCGATTACTAAATTACCTAATGGAAGTGTACTAAATTCATTGAAAATCATTTGAATTTTATCGGGTGAATCGGTGTTTGACAATGCTTCTGACACCAGGGCTTGTTGCGGGGTTTGTGTCTGAGACATTTCGACTCCAAAAATGGACATCGACGCAATGAAAAAGACTAATCCTAAAACAATCCAAATTGCAAATTGGGTAATACCTGCTAAGGAAGTTCCGATGATTTTACCCAACATCAGTTGAATTGGTTTCACAGAAGAAATAATTACTTCAATAATTCGGCTGGTTTTTTCTTCGATCACGCTTCTCATAATCATATTTCCATAAATAATAATAAACATGAATAACAGATAGCCGGCAGCCCCGCCAAAAATTAATTTCATAACACTCCCCACTTTGGAAGTTTTCACCCCTTCAAAACTTTCTTGATTGATATCGATCGTTGTTTTTGAGGCTTCAATAAGCGCTAGGTCGACCCCATTATTTTGTAATTTTAATTCGGATAGTTTATTTTCTAGAGTCGATTCTAAAGAGGAAATTATCGAAAGTGAAGGCGATTCTTCTGAATAGAATTTAACAACGCTCGAAACCGTTTCAATGGGTTGGTTTGGAATGTGAAGTAATCCGTAAGCGTTTTCTTGATTGGCCAGTGTTTTGGCCGTTTCTAAATCAACTTCAGACACTTTCGTGTAAATTGTTTGCTCCGTAGATTTGAAGGATTCTGAAAGAAAACCTGTTTCGTCCAACACATAAATAGTACGGACGGTCTCATTATTAACACTCGTTAAATATCCGATCAGCGAAAACAAGGCTATCATAATTATGGGACTCAAAAAAGTCATAATGATAAACGACTTGTTTCTAACTTTAGTTAAATACTCGCGTTTTATAATTAATGGAAGGTGATTCATGATTAATTATTTTGAATGGTTTGAATAAAGATATCACTTGCATTTGGAATTAATTCCTTAAAATGTAGCACTTGAGATTGGGCCGTTAAAAATGTCAATAAATCATTTGGGGTTCCATTAGCATCTAATGCAATATTAAGTTTTAAATCGTCATGGATCGATTTAAAATCTGCCGGAGTAACTTTAAACTTCGCTTCAATCGATTGTTTTAAAGCCATGTTATCATCGGACACCAATCCAACTTCAAAAGTGTTTGTTTTATAGGTACGTTTGATATCTATTAACTTCCCATCTAATATTTTTTTAGACTCATGAATTAACGCAATATGATCACAGAGTTCTTCGACCGATTCCATGCGGTGGGTTGAAAATATGACCGTAGCCCCTTCATCTCTGAGTTGTAATATCTCGTCTTTGATCAAATTCGCATTGATGGGATCAAATCCAGAAAAAGGTTCATCAAAAATCAGCAATTTTGGTTGGTGCATGACGGTCACAACAAATTGAATTTTTTGAGCCATTCCTTTAGACAATTCTTCAATTTTTTTATCCCACCAATGACCAATTTCTAATTTATCGAACCAATAGTTTAGTCGTTTTTTAGCTTCCGAATAGGACAACCCTTTGAGTTGCGCCAGATATAGGGCTTGCTCACCTACTTTCATTGACTTATATAAACCGCGTTCTTCGGGCAAATAACCGATGTATTTGACATCATTGGGCTGTAAAGGCTCACCATCCAATAAAACCAAACCCGTATCGGGCATGGTAATTTGATTAATGATTCTGATCAGGGTTGTTTTACCTGCGCCATTGGGCCCTAAAAGCCCAAAAATACTATGTTTTGGCACCTGGATCGAAACGGCATCTAAGGCTTGAAAATCGCCAAAGTATTTTGAAACTTCTTTAGTTTCTAAAAGATTATTCATGAAGTTAATTTATATATAAGACGTAACAATATAAGGAAAGTTACAGCGAAAAAAACAAAACCCACCCTCAATAAATCAAGGATGGGAAAAAAAATGCTATGAAAAAGAAACTATCACTGAAATAGCGATTCAGTGATCCTCAAATATACATTACTTTTTTTAAATAAATGACAGGGTTGTTGTGAAATCAATAATGATTTGGAGTTACGATTACGAATTATTGAAATTTTAAACCCTTTTAATAAAAACGTCTTTTTTCAAGATTTGAATCTGTGATGAAGCTGTAAGGATAGCTTTTAAAACACCTATTTTTATTGATTATCTATAAGCTCTAATACTGGATCTTTACTTTCTCAAATTTACTATGTGATACTGAAGGGCTTTAACTCCCCAAAAAGCAACTTTCTTACCGATGGACAATTATTATAAATTAATTCATATTCAACAGGGTTAATTTTCTGATTTATTTATGAGTCAACACCCACAGCTCTACTTCTTCAGAAGCACGCCAATGCTGGTCACGTGTTGTTTTTTCAGACGCTTTTTTAACTGTTTTTTTGAAACAATTTTCTAATTGAAACCGCCCCCCTTTTTCGAGTTCCTTTTCAATGGGATGATCGTTGGTAGCATTGGATATTTGGGCTAAATTTGAAAATAAAACCACTAACTTTCCTTCTGGTAATAATCTATTTTTTGCCGCTTCAAAAAAGTCAGGAAATAAATTTTGGTTATAATAAATTGCTTCGTCGTTGCGATCTAGAGTATGCGATGCTGGTAACCAAGGGGGATTAAAGACAATCAATTCGGAGGGTTTGCTCCATTTTCCAAAAAGAGATGCAAAATCTAATTCTATCTTTCTCGAAAGCTTGGTCGCTCCCATAGATTCTTTGAGTCCTACAATTGCATTTGGATTGGTATCGGTCCCAAAAACTTTTTGAAATCCATGTTTAACCATTTGAAAAGACAATACTCCGCTTCCAATTCCAACTTCAATCGCCGATTTTTTAAGGCCTGGATACCGTTTTAACCAATTATCAAATAGGATTAAATGATCGAAACGTGTGGGAAAATACACGCCATAAAACGGATGTATTTTATTTCTCAACACAGGCGTAGAAATTCCGTTTTGGTTCCACTGCCACGCACTATTAAGTCCTTGAACCTGCGGAAAAGTCAATAAGAAATCGCTTGATTTTGGGTAAAGTGTTTTTAACCACCCAATAGAGGGTGCCTTTTTCACAATCAATTTATGATCTACAATTTCAATTAAAATAAGATTAGACAGTTTGCGAAATGCTGCCCGATAGGCCCGTTGTTCTTGAAACGATTTATTTGGCAACTTCCGTTTAAGATGACTTTGTAATTCCTTCACAAGGTCTAAACCATTACTGTAAAAAGCAGTTATTAAAACTTGGGTTCCAGCTTCGAGCGCTTTAATGGTTTGCTTAACGTTTGAAGAACGACTAAATAATTCAAGTTCGGTTCCAGACGAAATAATGGGTTCTGGTTTATGTATTTCAATATCGGTCATCATGGTTCATTTTAATTGGATAAAATCCTGACAAAGATACTTCTTACAAATCCAATGTAGAGTCATTCAAACATGTTAAAATCATGGCATTGTCTAAAAAACCATTTAATTTCATTAAATTTATGACAGATTTAAGTCCAAAATTTTACGTTTCGACCTTAAAAATCACTTTGAAGCGACGAATATGCTAACAGATTTTTTGGATACTAAAAATCCAAAAGGTACTTTTATTCAGAGATAGAGGCCTATAAAAAAGGAGGGGTGAGCTCCATATAACACGTTGTAAGTAATTATGAAAAAAAACTATAAGATAAATAGTCCTAATAGTTCTCCAAAAGTAGCATTTGTTTCTGGTTATGTTGGGTTGAAACGTATGGCTCCAATCCCTCGAAAACCCTCTAAATATGATGGGTATTTTATTACAAATAATAGATGGGTTTATTATCGTCTAAAACTAACCAAATGGAAACCTGTATTTATAGAAAATACTTTAAATAGGTTATTTGACAATCCATCAGAAGAATTAATAGAAACTTTTAAAAATATTAAAAGGATCGATAAAATTGCTAAGAATTATTTTTTTACAAAAGCCTGTAAGTCTTTAAAATTATACCCCCAAAAATTTATTCCTAAAACATATGATTATATAGTCTGGTTTGACAATAAATTCGATGTAAATGTTAATGGAACAATACAAACTATTAAAAACTGGAACCCTAATGTTTCCATGATGCTTCATAGACATCCTTTTCTGAACAATATCAGTGAAGAATTCAAAGAATCAACGCTTCAAAAAAGATACATAGTTGATAAAGAAAATTACCTCAACTACATCGAGAAAAATATTTCTAAGGATCTTTCTGCAGAACATTATAATCATTTTCAATGCGGATATTTGTTATATAATATGAATCATTCTGACACAATACGTATACAGAAAACATGGCATGAACACATAAAAAAATGCGGAATCAATGATCAAATATCATTTAATTTTGTGGCTCAAATATTTAAGGATATTATTGGTGAATATATTTATGACATACATGAATGATAATTTTCCTGGTTCTAAGGAAACTACAAAATTCGACATTATCTGTAAAGGAGAAATTGCGTTGAGTCAGTTTTTTTTAGAAAAAAATACAACATCACCTGTATTGAATGGCCAAATGAAGCCATTTCAAACCTAAGTGAAGCAATTAGGACTTCGGACGTTAAAAAAAATGTAACGGCAAAACATTATTTTTATCACAGAAAATAGTTGAGAAAAAACACAAAAGCGATCATTCATCGTAACCTAAACGGTGCTTTTATTTAGATTCAGTACGCACTAAAAATCTTATAAGTCTAAATATTAATGACTTAAGACGGCGAACGCCTTGAAAAAATTTCGCTCTCAAAACAACCAACGTTAAGCACTCGTATGTTTTTTTTATATTAAATTCTGAACCGTTCAGAAATATAAAATTGAGATAAAAAATGGGTTCAGAAAAATTAAAATTTATTACATTGCGCCTTCAAAACAAAGACAAACAATCATGAAAAAAATATACTACACACTTATCCTAGCTTTAATCACTCTAACCTCTCAAGCTCAATTAGATTACGGTCTTAAAGGAGGTCTTAATTTTAATTCTGCAGAACAAGCCAGTATGATCGGAAGTGCTGATGGGGCTATTAATGCCGAAAGCCGTATAGGATTTCACTTAGGTGGTTTTATAGAAGCAAAAGTACCGGTCTTAGGCGTATTTGTTCGTCCCGAAGTTGTTTTTACCAGCATCAAATCGGAATATACGGATTTAGTGCAAACAGGTGCTCAAACCCTGACTATTAATAAAATAGATGTTCCAATTTTGATTGGAAAAAGTTTTCTAAGAACGTTACGTGTGTTTGCAGGACCTTCTTTTCAGTACATTGTAGATTCAAGCTTTAATCTTAACGAGTTTAGTGAGACTGATAAAGACGACCTCTCTGTGGGCATCCAGTTAGGAATTGGAGTGAAATTTGGAAAATTTGGTGTGGATGCACGTTGGGAAAAAGGAATCTCAAACTCAAAATCTAAATACATCGCCGCAGCAACGGTTACCGAAGTAAGTTTTGACACCAGACCCAACCAGTTTATTATTGGATTGTCTTACAGTTTATAAAACTGACGACTTAAAAACGCCATCTAGTGGATCTAATCCCTAAAACAAACACTGAACTCATTTTTGAATTCGGTGTTTTTTTTTGAGTAACTCATTTTATTTTGATACTTTTATAATAGATTAAGACCCCAAGTCATAATCTTCATAACCAATTGATTCAATAGTTAGCTATTATTTTACGAATACTAAAAACGCAATTTGATAACGTTCTTTTTGTCTTTTGAATTAATCGCATCAAAGATGCATGAATTAAAAACCCAGAACGTCACTGCGTATAGCACGCCGTTGGCGGTAATTAAAACAAACGAAAATGAAAATAACATTAATGATTTTGGGTCTGATTTTTTCAAATATACTTTTTTCTCAAATTCCCATTGGAAAGGATATTGAAAAAGGGAAAACAGAACTTATTACATTTATGAAAAGTAATGGCTTTACTTTTTTAAAAGAAACAAAAGCTGAAGCCATGAAATATAACAAAGAAACAGATAAAGGAGACATTCATACAGGTAATTTTTATTATCAAATTCTCTTTAAAGAAGAAGTAGAAGTGAAAATTTACTTCAATAAATATGAGAATATAAATGAAGTATATATTTTTCCAGAGAAAGAGCAAAACAAGAATAAAATTCTTCAAATTCTGAAATTTAAGAATTGGGAATTTTTATATGACAGAAAAGATATATTTGGGATTGATACGATTTATAAAGTTGGTGATTTTTACGCAATGATTCCGAATACTCAAATCATTCAAATTAATTTTTACGACTTCAAACCATAAATAACATGAATTTTAACAACTTTGACATTAATAAATTAGTGATTTTATGGCAGGCAACAGAAAATCAACCTGAGTTAAGAAATCAGATTGGACAAATTTTAAATGACCGAATAGAAAGTAATGAGAGTTTTTCTCGTGAACATATTTTTGATATTTTGTATATAGGTAAGAAATCACTTACGATAAGTTTTATACCAACAAGCGAATCATTTAAAAAATACGGACAAACAATTGTAGTTGAAGGAAATTATAATGATGATACAGCAAAAGAGTTGTTGCAAAATTTCAGATTAAATCCACCTAAAAATACTTTTGGAATTGTCCCTGTAAGTCCTTTATATACTGATGATTTGGAGGAAGAGCAAATTGATACTTTGAAAAAAGATGGTTTTAAGACAAAAGACATTTTGACATTGATTTAAAACAACTACCGCCAACAAAGATGTATAAAAAACATAGCTAGTAATTGCTAAATCAAAGGTTCTTATATATTTACAAGCACCGCCAAATTTTTAAATTTGGTTTTTTAGAGAAATAAAGATAAAAACAAAATTTAAAAATTCGACTCAGTATTTAACCGAAAAGTAGTACCTTTTTATACGCTACATTTCTTATACGAGCCATTGGCATTAATTTGAGAAATGGATAAACTATTAGACAGAGTACTTAAATTTTTTGAAAATAAATCTATCCATTTTGGTTTAAGGACTTCTATATTTATCATCTCTATTTTCGTTTTAACTGTTTCTGATTACTATTCTAATTTCTCATATGACTATCATCTGAATAGTAAAATTGAAAAATTAAAATCCCTAAACGGACTAAAACATATTTATAAAACGGACTCTCTAAAACTGGCAGAACTGACAGAATTAGAAAATCGGATTTTTAAAAGAAAACATTATTCCGACCGATTACGCAACTTAGATTTAAGCCAATTTAAAATCTTAAAGAAATCGGATACAACCAAAATTATAAGTCCGATTACTAAAAAGGATAATACGGCTA
>Ga0209119_1002142_pt1 | contig 18416 bp, 19 predicted proteins | sample COG_03_FD_184747 | JGI IMG/M metagenome (GOLD analysis project Ga0209119, IMG submission 184747) | Pelagic Microbial community sample from North Sea - COGITO 998_met_03 (SPAdes) (version 2) | ecosystem: Environmental > Aquatic > Marine > Neritic zone/Coastal water | place: Helgoland, sampling... | reverse complement strand
TGATTGCCGAGGGTGGTCGGGCGATGGTTATCTATGCAAGTCAGTTTGCCGATCTCTACAGCGGCGGTAAAACTACCGAGGCTCGCAATAAAGCAGAAGCGCGTTTAGGATTTTGTACCCCCATTCTTAAAGGTTTTATTACTGAGCTGGGTGTTGAGGCAGCAAACCATGGCGTGCAGGTTTTTGGTGGCCACGGTTATATCAAAGAGTGGGGCATGGAGCAGATTCTTCGCGATAGCCGAATTGCTACTCTGTATGAAGGTACAACTGGAATTCAGGCGTTGGATCTAGTGGGCCGCAAAGTATTACTGGATAAGTTTAAGCAGTTAAATATTTTTACTGGTGAGATGTTTAAGTTTGCCGGGCAGTTTTTACCCTGGAAGGCTGAGGGTAAAAGCAGTGCGATGCGCAAACAGGCTTGGAAAGTGAGCAAGTTAGCCGTTAAGTGGCGTTATCTTGCATTCCGCATGGGTATGCGTGCGAAGAAGAACCCCGATAATGCCGGTGCAGCATCGGTTGATTTTTTGATGTTCTCTGGATACGCCTACATGGCCTTTATGTTTCTGCATATGAGTGCTGCCGCTCAAAAGCAATTGCAGGCGGGTGAGGGTGAAAAGCAATTCCTTGAGGAAAAATTACATACCGCCGAGTTTTTCTTTGAGCGTATTCTTCCAAGAGCCGATGCTCATGCAAAAAGTATGGGTGCAAATATTGATAGTGTTATGGGTATGCCTACCAGCTATTTTGAATAAGCGGTTACCCTGTCTGCATCTAAAAAACCCCGTGGTTAATTCTACGGGGTTTTTTGTATCCGTAGGGAATCTATGCCTGTGGGTGACTGACTGGACGAAAGCCTCTCTGGACAGCTACTGTGGCCATTGCTAGAGTTTATTGATCAAGTTCAGGGTGATAATCAGACATAAGAGAAATGCTATGGAATTTGCAGATGCCGTCCACGCCAGACATTCCTATCGGGGGTTCCTGCCTAAAGCCGTCGATGATAAAACCTTAAAAGAGGTCTTTGAGTTGGCCAACTGGGCACCATCAAACTGCAATGTGCAACCCTGGCATGTCCATATAGTCAGCGGTGAAGCCTGTGATCGACTGCGGAAAAAAATGAAAGCCGCTGCGATAGAAAACCCCAATGGCAACTCCGATTTTCCATGGCAGGGAAAATTCAGCGGTGCCTATCGTGAGCGCCAAATCTGTTCGGCGCTTGGTCTGTGGGAATATCAGGGAGTAACCCGCGAGGATCGCGAAAAGCGTGCCTGGTCGTGGATGCGTAACTTTGAGTTTTTTGATGCGCCCCATGTGGCATTTATTTTTGTTACTGATGAATTTCCCGAGACATTGCGCCTGGCCGCCGATGTCGGCATGTATGCGCAGACACTGATGCTGTCCCTTGCCAATGCCGGCATAGGCTCCTGCCCGCAGACATCAATAAGCTGTTTTCCAGATATGGTTCGCGAAGAGCTGGCTGTGGAAAGTCATTTTAAATTGTTGATGGGGCTTTCATTTGGCTATGTAGATGAAACAGATGCGGCCAATAATTTTCGTACAGAGCGCGAGGCTCTCGAAGATACGACGAAGTTTCACTACTGATTTTTCTTCTAAATTCTGTTTAACTCAGGCCGCCCGAACTTGATTGCGGCCGCTTGCTTTAGCGCGGTAGAGTGCTTTGTCAGCTTTTTTTAGCACCTGGTCAAACTGTCCACTGTTATCACTGCTGGCAACTCCGATGCTCACGGTCAGTCGCAAATCACTATTGCGTCGACTGGCGCCGCGGCGTTTCTGGCCTTGTTTTGAGGCTTTAGGGCGATGCTTTTTATCGCGAATAACCATATCGTAATTGGCGATTTCCTGACGAATATTTTCCAGAATATCTATTACCTCTTGACTGGATTTACCCTTAAATAGCAGGCAGAACTCCTCGCCACCATAGCGAAAAGCTCTACCGCCATCGGCAGTTTTACGCAGTAATCCAGCGATAACGCGCAGTGCCTGATCGCCGAGATCATGGCCGTATTGATCATTGATCTTTTTAAAATAATCCGCATCTACCATCGCGACCGAGTAGCTGCCGCGCAATGTTTTGACGCGCTGTTTAAGCGCTCGGCGGTTGCCAATCTGAGTCAGCTCATCGCGATAGCCAATACTCAGCAAGCTGCCGGTTAAATTAATGCTCAGCAGCATCCCAATACCGGCGAACATAAATGCTGAAATATTGGTGAGATGAATCCAGCCAAAGGTGGTGTAGCTCATTAGGATACAGCCGAGCAGTGAACTCTCCAGAGGCTTTTGCCTATGTATGCACAGTCCAATGCAGGTTCCAAAAGCGACCAGATAGAGGGCAGTGGACAGGGCCGGCAGGTGACCGTTAAACAGAGAATTACTCAGGGCTTGCTGTGCCGAGTTGAGAAATAGATCGCTATCAAAGGCCAGTGTTCGCGCCAGTAAAATAACCATCACCGGGGCCAGTGCAATTGCAACTAAGCCCAGTGGTTGTCGGCAGCTCTGCTCGGGTATAAAGGCATAGCTGAGGAGTAGGCAGGGTACAGATAAGTTAAGTAGATAATAAATCTGTCCAGCGGGCTGGGTCTCCAGTGGAATCTGAAGCTGAGTTTGAATCAACCAATAGACGCAGAGCATGCTGATGGTGGCACCGGCTTCCACTGCATGGTTGCTCAATAGCGCCAGCATGGCTGCCAGAGCGAGCAATATGTAGGGCAGTTGCAAAAGTAGGAAGGTCAGATCTTTAGTATTGTTGCCCGGTTCCAGATTGAGCAGTTGGTTGCGAAATACCAGTGCCCCTGCGAAGCAGAGGGCGGGTAGTGCCAGACGCATAACAATTGGAGACATGGATTGCAGCAACGCTTCCCTGTGGATACTCCCTTTATAGTAGGCAAAGCATGGCGGGATCGCCAGATAGGTTACTGATCAGGCGCTGAGAATTTGCACAATTCCGGCAAAGCTGGCGGTGAGTAATACACCACCAAGAATTTGGTAGAAGCGAGCATTACTCTGTTGCAACAGCTGTTGATGAAAGCGCAGACCAATAAAATGCCCAATCCCGGCAAACGGCAGCAGCCAGAGAGCGGCGGCAAACTGCAGGTCGACACCGGCATAGGCAAAGGCGCAGAGTTTGATGCTGACCAACACTGTCCACAGCACAAACAATGTGTTGCGGAACTCATGGGATTTGATATGACGCATGGCGACGGCTATAACCAGTGGTCCACCGATCAGTGAGGTGCCGCTGATATAGGCGCCGAGAATCAAAAAGACAATATCTAACAGGCGGCTATTACTCTGCAGTGGTTGGCCAATAATATAGGTTACCGAGTAGGCGCCAATTAATAGAAAAATAATACAGTTCATCAAATCAGACGGTAGTATCAGCAGTCCGATAACGCCGGCCAATTTTGGAATGATCATAATCAGCAGTGCATAGCGCACAAAGCGCCAGTTAACCGTTGGCGGATTATTTGTACCGTCCTGTTTTGATAACAGCTGATTGGGTAATAGAGTTAGCGAGGCAAAAAATAACAGGTGAATAGAGATAATCGGCAGAAAAAACAGCGGATCATTGTGAATCAGCAATAAAAACGGGATGGTAAACAGCGCGCCGCCAAAGCCGAGACCGGAGCGCACAAAACCGCTCCAGATAAATACCAGAACAATCAGAAGATACTGTTGCCAGAGGAGCTCCATCAATCGCCGCAGCTACCGTTGCTGTGAACATGACCGTGGTCAATCTCTTCGTCGCTAGCAGCGCGAATATCGACAATTTCCACCGCAAAGTGAAGGTTTTTTCCGGCCAGAGGATGGTTCATATCGACATCGGCATTAAATTTGCCAACCTTGATAATAGTGCCTGGTTTTACTCCATTGTCGGTATTGACATTAATTGTCTGGCCGGCGCGCAACTTGCCTTCATGTTTTAGATATTTGGTTGGAATACGCTGTGTATTATTGACATTGCGCAGGCCATAGCCCTCTGCAGGCATAACTATAAAATCACGCTTTTCACCGACCACTGCGCCCTTTACTGCCGCCTCAAAACCGCGAATCATCTGCCGATGACCGTGCAGATAAACCAATGGCTTATCATCGCCGTAAGTTTTATCGAGGATTTCCTGATTATCATCTTTAAGCTGATAGTGAAGGGTGATAACGTGGTTGTGCGCAATTTGCATAGTTTGTCCTAGATTATTTGTTCTAGATGGCAGTAATTACAGGTCGGCAATTTTACCCTAAGTGGGTACTGACCACATGATTTCATGTACTTAGATAGATAAATTAAACAAAGAGGATAGTTGTCGATGTCATCGACCCGCAGGGACAACAATAAATATAGCGATAATACTGAGAACTTGTCCGATACGCAGGTAGATGATCAGTTCGGCGCAATGTTTGGCGACGATGTTGAGCCTCTTAAGGGCAAGGGTGCCGCCTTTGTCCCAAAATCTGCCGTAGTAACCCCGGGAATAGTAGAGAGACGCAAAGCCGCCCAGCTAGAGATGCAGGCTGATGGCAACTTTCTCGATCCCGACAGTATTATTGTTCAGGTTGCGGCACTGGATCCATTGGCGTTCTCCCGCCCCGGTGTTCAGCATGGGGTGTATAAAAATCTGCGTATGGGCAAGTATGAAATTCAATCGCGACTCGACCTGCACCGTCACAATGTAGAGCAGGCGCGAACGGCACTCTGGCGGTTTGTCGATGACTGCCAAAAGCATGCTGTGCGTTGCGCACTGATTACCCATGGCAAAGGTGAGGGACGTGAGCGTCCGGCAATTCTTAAAAGCTGCGTTAATCACTGGTTAAAGCAGTTTGATCAGGTGTTGGCCTTTCACTCTGCGCAGAAACATCACGGCGGACTGGGTGCCACCTATGTGCTGATTAAAAAGAGCAGCGTGGCGCGACAAAACACCAGCGAAAAACTTGAGCAAGCTCGCCGTTTAAAGCGCTGATCGGTTTTTTTGTGAAGCGCCTGGCAACGCTTGTTTTCAACTGTCGGAGAAATGATCCTTTTGTGATTTATGGGCGTAATTACGGAAAGAATAAAAACGAATGGATTTGCCCGATGAATCTGATTTTTAACTTTGCACTGTTTCATATTGGCTGGCTTGCCTGTGTCGTCGGTGCCGCCACTCAAATGTCGCTTCTCGGCTCAACTATAGCTGTGCTGCTGATCGCTGTGCATCTTTTCAGAGTGGCAAATTTTCGCGCTGAGCTGTATCTGGTCTTAGCGGCAATTATTATTGGATTTCTCTGGGAAACCCTCTTGCTATCTCAGCAATGGCTGGCCTACGCGGGAGTATCCCTAGGCAGCAACCTAGCACCGTATTGGTTAGTTATTATGTGGGCACTGTTTGCCACCACTATCAATGTTTCAATGGCTTGGATGAAAAATCGCTGGCTGTTGGCCGTGGTGATGGGGGCTATATTCGGGCCTATGGCCTTTATCGCTGGTGAGAAGTTGGGCGCGGTTGAGTTTCTCGACAATCAGCGCGCATTAATTGCGCTGTCGTGTGGCTGGGCGATACTAATGCCATTAATTCTGTGGGTAGCAGAGAAAATAAACGGATTTAGCCAAATTGAGGGCGAAACACAATGAATTTACTTTTAACGATCAATCTTGAGCTTATGCTGCAGGCAGTGCCTGTATTGCTTCTGCTTGCCTTTACCACCTGGCTTATCAGTCTAGCTATAGATGATGTCAGCATTGTCGACTATATCTGGTCGCTGTTATCGCTGGCCGCCGCCGCTACCTATGCCTATCACACAGGCATTGAAAGCACAGTGAGTCTAGTAATGTTGCTGATGGTCTCCATCTGGGCATTTCGGTTAACTTTTTTCTTGATGAAGCGCGGCCGCAATCAGCCAGAGGATCGTCGCTATCAGGTTATCCGCAAGAATAATTCCCCAAACTTTGGCTTTAAAAGCCTCTATTTAATCTTTATCTTTCAGGGTTTTATCGCCTGGATAATCAGTACTCTTTTTGTTCCCGTCTTCGATGCCGGGTCTTCACAAGAGACAGCTATAGCATGGAGCCTTTGGCATAGTGCCGGTGTTGCTCTGTGGCTGTTTGGTCTGGTCTTTGAAAGCATCGCAGACAATCAACTGCATACCTTTAATCAAAAGGTTGTTGCCGACAGCCAGACCCTGAATACTGGGCTCTGGCGCTACTGCCGTCATCCCAATTATTTTGGTGAGTTCTGTGTTTGGTGGGCCTGGTTTATATTCGCTATTCCAACCGCATCGCTGTGGATATTAGTTGCGCCATTGACAATGAGCTATCTGCTGATGAAATTTTCCGGGGTTGGCAATATGGAGAAGGGTATCACTTCACGCAGACCTGACTATCAGGCCTATATAGACTCAACCAATACATTTTTCCCCTGGAAGCCAAGTTTAAAAATTAGCGGAAATATCTAATGTTTCGGCTTTTAACTGGCATTTTTCTGCTGCTGTCTGTGCAACATAGCGGTGCAGTTGAAAGTATTGATAAGCATCTCGACTTCAAAGTATTTCTTAATGATCGGGCAGTAGGCAGCCACAGCTTTGTTCTGCAAGAGCAGGGTGAAAGACTTCTGGTCTCCTCGACAATAAGTTTGGATTTCACCGTTTTAATGGTTAAAAAAATCAAATACCGCCATCAGGCCAATGAAGTCTGGCAGGGCGGTTGTCTGGTATCTTTGAAAAGCCAAACCGAGAAGCAGGGTAAGAATTACACTGTCGATGCGATCACCAATGGCAGCGGTCTGGTGGTTGAGAGTAAAGAGGGTTTGGAGACTATACCGGGCTGTGCGAGAGGCTTTGCCTACTGGAATCCGCTGCTGTTAGAGGGGGAGTTTCTGTTGAATGCCGAGTCTGGTCAGTATCTGCCGGTCGAGATAACCAGCAGAGTCTCTGCGCAGGATAATATCACCCATATGTTAATTGCTGGCTCCAAAGCCGATGTGCGCCTGCAATACGATGCCGCTGGCAACTGGCTCTCACTGGAGTCGAAATTACAGATCGGCGGTCTTCTCCGCTATCAGCGAGTTCCAGCAAACCCCTCATCCACTGGAGAGTAGTGTCGATGCAACAGATTAAGCCGACGATAATTGCCATGCTGTGTTTACTATTGGCTAGCTGCAGCTCACAGCGACCTATGGCGACCGTAGACTATGTGGATATACAGCGGTTTATGGGCGATTGGTATGTGATTGCCAATATCCCCACCTTTCTAGAGAAGGGCGCTCACAACCCAATAGAGTCCTATCAGCTTGAGGCAGATGGCACTATTGCCACGACCTTTAGCTTTAATGCCGATAGCTTTGATGGTGAGAAAAAAACTTATCACCCGCGTGGCTTTATAAAAAACACCCAGACCAATGCCGAATGGGGTATGCAGTTTTTATGGCCGATAAAAGCGGATTATCGAATTGTCTACCTGGATGTCGATTATCAATATACCGTCGTTGGCCGCAATAACCGTGACTATGTATGGATAATGGCCCGCAGTCCGATAATATCGGTGCAAAAATACACAGAATTAGAGAAGTTCGTCGCCGCTCTCGGATACAATCCCGAGCTGTTAGAGAAGGCGCCGCACCAGATTGCAGGTGCTATTAAGCAGGCCGAAGTAAAAAAAAGAATAAAAAAGTGAAAATAAGAATATGAAAATTGCAGTAATTGGTACAGGCATCTCCGGCAATGTCGCCGCTTACCATTTAAACAAAGAGCATGAGATCACAGTATTTGAGGCCAATAACTATATAGGCGGCCACACCCATACCCACGATATTGAATCCAATGGCAAAACCTATCAGGTCGACTCTGGTTTTATTGTGTTTAACCATAAAACCTATCCCAATTTTATTAAGTTGTTGGCCGAGCTGGGGGTGCAAGAGCAGCTCTCCACTATGAGCTTTGGGGTTAAGTGCGAAAGAACTGGCCTTGAATATATGGGCTCAACCCTAAACAGTTTATTTGCTCAGCGGCGCAATCTGCTTCGCCCGTCGTTCTGGAAAATGATCATGGAGATTCTGCGCTTTAATAAAGAAGCCAGCGCACTGGTCACCGAAGATATTGATGATATAACCCTTGGGGAATATTTAAAGCGCGGCAACTACAGCCAGACATTTATTGACCTCTATCTAATCCCTATGGCTGCTGCAGTCTGGTCAGCGGATTTGCAGATTATGTATCAGTTTCCAGCCCGCTACCTGATTCGCTTCTTTCAGAATCACGGTCTGCTCAGTGTCAATGATCGACCTGACTGGTATGTGATTAAAGGGGGGTCAAAAACCTATGCGGCAGCCTTAACAGCATCATTTGCAGACAAAATCAGGCTCTCTACACCGGTGCAGAAAGTACAGCGCACAGACAGCGGTGTGCTGATTACCACTGCCCAGGGTGAGGAACATTTTGATGCGGTATTTATCGCCAGCCACAGCGATCAGGCGCTGGCCATGCTCTCCGATCCCAGTGAAGCCGAGCAGCAGGTTCTCGGTGCGATGACCTATCAGGACAACGAAGTACTATTGCATACAGATGAATCAGTAATGCCGCGGCGCAAGCTTGCCTGGGCAGCTTGGAACTACCATCTTTTAGAGGGCGAACAGAGTCGTGTTCCGGTGACCTACAATATGAATATTCTGCAGGGTTTTGATTGCCCGGAGCAATTTTGCGTTACTTTAAATAACAGTGAGGCTATTGATCAGAGTAAAGTATTAAAACGCATGAACTACCAGCATCCGGTATACACCCCGGAATCTGTCGCCGCACAGTCGCGACAGGCTGAGATCAACACAGGTCGCACCTTTTACTGCGGTGCCTACTGGAGATATGGATTCCATGAGGATGGGGTGGTCAGTGCGCTGGATGCCCTGGAACACTTTAAAAAGAACTTTAATGAATAATGCCGCCCAAGTTAATAGTCGGCTCTATACCGGCACTATCGGTCACTGTCGCCATACGCCGGCGGTCAATCAGTTTCGTTACCGGCTGTTTATGCTCTATCTCGATCTCGATGAAGTAGAAACCCTGTTTGATCAATACTGGCTGTGGTCGAGCAGGCGCAGAAACTTCGCCTGGTTTAACCGCGCCGATCACAGCGGCAGTCCGCAGCAACCTCTGAGCGACTCAATTCGCACGCTAGTTGAGGATGAATCTGGCAGCAGACCCTCTGGTCCCATTCGCCTGTTAACCAATCTGCGCTATCTGTTTTACAAATCCAATCCGGTGAGTTTTTATTACTGCTTTAACGATGACGGTGAAACTTTGCACAGCATAGTCGCGGAAGTGACCAATACTCCCTGGGGTGAACGTTACTGCTATGTGCTGTCTGAGAATGAAAAAGTTGAAGCAGATATCTCAGCGGCGAACTTTCACTACCGCACCGATAAGCGCTTTACTGTATCGCCGTTTATGCCCATGGATATGCAGTATAAATTTGAGTTTTCATTGCCAACTGAGCAGTTACAGGTAAAAATGCAGAATCACCGTCAGGGGCAGAGAGTCTTTGATGTAGAGCTTGATATGAATGCTCAGCCGATAACCTCGGCAAGCCTGGCTGTACAACTGGCAAAACTGCCGCTTATGACCGCCAAGGTGACCGCGGCGATCTATTGGCAGGCATTAAAGATCTGGTTGAAACGCGTTCCATTTTTGGGTCATGGCGGTGACCATCATGAAAATAATAAGCGAGAATCATAACGTGAGCACAGATATTTCCCAGCAGATCAATTCTATTCAGCCGCGATGGATTGACCGATTTGCCCGCAGTGCGGTGATGGCGCGATTTGAGAAAATCAGTCGCGGACAGATACGAATTACCGATAGCAGCGGCGAAACAATCTTTGGTCACTGTGAAAATAACCGCGAGCTGAGTGTCGATATCAAAGTGCTCGATCCGCGCTTCTATGCCGATCTCGCCTTTGGTGGCACTGTTGCTGCGGGAGAGTCCTATATGCAGGGCTGTTGGACCTGTAGTGATCTGACTGCTCTAGTTCGAATTATGGTGCGCAATCGTCATGTGATGGACGCCGTTGAGGGCAGTTTCTCCAAGTTTAAAGCGCCGTTACTGAGAATGGGTCACTGGCTCAATCGCAATACCCAGACTGGTAGTCGCCGCAATATCGAAGCCCATTACGATCTCGGTAATGAGATGTTTGAGCTATTTCTCGACCCCACCATGATGTATTCCAGCGCTTACTACCCCAAACCCGAATCTACCCTTGAAGAGGCCTCTGTTGCCAAGCTCAAGCGTATTTGTGACAAGCTGCAACTGAGCAGTGAAGATCATGTGATTGAGATCGGTACCGGCTGGGGTGGTTTTGCTATCTATGCCGCCACACATTACGGCTGTAGAGTGACCACGACAACTATCTCGAAAGAACAGCACGCCATGGCCGCAAGCCGTGTTGCCGCTGCTGGTCTTGACGATAAAATTACCTTACTGATGGAAGACTATCGCAACCTCGAGGGCCAGTACGATAAATTGGTTTCCATTGAGATGATTGAAGCTGTCGGCCATCAGTATCTGGATACCTATTTTGGTAAGTGCAGTTCACTGCTTAAGCCTGAAGGAATTATGTTGATTCAGGCGATTACCATTGCCGATCAGTACTATGATCAGGCGATTAACTCGGTTGATTTTATTCAGCGGTTTATTTTTCCCGGTGGTTTTATTCCCTCGGTCAGCGCTATCGCAGACTCAGTTAAGCAGGCTACGGATATGCGCCTGTTTCATCTCGAGGATATCGGTCCGCATTACGCCACAACGCTGCAACACTGGCGTGAACGCTTCTTTGAAAATATTGAACAGGTTAAAGCCCTGGGTTACTCAGAGCAGTTTATTCGTATGTGGGAGTTCTATCTCTGCTACAGCGAGGGCGGTTTTTTGGAGCGTGCACTGGGTGACGCCCACCTGGTCTTTATCAAGCCAGAAAATCGTGTAGATTGGCGCGGATCGCTAGCCGATTAAGCGCTTTCCTAGTTTGTAGAAAGCACTGAATAAATCCCCTGCAGAAGCTTATGCAGCTGCTCATCAGTGGTGATATAGGGTGGCATTACATAGACAAGCTTGCCAAAGGGTCGCACCCAAACGCCAGCAGCGACAAACTTTTTCTGAATCTCGGCGAGCTTCACCGGCTCTTTCATTTCAATCACGCCAATAGCGCCAAGCACACGAGTTTCAGCAACATCGTCTAATGCCTCAAAAGGCGCCAGTTCGGTTTTCAGTGCGGTTTCAATACGTTGAATATTGGCTTGCCAGTCGTCACTTAGCAGCAGATCAATACTCGCATTGGCCACGGCGCAGGCGAGGGGATTACCCATAAAGGTAGGGCCGTGCATAAAGCAACCGGCTTCGCCATTGCAAATTCCATTGCTAACGTCTTCGCTACACAAAGTGGCAGCAAGCGTCATATAGCCACCGGTTATGGCTTTGCCGAGGCACATAATATCGGGCGAAATTCCCGCCCATTCACAGGCAAATAACTTACCACTGCGACCAAAACCAGTGGCGATTTCATCGGCGATCAATAGCACATTATGTTGATCGCAGAGCTCGCGTACACGCTTTAAATACTCTGGCGAATAGAATCGCATACCGCCTGCACCCTGAACGATGGGTTCTAAAATGACTGCCGCCAGCTGGTCTTTGTTGTCGCCAATAATCTTGGCAAATTCCTCAATATCCCGCTCATCCCACGCTTCGTTAACGCCGGTTTGCGGTGCAGGTGCGAACAAGTTTTTGGCGACTACCTGATCAAACATATGGTGCATGCCAGTGACCGGATCGCAGACTGACATCGCGGCAAACGTATCGCCGTGGTAGCCACTGCGCAGGCTGAGCAATTTATTTTTATTGGCCTGGCCCTGAGAAATCCAGTACTGGAATGCCATCTTAATCGCCACTTCAACGGCGACTGAGCCGGAATCCGAGAGAAACACCTTGTCCAATCCCGACGGCGTTATCTGCACCAACTTTTCACAGAGATCTACGGCAGGCGCGTGGGTTATGCCGCCAAACATCACATGACTAAATTTATCGATCTGGTCTTTTGCCGCGGCATTTAGAACCGGATGGTTGTAGCCGTGAATGGCACACCACCAGGAGGCCATACCGTCAATTAACTCAGTGCCATCTGCTAATGTTAGATAGACACCCTCGGCAGAGATAACCTCATAGGCGGGTATAGGTGCCGTCAGTGAAGAGTAGGGGTGCCAGACAAATTGTTGGTCCTTTTCTACAAGTTGTGACTGGGATTGGTCGATTTTGGTGATGCTGTTCAAAGTTCTGATGACTCCAAATTTATTGCCCCTGAAGGCAGTGTACAAAGGCAATCTGTATTAAATATTTAAGCCCAAACGGAGTTGTTTATGCGTGCTTGCAAATTGTTTTTTCTGGTCTCAATTGTCCTTACTTATACCGCGACCGCTGTTGCCGCTCTCGACAGTCAATCATGGCCAATCTGGAACAAGAGTGACGAATCTAATTCGGCCATTATAGATCATTCGACCTTTGATGGCTTTTTAAAAAACTATGTGGTGACTAACCATCCATCGGGTATTAATCGTTTTCGTTATGCAGATGTCAGCCGCCGAGATAGCAAAAGGCTGAATGCCTATATTGCACAGTTAACGGCCATTGACCCTCGTGAATACCCTAAGCGTGAGCAGAAAGCCTACTGGCTAAATCTCTACAATGCGCTGACAATCCAGAGCCTATTAAAAAAATATCCGCAGAGATCAGTCGATGCACGCAAGTTAAATCCGCGAATCAGGGTGGCTGGTGTCAAATTGAGCAGGGTGGATATTGGTGACCGTATTCTGCGCCCAATCTGGCATGACTATAAGGTAATTTTTGGATTGAGTTGTGCCAGTATGGGCTGTCCGGCAATTCAGGCTAGCGCCTTTACTGCGGCCAATATGAACATGCTGTTAAAACAGTCTGCCCGCGAATTTATCAACCATCCGCGAGGTTTGGTGGTGAGTCGGCAAGAGATGCGGGTGTCGAAGATTTTTGATTGGTATCGCGAGGATTTTGGTGACGATAATAAGCGCCTTCTGAAACTGTTTGCCTATTATGCGGATGACAACAAGGCGCTGTATATTTTGGGATTTAATGGCGATATTGAGTTTAGTTATGACTCGCGGCTAAACTCTCCTGATACTGCCTGGCCACTGTAAAGATTATTTCATCATTTATGATCTCGGTCCTGCGATTGTATGTCGCAGGCCTGCATAATTAAGCACAGATGTCTCTGTGATCTAAGGATACTTTCGCCTACAATGGCCGCCTTTAAAACAACCGCTACTAGAGCCGCCAATGTCGATTCGTAAAAATCAGCTAGAAGCCAATAAACTGCAAAAGCGCCTGCGTCGCAATGTGGGGCAAGCTATCGCCGATTACAATATGATCGAAGAGGGTGACCGGATTATGGTCTGTATGTCTGGAGGCAAAGACTCCTATGCCATGCTTGATATACTGCTCAACCTGCAAGCCAGTGCGCCGGTCAAATTTGAACTGGTGGCGGTTAATATGGATCAAAAGCAACCGGGTTTTCCCGAGCATGTTTTGCCCGAGTACTTAGATACTCTGGATATCGAATATCATATTCTCGAGAAAGACACTTACAGTATTGTTACCAGTAAGATTCCCGAGGGGAAAACTTACTGCAGTCTCTGCTCGCGTTTGCGTCGTGGAACCCTCTACGGTTTTGCCGAACAGATTGGCTGTACCAAAGTGGCCTTGGGTCATCATCGCGATGATATTGTCGAGACATTATTTTTAAATATGTTTCATCAGGCCAAGCTTAAGGCGATGCCGCCGAAGTTGCTCTCTGATGATAAGAAAAATATTATTATTCGTCCGTTGGCCTACTGTCGTGAGTCGGATCTGATCGCCCTGTCAGAGTTAAAGCAGTTTCCAATTATTCCCTGCAACCTCTGTGGTTCCCAAGAGGGCTTGCAGCGCAATGTGGTCAAGCAGATGCTGGTGGACTGGGAGCGACAGTTTCCTGGCCGCATCGATCAGATTTTTGGCGCTGTCCAGAACATCTCTCCTTCGCAATTGGCTGACGCCGATCTATTTGATTTTGAGACCTTGCAGATTGAACGTGAGGAAGTTGATCTCAAAGCAATTAAAGCCATAAATCTTTAATTATCTGTAGCGGCTCAGTTATCGCCTTGTGGTAGGTATTGAGACAGCCATCACCATTCCATTGAGTGCTTTTCCCTATAATTCGGAAGTCTATTTCGAGGTGGGGAAAATAGTGCATCGTATAAAAATTCATCTGGGCAAAGTTGCCGCGTTAACCGTGGATGCTGTTGTCAATCCGTTAGTGATCAATTCGCAGGTCATCGAAAATACTTCTGCTGATCAAGCTCAGCTGGGCAATTGCCTGATTGGCGATTTGCGTATTGTGCCGGCATCAGCGAATAGTCCCAGCGCGGTCATTGAAGTTATAGGACCACTCTGGCGCGGAGGTGAATATCAGGAAGAGGAGCAGTTGGCCGCCTGTTATCGCAAGGCTATGGATATGGCAAAACGAGAAAATTTCCGGGTCATTGCCTTTACACCCATTAGCGGTGGTGCCAAGGGTTTTCCGGCCAATCGGGCGACCAAAATTGCCGTTCAGCAGGTGGATTCTGCGTTGCGTCAAAACCCGCTGATGGAGTCGGTGATTTTCTGCTGTTCAGACCCGGTGACCACTGCACTCTATCGCACTCAGGTCGGTCGCTAAACTTTTCTTAGCCTGTCAGTAGAAACTAAACAGGCTGTCAGGTTACCGGCATTCGCGGCTTCCACCAGCGAATAGTCAATGGCACACAGACATTCAGCAGGAACGCCGTCAGCATTAGGGTATAAAAGGTTTCCAGTGTAAATATTTGATGTTCAACAAAGGCGATATCCATCACTACAAACGCCAGCTCGGCGCGGCCTAACATACCAAAGCCAATCATCCAGCTGGAGGCCCAGTCAAAGTTTCCGGTAAAACGCGCAGCAAGTCCTGCGGAGAGAACCTGACCAACGAATAGGCAGACAAATAATATCAGGCTGTAGGGCAGTACGGTCATTGCCAGTTCGCTGTCAAAGATCAGTTTGCTGCCCAGGGTGACAAAGAATACCGGCCCAATCCATGAGTAGGCGATATTATTAATCATTTCCAGTGCCTGTTTATGGAAGTCGACTTGCCGCTCGGGGTGAAAATCGAAATATTCCTTTTTGATAATCAGGCCAGCCATATAGGCACCAACGGCTGGGTGAAAGCCGAACTTATGGGCTAAAACGCCAACTAAAACAGCAATTAGCAGCAGCGCTAATATCATGTATTGTCCGCGGCCCATGGCTAGCATAACCGGCAGATTGAGATGTTTAAAAAACGGAACTTTGGTCAGCCAACCTTTCTCGGCAGGAAATAACCATGCCCCGAAAAAGGTAACCACTATAAAGAATGCGATGACTTTACCAATGGTTAATAACACACCATCCACCGTTAAGGTCGCATTGCCGGTGGTGATTGGGATCAGGATGGCAACCAGTGCTACAGAGGAGATGCTGTCGATTACCGTGGAGGTCATAATGCCCACTGCGGCAGGGGACTTTGATAGCCCTTCAGACTTTAGGGACACCATTGTCAGTGAAACCGCGGTGGCAGACATAGCCAAACCGCAAAGCAGGGCAATATTATGGTTGTCCCAGATAGTTAAGGCGACGCTGTAGGAGACCAGGAAAGGAACTAGAGCGCCAAATAATGCGATGCCCCAGCTGCGCTTAACGCTCTGTAAAAAGTGCCCGGTGTTTTCCTCGAAGCCAAGGGCAAACATAATCACAATAATGCCCAGTTCGGCGAAGTTGACAATAAAAATCGGCATGGTTTCCGGCAGAAAGCCGAGGTTGACCATCACCGCACCGAGAAACAGGTACCAGAGAACTGGCGTGAGTCGAGTGCGGCGGGCAATAAACGAGGCGACTAAAACACTGGTCCAGATAATTGCGAGCAGACTTAGATCGTGCATAATTCAATAATCCTTTATTGAGTGAAGCCGGGTGCCTATCTAAGTATTGGCTATAGAGCGGGACCTGACAATAAACCTTTACATTTTTTCCATAACTTCAATGCCGAGCAGGTCGAGTCCACTGGCGATCGTCTCAGAGGTCTGCTTACTCAGTTGCAGGCGGCTCTTCTGAGTCTCTTCAGCAACGCCATCTTTCAACACTGGACAGTGCTCGTAAAAAGACATAAAGGCGCTGGCCAGTTCATAGACATAATTACACAGAATATGTGGATAACCTTCACTGGCAACTTGATTGACAACTTCTTGAAACTGCAGCAGCTTCATCACCAGCGCTTTTTCCTGTGGCTCGACAATACTGATCTCTGCACTAAAGCTCTGTGGGTCTATATTGGCTTTGCGGAATATACTGCGTATACGTGTATAGGCGTACTGCAAGTAGGGTGCAGTATTGCCTTCGAAAGACATCATCGCGTCCCAGTCAAAAATATAATCATTGGTGCGGGTTTTGCTAAGGTCGGCATATTTGATTGCGCCGATGCCGACTTTGCGTGCAATAACGGTTATGTCTGCATCGCTGAGGTCATTGTTTTTCTCGCGCAGCAATCGCTCGGCACGCTCGACAGCTTCGACTAACAAATTGGCCAGTTTTACGGTTCCACCACTGCGGGTTTTAAATGGCTTGCCGTCTTTACCCATCATGGTGCCGAAAGGATGGTGCTCTAGGCTGACAGCCTCTGGTGCATAGCCTGCTTTGCGGGCGGCGGTAAACACCTGTTTCATATGCAGTGATTGACGCGCATCGATAGAGTAGAGAATACGGTCTGCCTGCAGCTTGTTAACTCGGTGACGCATCGCGGCCAAATCGGAAGTGGCATAGAGAAAACCGCCGCCAGATTTTTGCACAATCATTACTGAAGGGTCGCCATTCTTATCGGCTAGCTCTTCGAGAAAAACCACCTTTGCGCCATCGCTCTCTACGGCTATTCCGTTTGCAAGCAAATCGTCGAGGACATTTTGTAAATCATCGTTGTAGGCGCTCTCGGGCATAATATGCTGGCTATCGAGGCCGACATTTAGTTGCTTGTAGATATCCAGGTTGTGGGCTACAGAGACCTGAATGAACTTCTGCCACAGTGCCCGACAGTGCTGATCGCCGGACTGAAGTTTTACAACATAGGCTCTAGCGGTATCGGCAAAATCCGGGTCTTCATCAAAATGTTTTTTCGACTGCTGATAAAAAACTTCAAGGTCATTAAGCGCTAGTTCGGCCTGCTCGCCCTTACTGAGTTGTTGCTCAAGCTCAGCGATTAACATACCAAATTGAGTTCCCCAGTCGCCCATATGATTTTGGCGAATAACCTTTTGGCCCTGATATTCCAGTACACGTGCGACGGCATCGCCAATAATCGTCGAGCGCAAATGCCCTACATGCATTTCTTTTGCGAGATTGGGGGAGGAGTAATCAATCACAATGGTCTGTGGGTTTTTATTTGATTCTGCGCTGTTGTCTGCAAGTGCACTGGCTAGAAACGCATTGCTGAGGTAGATGTTAATAAACCCGGGGCCAGCTATTTCCAGCTTGTCGGCAATACCCTCAAGATCAAGATTGTCTAAAATCTTTTGTGCTAATTCCCGCGGATTAGTTTTTAATCGCTTGGCTGCGCCCATGGCGCCATTTGCCTGATAGTCACCAAATTGCGGTTTGCCGCTTAGGGCCAGTATCGGGGAGCATTCGCTGGGAATTCCTGCGGCCTGCATGGCGGCGGAGAAGCGTTGGTTGAGAAGCTCTTTGATTGGCATGGTGGCAATTTTCCTTGATTTGAGGCTTAAATTAAGAGTGCGGATTGTAGATTTACTGGTGCTGAAAGCAAAGCCATACTTGCAAAATATCCGCTTATTGATATAGTTTTGCGCTGCGGAGCCCATCTGGCCGTATAAACTTTATAAATCATCGAATAACTTGGAATACAAATGGATTCAACACTTATCGCTCAGGGTCTAGATTTAATGCTCTACGGTATGGGCACGGTTTTTGCATTTCTCACTCTGTTAGTTGGAATCACTACGTTGATGTCGATGATTGTCAATAAGTTGGTTGTTGAGGTCGAACAGGCTCCCGCGGCCCCAGTGCAAAATAGTACTTCGGCTACTGTTGAACCGCGTATTGCCAAAGTTATACAGGCTGCAATTGACCAGCACCGCAAATAGTTAACAGAATAAATCTCACTGGAATTTACTAAACGGACATGAATATGCCCTCGAAAACTGCCGCCCTAGGCATTACAGAAGTAGTATTGCGCGACGCGCATCAATCCCTTTTCGCAACGCGTATGCGCATCGACGACATGCTGCCGATCGCAGCCAAGCTCGATGAGGTGGGTTACTGGTCCATGGAG
>Ga0209119_1002130_pt1 | contig 18473 bp, 24 predicted proteins | sample COG_03_FD_184747 | JGI IMG/M metagenome (GOLD analysis project Ga0209119, IMG submission 184747) | Pelagic Microbial community sample from North Sea - COGITO 998_met_03 (SPAdes) (version 2) | ecosystem: Environmental > Aquatic > Marine > Neritic zone/Coastal water | place: Helgoland, sampling... | reverse complement strand
GATCAAAGGTTGATCCCTCAACCGTTACCGTAGCCGGATCAATGCCACGAAACCCGATCGACGGCGTATTGCAAGCAGCCAAAGCGGTGCAAAAGATCGTTAAGGAAACATAGCGCATCCATCGATTTTGCCCCTTCCATGTTTAACGAACCCTTAATCCCGAACAAAGAAATTGCCCCTTACCTACTTTGGTCATATAAAATTACCAATTGAGGAAAGTGCCTATGCCATTCACGACCGTACAATCTGAAAAACTATCCGGTGCCGTGGTGCGTCAGGTCGAAGAATTGATCCTGCGTGGAATCCTGAGACCCGGTGAGCGGTTGCCGTCAGAACGTGAATTGGCTGAACGCCTTGGCGTGTCGCGCCCCTCACTGCGCGATGCCATTGGAACGCTCCAAGACAGCGGATTGTTAATTGCGCGGGCCGGGGCGGGTGTGTTTGTCGCTGATGTTCTTGGCTCTGCCTTTGCCCCTGCCCTGACGCAACTTTTCGCGCGCCATGACGAGGCCGTGTTTGATTACCTGTCCTTTCGCCGTGACATGGAGGGGATGGCCGCTGAACGTGCGGCGCGCCTGGGGTCCGATACGGACCTGAAGGTTGTTCAGGCTGTATTTTCCAAAATGGAAACCGCAGATCCCAAACGAACAGCCGAAGACGAAGCCCAGCTTGATGCGCAATTCCACATGGCGATCATCGAAGCCAGCCATAACGTGGTGATGCTGCACATGATGCGTTCCATGTACGAGCTGCTGCGCGAAGGCGTCTTCTATAACCGCCAGGTGATGTTCAACCAACGTACCACGCGCAACACCATGCTGGACCAGCACCGTGCAATAAACGACGCGCTACAGGCCCGCGATGGGGTCGCCGCCAAGGAAGCGGTGCACGCGCATATGGACTACATCGAGGTCAGCCTGCACGACCAGCAAAAGGCACAGCGTAACGAGATTGTCGCCCAGCAACGGCTAGATCACGCAATTACACATTCCTGATCCCACAATAGAAAAAGGCCCCAGCATCTCTGCCAGGGCCTTTTGAATAATTAGTAACTGCGACTTAGTTAGTGCAGTTTTGCATCCACTTGAGCGATCGCGTCATCAATCAAAGAGCTGCTGTCTGCAGATGTCATTTGTTTCGCGATCACGTCACGTGCGACTGCGATCGCAATGGTAACTGATTGGTCACGGACTTCTTTCACAGCAGAAGCTTCAGCAGAGGCAATTTGATCCTCAGCGGCAGCCAAGCGGCGTTCGATAGATTGTGCCAGATCAGCGCGGGCCTGTTCAGCCGCTGCGTTAGCTTCATCTTTAGCTGCTGCAACAATGCGGTCTGCTTGGGCCTGAACTTCTTTTTGCTTGCGCTCGTAGCTTGCCAACAAAGTTTGTGCTTCTTCACGCAATGTGCGGGCTTCGTCCAATTCGGACTGAATACCAACTGCGCGTTGATCCAACATACCGCCCAACATGGAAGGCACTTTGAAGTAGAACAAAACTGCGATGAAGCCGATAAAGCCAAGCGTCACAATAAAGTCGGTGTTTGCGAGCGAAAAGAATGGACCAGACGCTGCAAAAGCTGGGCTTGCGGCCAAGGTTGCAACAGCGCCTGTCAGGGTGATTTGTGTAAAACGCATCTCGATTACCCTTTCATCCGCGCGGTCACGGCGGCGGTGATGCTTTTCGCATCGGCCTTGCCACCCATGGCTGCAACGATTTCTTTTGCTGTGTCTTTGGCAACAACTTTTACGTTGTCCAAGGCACCAGCGCGAATTTCAGCAATGACCTTCTCACCCTCAGCAGCTTTCGCGGCAATCTTGGTGTCTGCAGTCGCAATAGCTTTGTCCAAGTCGGCTTGGATGCCGGCTTTGGTCTCTGCCACGATGCGGCCTGCTTCGGCGCGAGCATCGATAAGTGCTTTGTCATAGGCAGCTTCTGCTTCCTGTGCTTTGGCTTTCAAATCTTCCGCTGCGGCGATGTCATTTGTAATTGTCCCCTGACGTTCGGCCAAAACCGAAGCAATACGCGGCAAAGCCACGCGAGACAGAATAAGATAGATTACGACAAGGGTAATAACCAACCAGAAGATCTGGTTGCCCCATGTCGAAAAGTCCAGTTGTGGCATGCCGGGACCTGAGGCCTCTGCTGCACTTTGTGTATCGGTTGCCATCTTGGTCTCCGTTCAATCACCCAATTGGGCGGTCATTACATCGGGCGGGACATCGAAATGCACCGCCCGACCGTAAGGAACTTATTGCCTACGGTGTGTAAGCAATACTGTTGTTCAGTCTGTCTTAGACAGCGAACATCAGCAACAGAGCTACGAGGAATGAAAAGATCCCCAAAGCTTCTGCGAATGCGATACCGATAAACAGTGTCGCTGTTTGTGATGCTGCTGCAGATGGGTTGCGCAATGCGCCTGCCAAAAAGTTGCCTGCAACGTTACCAACACCGATAGCGGCTGCGCCGGAACCGATTGCTGCTAGACCTGCGCCGATGTGTGCTAGTTCACCTTCCATGTGAAATCTCCTTACGATTGGAAGTTAGATAGATAGACAAACGAATGTTTGCCGTTGTTAGTGATACTGTAGGGCGGGGTTTCCCCCGCCTAACCTTTGTTCCCCGGGCTTAGTGGCTCGGGTGAAGCGCGTCTTTCAAGTAAACGCACGTCAGAATTGTGAAAACATATGCCTGGATGAACGAGACCAAGATCTCTAGGGCGTACATTGCGACGATGCCTGCGATTGCGATCGGGCTCACGACAGCGATTGCTGCGAAACCTGCGAACACTTTAATAACCGCGTGACCCGCCATGACGTTACCCGCCAAACGAATAGAGTGGCTTACCGGACGTACGAAGTATGAGATAACTTCGATGATCGCCAGGATTGGGCGTAGGGCCAAAGGCGCAGAAGACACCCAGAACAGACCCAAGAATTTCGTACCGTTTTTGACAAAGCCCAGAACAGTCACTGTCAAGAACACTGCCATCGCCAAAACAACCGTTACGGCGAAGTGGGATGTAGTAGTGAAGGACATTGGGATAAGGCCAAGAAAGTTGGCGCAAACGATGAACATGAACAATGTCATGATGTACGGGAAGTAAACGACGCCATCTTTGCCGGATACGTCTTCTACCATTTTGTAGACAAAGCCGTATGCCAATTCAGCGACTGACTGACCGCGTGACGGAACAACTGAACGCTTAGATGTGGTCAAAACCATCAGGCCGATCACTGCCAAAATCGCTAGACCCATCCACAACGCTGCGTTTGTTGGAGTGTACCAAGCAATTGGACCGCCAAATAGCGATTCAATGTTGAACTGATCCATTGGGTGGAATTCCAGCCCGCCAGTTTCTGCGCCTTGTGCTTCGCTTGCCATTTTCAGGCTCCCTCATCTTTGCGGGATAATCCCGCATCGTCATTCGCGGCCAATTCGGCCAGTTGATCATTCTGCATCTCGTGAGCACTGCGGATCATCGTTTTGACCCCGGCCACCAAACCCAGAACGGTGAAAATCAGCATAAAAATGGGAAGTGTCCCGAACAGGTAGTCTAACCCGTATCCTATGCCAAAACCGATCCCAAGACCGGCCACCAACTCTATCACCATCCGCCACGCGTGCTGCGCTTGGGAATAGTGTTCTTCCTTCTTGGGTCCAGGCTCTTGTGCCTGCTTCGCTGCGGCGATCTTGGCTTCAAGTTGCTGCATTTGCAGCTTTTGATCAGGATCGGTCACGGCGTTTTCCCCAATTGGAAATCTTGAGGGAGTGCTAATGGGGGGACGGGTCCGAGTCAACAGGGTCATCGGGGTTTCCCAAAACGGCTCAAGGCACTGATTATATATATAAAAATCTATCAATACGGTCACCTGCAATCATGTCGCAGGAAGCCGTTAACCAATTACAGACAATTTTAGACATTCAACCATTTGGTTGACGATCCCTTTTGCCTTTGCCAAAGCATCCCTATGGCCAATTCTTTAGACACCATCTTTGCTGCTCTCGCTGATCCGACCCGTCGGGCAATCTTAAGCATGCTGCTGGAAGACGATATGGCCGTGACCGACGTTGCCGAGCCATTCGAAATATCATTGGCCGCAATCTCGAAACACCTGATGATCCTGACCCGCGCTGGCCTGATAACGCAAGAAAAACGTGGACGGGTGAAATGGTGCAAACTGGAACCCGACGCGATGAGGAACGCCAGTGTCTGGATGCAAGGGTTTGGGCAATTCGAACCGGTCAATCTGGATGCGTTCGAACGGTTCTTGGAAACCGAACTTGATTCAACACCTGAATAGGGTTGTTAGCCTTTAACCCTCATCACGCAAAAGCATAGCCAATGATACGATCGTCAAACCGATGCCGCCCAATATCCAGACCACAGGCACACCTTGGCCCAGCGCGATCTGCCAAAGGATAACCCAGCTGGGTGTTAGATAAGTATAAGCCATTACTTTAGCCGCAGGCAGGCGCATCGTCGCAAATTGCATCAATACAAAAGTCGCTGAACTCGCACAGATTGCGACATAGAAAATTGTCATCCAAACGATTGATGGCAATGCCGCCCAATCTGTCGCAATCAAATCACTCCAACTGTAAATTGTGATCAATAAACATCCCGCCAGCAAAACGCCCAAGGTAAAGACCAACGCGGGCTCTCCACGGTTCAGCTTGCGCACCAAGGGTGTGTAAAGCGCGTGAAATACGCAACCGACGAAATAGATCGCCTCGCCCCGCCCGATCTTGAACTCTAACAGTGCACCAACATCAGCCCGAAAGATCACCCAAAGCGCGCCAAAACCACCGATTAGCAAGGCCACCAACATATGTCCTGTCAGCTTTTGGCGCATCAGTAACCAACCAAATCCAGCCGCCATAATAGGGATCAACGTGAACACCGCCGCAGCACTGACAGGTGGGGCCGTTTTGAGCCCTTCAAACATCAGCACAAAATAGGTGCCAAAAATCCCACCCAACAACAGATACCGCCAAGGTGCGTTCAACGCAGAACGCTGGACACCACCCGTCGCCAATACCGCAGCGCCGATGACAATTGACGCAATTGCAAAACGCACAGCATTCAACGCACCCGGCGCAATTTCATTGGCGGCCAACGCCCCTAGCGAAAAAGATCCCGCCACAAGCACGGAAAACAACAACATCGCAAGATGGCCCTGCTTGGCGGGGGACATCTTCATCCTCACATGTCCCAGTCTTTGGAATGCTCTTTCAGGAAGTTCACGAAGGCCTGCACCTTGGTCGTCCGGTGCAAATCAACGTGGGTGACCAACCACAAGGGAGCAGACCACTCCTCCTGGTGAGGGAATACTTCAATTAAATCTGGGTTTGCTGGCGCGTCACTGACGGGAAAGAATCCAATCCCCGCACCCGCACGGATCGCTTGTTCGAGTGCCCGGCCATCTGTGCTGCGAAAGGTCAGTGCGACCTCAGGTACCTTTTCCCGCAGCCATTTATTGAACGGCGCGCGGCTGTCGTCATCATGGCCCACAAAGCGATGCTTAGCGCAATCGGCGACATCTTTGGGCACTCCATTACGTTCAACATAATCCTTGCTGGCATAAAGCCCCATGCGCTGACGCACGAAAGGTTGCACCACGTTGTCCGGTTGATCCGGCGCATTGCCTGCACGAATAGCCACATGTGCCTCGCCGTATTCCAAACGAAACAACCGCTCGCCCGTCAAATAGCGGATCAGAACATCGGGGTGAGCCTGCTGAAAAGCGACCAACAACGGGGCCATGCGTGGGGCCAATGAAACCAGCGACGTCACAACCAACTCACCCGACACATCCGTGCCACGTCCCTTGATGCGCCCAACCAACTGGTTGAACTGATCATCCGTTGCTTGGGCCACACGAAACAAATCATCACCCACTTCAGTCGCAGTGTACCCACGGGCGTGGCGCTGAAACAGCTTTACCCCCAACTGACCTTCCAACGCATCAATATGACGAATGACAGTCGCATGGTGCACACCCAAGACTTCAGCGGCACCACTCACAGTTCCCATACGGGCAACCTGATAGGCGGTCTTGATTTCATCCCAATTGTTCATGGCAATCCTCGCTCATGTGCAAATTCTAACAGTTACTGTTGAGATAAGCGTCTTACGTTCAAATATGCAATCCCCATGTAGGACGCAGACAAGTACACTCACAAGGAACAGGCATGACACACATTCTACAAATCGACAGCTCTGGACGAACAAGCGCATCAGTTTCACGCCAACTTTCAGCGCAAATCGTTGAAAAACTGGGCGGACAAACAACACACCATGATCTACTCACGCACTCCCTGCCACAGCTGGACGAAGCATGGCTTGGCGCGAATTGGACACCTGCTGATCAGCTCACAGAACAACAAGTTGAAAAGCTAGCTACCTCTGACAGCTTGATCCAAGAGATCAAAGACGCAGACACATTGGTCATTGGCGTTTCAATGTACAACTTCGGCATCCCCGCCAGCCTAAAGGCCTGGGTCGATCTGGTTTGCCGCGCAGGCCACACGTTTCAATATACAGAAAAAGGCCCCGTTGGATTGATGGAAGGCAAACGCGCCATTGTCGTCATCGCATCTGGCGGCGTTCCTCTGGGTTCACCAATGGATCACGCAAGTACCTATATGACCACAATGCTTGGGTTTATCGGAATCACTGACGTTACATTTGTGGCCGCAGAGGGGACCGCGGGCGACCTTGATGCCGCTCTCAAGGGCGCACAAACCCAAATCGACGCAATCGCGGCATAATGCAATAGATAAACAAGGGGCAGAGCAACGGCTTTGCCCCCTTAAACTGTTGACTCTATCCCCACCACGGCCTACATCCGGAAGTATAAACCCTTCCGGTCCTTGTTATATCAAGGATCGCCCTTCCGTCAGCGCGTCGCGCCCACGGGGGCAAAACTGTTTTTTTTGTCCCCGCCTCAATGAGCTGACTTAGGTATTTTGTATTTTGCATCGTGATGATGCAATCGTCACCACCCCTACCTATCTAGGGGTTAACAGTAATCGGGCAAAGGAGCCTCGGCATGTTTGAAAATCTATCCGACCGCCTTTCCGGCGTCTTTGACCGACTGACAAAACAAGGTGCGCTGTCTGACGAAGATGTCAAAACAGCCCTGCGCGAGGTACGTGTTGCTCTACTTGAGGCCGACGTTTCCCTTCCTGTCGCGACCAATTTTGTAAAAGCTGTTCAAGACAAGGCTACAGGCCAAGCGGTCACAAAATCCGTGACGCCGGGCCAACAAGTCGTCAAGATTGTGCACGATGCATTGATCGACACCCTTAAGGGTGAAGGCGAACCAGGCCACCTAAAGATTGATAGCCCACCTGCCCCCATCTTGATGGTTGGTTTGCAAGGTTCAGGTAAGACAACAACAACCGCAAAGCTGGCGAAACGTCTGAAAGAGCGCGAGGGCAAAAAGGTCCTTATGGCCTCTCTCGACGTGAACCGTCCGGCCGCGATGGAACAGCTGCAAATTTTGGGCGTTCAAATTGGCGTGGACACATTGCCAATCGTCAAAGGCGAAGATCCAGTATCCATAGCCAAGCGCGCCAAGACCCAAGCGAACATGGGCGGCTACGACGTCTATATGCTCGACACTGCGGGCCGCTTGTCCATCGACGAAGAGTTGATGCAGCAGGTCGAAGCCGTTCGCGACGTGTCCAACCCACGCGAGACATTGCTGGTTGTCGATGGCCTAACAGGCCAAGACGCGGTGCAAACCGCAGAAAACTTTGACCAACGTATCGGCATTACTGGCGTTGCCCTCACCCGTATGGATGGTGATGGTCGCGGCGGTGCTGCGTTGTCCATGCGTGCCGTCACTGGCAAGCCAATCAAATTCGTCGGTCTTGGCGAAAAGATGGACGCGCTTGAAACGTTCGAACCTGAACGCGTCGCTGGCCGTATCCTTGGCATGGGTGACATCGTTGCCCTAGTTGAAAAAGCCCAAGACACGATCGAGGCCGAACAAGCCGAGCGCATGATGAAGCGCATGGCCAAAGGTCAGTTCAATATGAACGACCTTAAGATGCAGCTTGAGCAAATGATTCAAATGGGCGGCATGCAAGGCATGATGGGCATGATGCCCGGCATGGGCAAAATGGCAAAGCAGGTCGAAAAGGCCGGTTTTGACGACAAGGTGCTGAAACAGCAAATCGCCTTGATCCAATCCATGACCAAAAAAGAACGTGCCAACCCTGCCCTTCTTCAGGCCTCCCGCAAAAAGCGGATCGCCAAAGGTGCCGGCATGCAGGTGTCTGATCTGAACAAACTTGTGAAGATGCAGCGCCAGATGTCGGACATGATGAAGAAGATGGGCAAAATGGGCAAAGGTGGCATGCTGAAGCAAGCCATGAAGGGTATGATGGGCGGCGGCGGCGCTGGCGGCGGAATGCCTGCTGGCATGGACCCGTCCCAAATGGACCCCGCATCACTTGAAGCAGCGGCCAAGCAACTTGGCGGCAAGATGCCCGGCCTTGGTGGTCTCGGCGGAATGGGCGGCGGCATGGGTCTGCCATCCGGTCTGTCCGGTTTCGGGAAAAAGAAATGATCACCTGTACGCTAACATATAAGATCGACCCAGCTCAGCTGGAGGCTTTTGAAACCTATTCAAAAGCGTGGATCTATTTGGTCAACAAAATGGGTGGCACACACCACGGCTATTTCTTGCCTCATGAAGGCGCGAACAACAAAGCCTGGTGCATGTTTTCTTTTGCATCGCTTGCGGCATATGAAGATTATCGCACACGCATGGACGCTGACGCTGAATGTCGGGCCGCCTATGATTATGCAGTGAAGACAAAGTGCATCCTTTCCTATGATCGCACCTTCACCCGTCCTCTATTGGATGGCGCAAGCCCCGCTGAATTGGGGCTTATCTAATGTTTGCATATGTACAGTCCACCTACGCAATACCGACATTATACCGACGTAATACCGACGTTGTATTTTCAGCATTTGGAGGCCGTTATGTCTGACCCAGTCACCCGTGCCGCAGAGGTCCTAAAGGGCCACCGCGAGAGCATTGATCGCCTTGATGCGATCATGATCTATACTCTTGGCGAGCGCTTCAAACACACACAAGTTGTGGGCAAACTCAAAGCTGAACACGACCTTCCCCCGTCCGATCCCGCCCGCGAGGCAACACAGATCGCACGACTAGAAGATTTGGCCAATCGGGCCGACTTGGACCCCGATTTTGCCAAGAAGTTACTCAACTTCATCATCGCTGAAGTCATTCAGCATCACAAAACACATCAAGAATAAACCCAAAGGAAACAACAACATGTCTATGAAAATCCGTCTGGCCCGTGGTGGCTCTAAGAAACGTCCATTTTACCGCATCGTAGCTGCTGACAGCCGCATGCCACGCGATGGTCGCTTCATCGAAAAATTGGGCACATACAACCCACTTTTGGCTAAAGACAGCGAAGAGCGCGTGAAAATGAACATGGAACGCGTTCAGTACTGGTTGGGCCAAGGCGCACAGCCAACTGACCGTATCGCACGTATGTTAGAAGCTGCTGGCGTTGTTCCAAAAACAGAGCGCAACAACCCTAAGAAGGGTGCTCCACACAAGAAAGCCGTTGAGCGCGCAGAAGAAAAAGCAGCTAAAGCAGAAGCAGCCGCTGAAGCCGCAGCAGCACCTGTTGAAGCACCAGCAGAAGAAGCTCCTGCTGAAGAAGCAGCAGCAGAATAAGACCGGTAATGGAAGCGTTCTCGGACAGCTTCCGAACCGATCTATCGCAGCTGATGCGATGGAGGCGCGACGTGCGCCGCTTTCGCAGCGATCCGGTGGACGAGGCGTTGCTGATGCAATGCCTCGACACCTTCCGCCTCGCCCCCTCCGTGGGCCTTTCGGAACCTTGGCGCATCGTACGGGTTATATCCCCAGAGCTTCGCCAGAAATCTATCGAAAATTACCAAACCGCCAACGCTACTGCCCTTGAAGGGTATGACGGTGAAAAAGCTGCTATGTATTCGGGATTAAAACTATCCGGTATGTCCGAAGCCCCTGAACACATTGCAATTTTCTGCGATGACAGCACCAGCAAAGGCTCCGGCCTTGGCGCGACGACCATGCCAGAAATGCGCCGCTATTCTGTTGTGGGTGCGATCAATCTGATGTGGCTACATGCCCGCTCCCATGGTTTAGGTATGGGGTGGGTCTCCATTCTGGATGCCCCAAAACTATGTACCGATCTGGACATCCCTCAGGATTGGTCCCTTATCGCTTACTTGTGTATCGGTTGGCCCGAAGCCAACTCTACGACACCCGAATTAGAAACCGCTGGCTGGGAAACCCGCCGCGCGGCCCTGCCCATAGAAACCCGTTGAGGTCCCAATGTTCAGATTAATGCGCTTGATAATCTTTGTGCTACTCGCCTTTGTCGCTGGGCAGTTTTACGAACGTAGCCAAACCTCTGAACGCTGTGCCACGCTAGGCGGAGATATGGACTCAGGACTTTGCAAAGGAATAGCAAAATGAGCAATGAATTGATCTGTGTCGGTAGCATCGGCGGCTCTTATGGCGTCAACGGAGAGCTACGTATCAAGAGCTTTTGCGCAATCGCAGAAGACATTGAAACCTACAGCCCCCTCACTCGCGAAGATGGGACTGGTTCATACACCATCGCCATTGTGCGCGCGGTCAAAGGTGGCTTTGTGATCCGCATGCCAGAGGTCGCAACAAAAGAACAAGCTGATGCGATGAAGGGTGTTCAACTCTACGCCCGCCGCGATCAGCTGCCAAGCCTGCCAGACGACGAATACTACCACTCAGACCTCACTGGTTTGCAGGTTCTAGATACAGGTGGCGAGACCCTTGGCACGGTGAAATCCGTACAGAACCACGGCGCTGGCGACTTGTTGGAAGTTCAGTTGCCCGAAAGTTCAGCAACCGTTTTGGTTCCCTTCACCTTAGCGGTCATTCCAACTGTCGATATGGACACGGGCCGCATCATCGCAGACCCACCTGACGGCCTATTCTGATCATGTGGCGCAGTGAAAACCTTACTGCGCACGAAGGTCTTTGATGCCACGCAAGATCATCATACACGCTGGTTTCCACAAAACGGGCACGTCCTCTGTTCAACAGGTTTTACGCGCCAATCGTCCGCTTCTACAGCCCGAATTGGCAATGCGCCTTAAGGGACAAATGCAGGACTTAATGCATGCAACCCGCGGCTATTCAACGTGGCGTGATGACCTAACATTGGTCAAAGCCGCAACACGTTTCGGTGGCGTCCTTGATGATTTGGTCGCGATGCCAAAACGCGCGTTATTACTTTCTGCCGAAGAATTCTCAGGCCACATGCCGGGGCGCGGCGATCTGGCTGACTACAGCGCCGCACCCATATTACTATCACGATACTGCGATGAAATAACTGCACGTTTTCCCAATATTGAACAGGTCATATACTTCTCAACACGCGCCCCCGAGAGCTGGTTGCAAAGCGCCTATTGGGAACATGTCAAATCCTCATCCATGACCTTGGACTATGACACCTTTGCAACGACCTACGAGAAAGCAGCGGAATTGGAGCCGATCGTCAAAGCGGTGCGAAAACAGGTAAACGTTGCAGTGCACCATACCGCCCTAGAGGACTGCCGCGACCTAAGGCTTGGCCCTGCTGATCCGGTGTTTGACCTATGTGATATATCACCAAGTTTGCGCGAAAAAATCGTCCCCCAACCTATTTACAACGAACGACTGGATAAGACTGTTTTACTTGCCTTACTGGAAGCAAACCGTGAATATGCGGATCACTATGAACGCAAAGCAGCCAAGCAAATCATTCTCGCAAAGGCCCAGAAAAATGACCAATAACCCAAAGTCGCACGGGCGCAAAACCATTCGCCCAACTCTGACACCACGGTCCTTGATGGATGGCGATGAAGAGTTGGCAGGCGTTTGGCAGGCGCGGATTATGACACTGTTCCCAAATGCTTTTCCTGGCGTATTAGGTGAAAGCCTGACGGGCCGCGCATTGAAAGATGGTAAATGGCAACTACACACCCATGACCTGCGCAGCCACGGTTTAACCAAGCACCGCAATGTCGATGACACCCCCGCGGGTGGTGGTGCCGGCATGGTGTTGCGCGCCGATGTGATTGGCCCTGCGATTGAAGCCGTACAACGCCAAAGCAAAGGCAATGTGCCGTTGGTTTATATGTCCCCACGCGGACGCCGCTTTGATCAAGAGATGGCACGCAACTGGGCGCGGTGTGATGGCGTTACGGTTCTATGTGGCCGCTTTGAGGGCGTCGATGAACGTGTATTAAAACACTACGGCGTGATGGAAGTGTCCCTTGGTGACTTCGTGATGACCGGCGGTGAAATTGCAGCCCAAGCAATGATTGATGCCACAGTGCGCTTGTTGCCAGGTGTGCTAGGAAACGAAGACAGTGCTGTTGAAGAAAGCCATTCAAACGGTTTGCTTGAGCACCCTCAATATACCAAACCTGCAGAATGGATGGGGCACAAAATCCCTGATGTTTTGATGTCTGGCAATCACGCGAAAATCGAAGCATGGCGTCGTGAAATGTCGCGTGAGATCACCAAAGCACGTCGTCCTGATCTGTGGGCGAAACTCACCGATTGATCTAGATCTTTTCGTGCACCGCTGCTCAGTTGTTCTGCGTTTTTATAACTCAGGATAAAAAAACACCAATTTGCCCCACAAATTGTCATGATGGTTGCGGTTTTCTGCCCAAAATCCGTTTTTGTTAACCAATTCTTTGCGATCTTTCCCTCTATCTGGTTGGTAAACATTGTAGGCACCACAAGATACAGGGTACCCTTTCGTAAATGGCGTGCTGAGTCGTAATAACGCGAACACCTCCTATATCTGTTGTTACGCACCAGCCCAATTCGCAAAGCCGACGGAGAAATAGATGAAAATCCTGTTCAAAAAGCCACTTCAACTTTTCGCCTTTGGTGTCTCACTTAGCTTGATGACAACGACAGCCCGCTCTGAAACTTTGGCTGATGCTTTGGTCAGCGCATACAACCACAGCGGATTACTAGAACAGAACCGCGCCTTGCTTCGCGCCGCTGATGAAGACGTCGCGTCCGCCAGCGCAGCATTGCTGCCGATCGTAAATTGGTCTGCCCAAACACAGCGTACGTTCAGCAGCCAAGAAAGATCCCGCACCAGCAATGCAACGATAGGCGTCAACGCCGAGCTTTTGCTTTATGATTTTGGCCGATCTGCTGCCTCTATCGAAGCCGCGCGTGAAAGCGTATTCGCAACCCGTTCACAACTGCTTTCCATTGAACAACAAATTATGTTGCGTGCTGTCACAGCCTATTTCAATGTTCGCAGCACATCCAAATTTGTGGCCCTGCGCCAGAACAATCTGCGCCTCTTAACCCAAGAGCTTCGCGCAGCCAAAGACCGCTTTGACGTTGGCGAAGTCACACGAACGGATGTTGCATTGGCCGAAGCACGTTTGGCGCAAGCTCGCAGTGGACTTGCGAATGCGCAGGGCGATCTTCTGCGCGCCCGTGCTGAGTATTCAAATGTTATCGGTCACCAGCCCAAGAGTTTGGCGCAACTGCCGCGCCTGCCTCGTATCAGTGGCAATGTGGCATCCGCCCAATCACAGGCGGTGCGCAACCACCCAGATATGATCTCGGCCCAACACCAAGTGGCCTCAGTAGAATACGCTATAAAAAGCGCCGAAGCCGCTCTTAAACCAAAGATCAAACTGACTGGTTCCTTGGGCCTTCAAAACGATCTGATCAGTGGCGACTTTACAAACAACGCAACGGTCGGATTGGGCGTCTCTGGCCCAATCTACAATGGCGGTCGAATTTCCTCTAGCGTGCGCCGAGCAATGGCACAGCGCGACGCGATGCGCGCAAACCTGCATGTGGTGCGTCACAACCTGCAGCAATCCGTTGCGAACGCTTACGCCTTCTACAGCAGCGTAAATGCGGCCCTGAACGCTAGCCAACAACAGATCCGCGCATCACGCGTTGCTTTCCGCGGTGTGCGTGAAGAAGCCAGCTTAGGCGCACGTACAACACTTGATGTTTTGAACGCAGAAAACGAATTGCTGAATGCAGAAGCTGCGCTGATTTCGACCCAGACAGAGCAGTACATTGCCGCCTACACGATCCTTTCATCCACTGGTTCTTTAACCGCAAAGAAGCTGGGATTGAATGTTCAGCAGTATGATCCAGAAGCTTACTATAAGTTGGTGAAGGACGGCGTTGCGAAGAAAAGCAAACAAGGTGCACAGTTGGACAAAGTATTGCGGGCCTTGCAAAAGGACTAACGCCTTTTTGGGGATCCATACCCTTAGCGATAGTCCGTAACCGTCGCTAAGGAAATTCTCAAACCGTAATAACGATCAGCTAAGTTCAGCCAGTGTTGGCGGGTTAGCACCTGCGCGCGAAACAGTGACACCAGCAACGCGTGCCGCGTAGGACAGTGCCTTTTCAATCTCAACGCCAGTCACCTTACGCAGGGCTTCTTTGTTCAAGCAGCCAAGTGTGTGTAACTGTGCAAGGAACCCAGCGTTGAAGGTATCGCCAGCGCCCACAGTATCGACCACAGTGACCTTAGGAACAGCAACATTCACAACAGGCTGCCCACGCATATAAGCAGAAGCGCCATCACCACCTTTGGTGATGATCACGATGTCCGCACCATTCTGGTGAAGCTGCTCAACTTTGTCTTCAAACGAAACGTCAGTTGGAATAATCCAGTCCAAATCTTCGTCAGAAACTTTTACAATGTCAGCAGCGGCCAACATGCGATCCAACCGCGCACGATACGCAGTTTCGTCTTCGATGAAGCTGGGTCTAATGTTTGGATCGATCATTAGCACAGCACGCTCTGCCGCCTCAATAGCAAGGCCCTCATAGGCACTTGCAGCCGGCTCTGCACAAAGGCTGATACCGCCAAAATAAAGCGCAGAAACATCTGTGCCAATATCAGGCAGATCCTCTGACACCATCATTCGACCTGCCGAGTTCTCATCGTAGAATGTGTATTGCGCTTGGCCATTTGTCAGCTTCACAAACGCAAGTGTTGTCGGGCGCTTGCTGCGCACCAAAAGATCGGTTCCAACATTCGAAGACTGCAATTCAGCAGCCAGCTGCGTTCCGAACAAATCGTTGGACACGCCAGAAAGCAGCTGCACAGGAACCTCAAGGCGTCCCAAAGCGATAGCAGTGTTAAATATCGCACCACCTGACAACGGCGCAAACGCATCCTGTCCGTTGACGCCCTTTACTGGGACCATATCAATCAGCGCTTCACCGCAACATAAAATCATCTGTCGTTCCTCAATCTCTCTCGCGGCAAAATCCACAATCGTCTCCTCAAAGATGCGACGACGTAGTGCCAGTTTCGCAGAGACAAATAGCGAAGTCAGTACACCTTTGGCAACAGCTGGAAAGACATCGATTTTCTGGGAGGGCCTAACCGGCAAGCTGAGGACAAGACGGCATTGTCTCTAGTTGGATCAGTAAAACTTAGAAGGAGGAAAGTGGTGGCGTGGGGGAGACTTGAACTCCCGTATGAAAAGATGATAAGATGTTTTTTTACCCACACTTTCTTTATATATGTATATATATCAATCACTTATAATGAAATCCCCTAATGAGATTCAGCGCCGCCATCTTCGGCCTGGTACGTCAAGTGGTATGGAAACTGGTATGTGCCTAGCTTTCTAATTGGCTCCTTAAGTGGATCAAGTCTCAACTTGTCTTAGTAATGTAGTAGTTCCTTACAAACAGTTATCATTTAACTCATGTTTTCAGTTACTTGTAAGTAATACTCTATTGCATAAGATGGCTACTAAGATGGGTTTAAAAGATAACATGGTCTCTTTCTAACCTAGTCTTCGTAACCTTCTTTAAGTTTCCACGCTTTAAAAGCTTCTAAGTTTTGTTTGTGTCTACTCGTTTCATCGTTTGGATACGTTTCTTTGTGTTTGTTCATTGTTCCTAATGTGTACTGTACATCGTTGAATTGGTAAGTTCCTTGTACTGTATCGGGCAAAGGGTGTTGTCGCAAGGACCACAAAGGCAACTTCTGACAAGTGGCACGTACTACTAGCTGGCGCACTTGTCGTGGCGTTTGAAGATGCTCACGATCTTTATCTACCAACCCGAAGATCAGAAACCTTAGTCAACGCAGGAGTTTCGTCCAAGCTAATTAGCTGGCTAGACGCTTGCGTTGAAAATGAACTTTTGATCAGCCAATCCCCGACCAAGAGAGCCGATGGAAGGTTGGCACTAGGCGAACTGCTCCAACATTACTTGGCGAAAGCGCCTATGAGTTAAGATTTACTGTTTACATATCAATTACTTAACCATCATTCAGGTTAACCAAACCCCCTTAAGATACTGACTACTAACAACTATTTCATCAGTTCTATTTAACGCTGATACCAATAGTCACGACTTCTCAAGATCAAATGATCAAGGAGCAGTTCGTACACAAAATACCCCCCTTAAAAAGAAAGATACAACATGAACCAGACTCAGATTCCGTCCAGCGGTTTAATGCAACAAGACGCAAAACTATCATCTCTGCGTGAGCAAATCCGCTCATCTCTCGGGCCTAGCAAAGAGCCACGTACACTTGACGAGCAACTGAAGCGGCTATCAGAGCAGGAACTGAACCATCTGCTCTCAATAGCTAAGATGGTTAAAGTTGCGCATGGGTTTGGACCTAACCGTAATCGTAGCTATGTTGATCTCATACGTGAGATGTACCCTCGGTTTCATAGCGGAAAACGATCACTCATTGCATCAATGCTGCAGGATGCAGACCCTATTGAGAATACATCCCTAACACCTGTTAAATCTACTGTGGACTATAGAAATGAAGCTCTAGACGAATGGGCTAGTGTGCTACCGACACCTGCACCAGAACCTGCAGTTACATCACTTTCAACCAACACAGACCCGTTCATTGACCGCCTTACTCAGTCTGAAAGCTCTGGAGATAGCCAAGCAGAGATAACGATCAAGGATGGTCGCAAGTTCGCTGGTAAGCTGCAATTCGGGGAAGCACGTTTGCAGGACTACAGATCGGCTACGGGCAAAGCTTTCACTCAAGACGAGTTCAAGGCTGATGAAGTTCTACAGGACCAGGTAGGTGCTTGGCATATTGCTGACATAGACAAAGCTATCGACAAGTTAGGTGATGCAACCAAAGGCTATGATCGTAATGGTCTACGCAGTGTAGCGCATCTTGGTGGCAAGGGCGGGATGGCCAAGTTTGTTAAGTCTGGTGGGAAGCACAACCCGGCAGACGAACTAGGCACGAGCCTGCAAGATTACTACGAAAAGTTTAGTGGTGAAGACACATGAGTGGGTTGTTAAAGCGCCCAGCGCAATCTGTGTCTAAGGCAGCTAATACTACAGGCCTGATGGCTAAACCTAAGCTTGCTGATGATGAGATTGTTAAAGCCATGTTAGCAGCATTGCATACGTACCGCTCTGGTGAACGCAGTGAGTAGTAGTAACGAAAGCAGCAACAGCTATTCCCGTATTGTTTATGTACCTAACGACATCCGCCTGATCCGCTGTAGAGATGATCTGCAATGGATTACGCAATATCACAGAGGAGGCTACTGGCGCAGCAGGTCCTACCACACAGAAGTGAGTACCATTCACCGAGACGAACCCATGCTTGATCTACAGTGTGTGCGTGAAGCTATTGCCCGTGATTCAAACAAACGCCTGATGCAGGATCAGATAGCTTAAAGAGTCAGTACAGACGTTTTGTGGACGGCATTGGCGGGTTTGATAGGTGCATACAGCCTAGAAGGGCCAACCAAGCCTACAACAGGGTCTAATTGAATCTCATAGTGATCCAACATCAAAGCTTTGACGTAATTGTTATGTACTCTTCTTCCCTAAGTGTACCACTTGTGGCTGGGCCTTTATGGCCTGGCCCTTTTTTTAAGCGCTGGGCTGGACGCCATGCCAATGCTTGATAAGCTCGCATTGATACTTTGATTTAGGGTAGAACATTATGAAACACATCTTCACAGCATTAGCCTTCCTGACGGCACTCTCTTTGCCTGTAGCCTGGTTAGTGGTGAACTTTCTAGGCCTATACGAGGTGGACGCTTGTGATGAGTTGGTATGCACTGCAGGCTATCCATGTTTCGAACAAGGTGACTGTCCAAGCACTTAGATTATCTAAGACCACTAGAAGAGTTCTTAGATTAGCTAGGCCGTCCTTCCATCATTCGTGGTTAGTTTCCTAGCTAAACAGTCCTTGCGGTAATGCCGCAGAACCTTAAGCTTGTCTAAATTAACAGCCATCGCAAAGCGAGAAATTATCATGTTCAACGATGATGTTCAGGCCATTTGCCCAGTGTGTAACGGACGGACTGTGACATACGATGCGACCAAGATTGCCTGCCTTGAGTGTAAGTTTGAGGAAGCCTTTGGTATTTCCTCCGATAAT